>Ga0116138_1000646_pt1 | contig 20244 bp, 18 predicted proteins | sample June2015DPH_20_1_2_FD_88971 | JGI IMG/M metagenome (GOLD analysis project Ga0116138, IMG submission 88971) | Peatland microbial communities from SPRUCE experiment site at the Marcell Experimental Forest, Minnesota, USA - June2015DPH_20_150 | ecosystem: Environmental > Terrestrial > Soil >... | reverse complement strand
TACTACTACGTACCAGTTGCACTATAGAGTACTGATCATAGTGCTAAAGCTTACTGCTAAGCCTTCTCTACGCTGCTGCTCGGATGTTACCACGAGCAGAAACAGCGTGCTCGCATACCAAGCTGACTTCTGCTCTTCTATCGCGAGCACGCGTCACCCCCAAGCTCAGAGCTCCACGAATCAAGCTCAGGTTTTCTTGGGGGGGGTAAAGTTATATCCAAACCAACCAACCTTGACGACGACGGGAGCTGTGGTGGAAAAAACAGTTACTTTCAGGGCTGAATAGTGGGTTCAGGCCATAGCAGGAAGTAAGAGCAGGATATAGGGGTAGTATACGAATCGAGTATACGCCCTTCAGGTGTAGACAAAAGGACAACGCTTTAAAATACGTAATGCTTCTATTGCCTGCTAAGGTTGATGAGCTTTTGTCAAGAAAAGAAAAGAAAGCTGCAGGTTTAGAGCAGCATAAAAAATTACAGCGAGAGAAAGAACTGAAAAGAAAAGAGAAAAAGCAGGTTTCGCTTCCAGCAAAACATTCGAAAGATAAAAAATAGTTGCGGTTGCGTTGAGAGGGGTAAAAGGATATCTCGTAAGTTCTATGAATGATGAAAAAAAGGCTAGTTGGTCAGCTGAAGAAACTAGTCTTGTGTACTTTGCTTTATGCTTGCTAAGTTCGTCGAATTGCCCAATAGCTGAAGTTGTCGCCTTTCGTCCATTTACCACCTAAACTTCTCACAGTATCGTTAATTTCATCCCACTCATTCTTCAAGTATTGGTTTGGCTTTATTGTGACGTATTCTCCGTCTACTGTGAAACTCAGCAAATTGCGCTGCTCTGGGCTGAATTCTTTTTCTATTGCGCTTGTGTCTTGACTTGGCTGAACCGGCGTTTTCTCTGTGGGCTTAAATTCAGGTTTGGAGTTTGTTGTGGGCTGAGATTCGGCTTTGGGGTTTGTCGTATAGATGACATTGAATTCTGGAGGTGGATAGGATTCTACAACGTCTTCAAAACTGTCGCTTCTTATGATTGCTGATACTTGCTTGGAAAAAAAGTCGTACTTAATATCTAATAGTTCAATATTGTCTGGCAGGTTGGAAGTGAAAGATGCTTTTCCCTGCAATGTTTCTATGAGGAATTCAGGGCGTAGTTTTATCATTCTCATTTTCATGGTTTCAACAACTCGGAATTGCTTTCTTAATTAGCATCAAATAACTTAAAAGTGTTGTTTATCACGCGCGCGCTTAGCGCGATCGCAGAGTGTGAAGGAATAGCGCGCCCTCAGATTCCGCAAAACTAGTTTTCGGTCATCTTTCTCCTTTGAGCCAGCCCTTGATTCCAAGCTCCGTGACCGTTAAAGTCAGCGGCTCAGGCTGATTTGACTTGTACTGTCCATTTTCGTCGAGATACAGTACCGTGGGTTTGAGTGAGAACTCGCCTTGAACTTTCGGCTTGAGCTTAAGCTTCACTTCTACGGTCTTCAAGGGGTCAACTCGTTTTCCCTTCATGTTCAAGTAGCTGTCCTCCACTCTGTAGGCTTCGGGATTTTCAGCCAATTCGAAGCCTTTCGGAATGAGCTCGGTGATTTTGATCAACAGCGCAGGCCCTTTTCCTGCATTGACGAGCTCTATCTCTAAGTCCAAATTTTCACCCACGTTTAGCTGTTTTTGGCGGGAAATAATGTTTGCCTGTATGTTGGCGTTCTCAAACTTCTCAATACCCACTGCATTCTCATGATTCGGAGTAGGCGTACTGAATGCGGTTGTTGTAGAGACAATTGCAGGAGTGTGTAATACCTCACTGAGGGACATAGCCAATTCTTGTTCTTCTTTCACTTTGTCAAGGAGTCTCAGAACCTGCTCTCTCTTTTCTGGATGTTCAGCTTTCATGAAAGAGCCCGCGGAAGTTTGTAGGATTTTTTGGGCCATCGCAAACAGTTTTGTTTTTCTTTCAGGGTCAGCTTCTTTCTTTGCGTTGTTGATGTTTGAGTAAGCGTCTAGAAGCAGCTCGGTTGCTTTGGCATATTCCGAAGCGCTCTGAATGCCAGCTTTCACGTAGTATTTTGCAGCGCTTTCCAATTGCTGAACGGCGATATTGTGGAGTTTTTCGTCCGCCGTGTCGGAAAATTCCATTCCAGCTTCAAGTGCTCTGCAGAAGCGACTGTGTCCTAAAGCTAGCGTCTTTGCTTTCTCGTTAGGGCTCAGTTCTTTGGCCTTCTCAAAGAGCTGAGATGCTTCCGCGTACAAACCTGGCGATTCCTCGGCTTCAGCCAACGTCATCTTTGCCCAAGCTTGAGAGAGTGTTGCGATAAGTTTGAACTCCTTTTTGTCCCGCTCTGTTTCTACAGCCTCCTGTATACCCTCAAGGATTTCAGCTGCCGAACTGTACTTCTCGGAGCTTGACAAGTGATCTCCCTTCTTGTCAAAGATCTTGGCTTCTTCAACTGCGACTCGTGCTGCGCAGTATTGATGTCTCAGGCCTGTAGCCTTCAACATTTCTGCTGCCATCTCTTTTTCCTCGGCGTCCTCGATCGTTGGCAACTGGTTCTCCAGAGACTTACTGGTTTCCTCCAAAAGCGCAGAAGCTGTTTCGAAGGCCTGAAGAGCTTCTTCACTGTTCTCTTTTCTGCTCAGTTCTTCTGCTTCGTCAAGCTTTGCCCAAGCGGAATAGTTTGGTGCGAGATAGTTCCATCGTTTCAAAGATTTGTGAAGACCGGCGGCTTTGTCAAAATGCTCTTCTGCCAGGTTATATTCTTGTTTCTGATGGTGAAATCTTGCTTTTTCAATTTCGCTCCAAGCCTGCATGTACAGGGCGTGGTCATTGTAGAAGGCTTTGAGCTGTGGGAACTTCTCTAATGCCGAAGCGTAGCTCCGTGCTGCGCACTCAAAATCCTGAGAGGCTGCCAAATGCTCTCCAAGCTTGTCATATACTTGTGCTCTTCTCCAACAATTCTCCGCTATTCTACTCATCAAGCTGAGCTTTTGATAGGATTCGGTTGAAGCGTCATAACTCTGTACCGCTTTTTTCAAAAGCTCCTTTTCGCCCGTTAACTCGTACAAACGGACAAGGGCGTGTGCATATCCATATTGCAGTGCTCCTACGGTTGCGAAGAGAGAGGTTCCCGAGCCTTTCTTCGTCATGTACGTCAATTCTCTGATGCACAATTCTATGGCTTTCTGCTTGTCGGCCAGTGCGGCTCTAAGCAAAGCCTTCTTTTTCTCCGAGTCCTCGGTCACTTCAGCGAGTTCAGATTCTACGTTTCCCAACGAACTTCGCGAGATACCAATGTTCCAGTATTGAAGGGGGACAAGTCCCTCTTGAATTCCTATGGCTTTATTTATGTAAGCGAGGGCTTCTTCAAGACCTTTTTTTCTATCCGCAGGGTCTGTTTCGAATTTGGCGAGCCTTTGGCGAAGCATGGCTGCCCCACCATACCAACTCATCATGATTTCCGGATAACCAGATTCTTCCCACATTTTTCGATTGCGCAGACCCCACTGGAAAGCCTCTTCATCTAAGACTCTTTTTTTCTTCAGATCAGTCTCAACGTCATGTTGAAGAAGGAGACGCATGGTTTCAATTGATTTGGTCCAGGCAAGATCGCCGCGGGGGCTTACGAAGGGCACCTTGCTGAGCTCGCACAGTGATTCCTCTGCATATTTCAGACACCTTTCAATGGCGCGTTCTTTCTCAACTGGATCATCGGTTCCCGGAAGCTTCCAGGCAGTGTGGTAGACGAGCCAATCTAATGCGCAACCGATAATGAACTTGTCATTCATCTTTCTGCCGTACTCTAATGCTTTCGTACAGTTTTCAAGAGCTTCGTCCGTGCCTTCCAAGCCGAAGAAAACTTGGCCTCCAAAAACAGGGTACACAGACTCGGTCATCGCTATTTCTTCAGAAAGCTGCTTGGCCTTGCCCCAATAGTTGAGGCCTTCCTGTCGATATTTCTCCCTTTCATTAATGTCTCTGAAGTTATAGCTGAAAACTCCTAGAAAAACAACGGTTCGCGCGTAAGCCATCGCAAGTTGGCAAGCATCTCCCGAAGTTGAGAGGAATTCTATTGCCTTCTCGCCTGACTCCACTGCCTCTTGTATTACCTTTTCGCGGGATTTGAAATCGGGTTCGCGAGTAAACAGAAAAATCGCTGCGTCTGAAAGTTGGACGTATGTTTTCACAAATTCACTTCGTTCCTCTCCCTTTTCGAATGTTCGCATACTCCCAGTTGCGAGCTTCCAACATTCATCCAACCATTTCTTCTTTTCAAAACTGTCAGACGCCAACCAATGCTCAACGTAAGCTTTGGCAGCATCACATCGAAGACCTTTGGCGTTCGCCGTCTCAGAGTCACTGATCCTTTCATAAGCCTCAAGAGCCTTACCATAGTGAACAGCAGCCTTGTTCATACTGTTCTTGAACTCGTTCACATCTTCGGCCTGCATCGCTGCTTTGCGAAAGGCATAGCCTAAACGCTCGTGAAGATCGCCTGAGCTTGAGAAGTTCTGTGCTGATATTGAGTCCAATCCTTTCGCGTAAGTCTCAGCCGCGCCTAGCCAATTATACTCTTTTTCTTTTATGTTAGCCTCAGTCAGGATTGCATCGACGCTAGATGTGTTTGACATGCTATCAGACTGAAATCTAAGTACCATTAAGTATCTGAAAAGCCTTTTCATGAATAACGTTTTCAATGATTGCATGCAGATTCTTGGTACTGCGGAGGTTTTTGCAACATCCATCGACGAACGTACATCAACAGACGAAATGAGGATAACAGCTCTAATGCTCTGCTCTCCACTAAAACAATGTAGGTATTAGCTCTCACACCTACATTGTTTGTCAGCGCCACGTCAAATTTGGTTGGTTGGATAAAACTTTACCCCCAAACCCACGGCGTGAGTGTGTGAGTGAAGGGCGCGCGCTCGAAATACGGAAAAAAATTAGCCTTGTTTTCTGTTGCTGTGCGGATTAAAGATTTTTTTGTCTTCTGAGCGTTTCCTCTAGGTTCTGTCTAACTTTGGCTTGTTCTCACGCCTTTCTTTTTGTAAACCATGACCGCTAGTAGTGTTGCTATCATGAACAATGGCAGAATAAGAAATGATGGAAACTCTGGCACAACCCCACTCCAATGGACAGTTAGTGTAGGAGCATAATCTGAGATGGAAAATTCCTTAGAATTGAACGAAATTGATGAGACGAGGCCAGAAGGAGAGGGATCAAGCAAGATCATTGTTACTGTTCTGGCGGTGCTATTCAAAGCGTCTCTGACGGCGTCAACTACGCTCCAATTATACCATTGATTATTGGTTGCAACTAATACTGAGTCCATTGATGTCGTGTTGTAGCTAGGCATGTTGGAATATGTCAATGTCAATTCTGTCCAAGAAACAACAGCAGACGCATTCAGGAAATCAGAGCCTGAATAAGCATTAACACTGAATGATCCAGTAATGCTGGATGTGCGCAGCTGAAGTATTGCCCCATCAATCACTGCCCCGTCTGGAACAGAAGACAAATTGAATTTCAGCCATACTATGCTCGCGTAGGCACTGTTGATTCCACTATTGTAATTCGTGATTTGAAGATAGTTCCGCTCGCCATAGCTTGAGTTTGGGTTGCCAGAATCAACATAGGCATCGTCTGTCGGCTTGAGCGCAACCTCACCAACTTGAGCACTGACGGATTTGGCACTCAAAGAGAATAACAATACGGCTAGGCCTAGTACAATCAGAAGCTTCCCACTAACATCAAACTTCTTTTCACTCATTCTTAAACCCCAAATTCATCTTCTCTTATGTTAAACAATGCATCCGTTGGATTTTATCCTAAGCTTTAGTACATCATGTTCCAGAATCTAGTACCGCTTCACAGACCACATACAGAGCACACGTTCAAAAGCATTCGTTGCGTGTAGCGCGCATGCTTGTTCCGAAATTGGCCTAAAATGGTTTTTATTCGCCCTTCATGATCTAGGGACGGCTTTGGGCTTCGTGTCTGTTCTTGATTTCTTTGAGTAACTGTCTTAAGCACTGGCAGAAATGTGAAAAACGGAATTATGGCCATTTTTGACCATTTTAGGAACACGCATACGCGCTAAGCTGCCGAGAGTGCCGGATGCGAAACGTGAAGCGGCCGCCTGAGCGCGCGTTAGGTTTGACCTTGTAGGCGTGTTATGTTCTGAACAAATAGTGTGGCAGGGTGCAGAAGTTCGCTACTATCAGCGTGTTAACTATTGTTTGTTCCTTATACGTAATGAACCTGAAATCACGTTAATCGTGAAAATTCGAAGAACATGGTCGGAGCGTGCAATTCGGGACATAGAACCGCGACTTGTCGGTTAGAGTGTTGTCCAAAATATGCGATATTTGGATAGTTGACTATCCAAGATGTGCGTAGTCGCTTGCTTTTCACGAATTTAATGTTGTATGCCCATTAATGGGTAACTACGTTAAATTTCTGTGTAGCTGCTGGCTTAGCAAGCTTTAAATATTTTTAATGCAGTATGCCATAAAATGGGTAACCACGTTAAAAAAGCGAAAAGGCTATGGTGAACAAAACTGAAGCGCTCTACAAAGCTCTTCTCCCCATGAAAATAGCAAGCTTTGACGAAATTGTACAAGCATCATCAAGCGTAATCGAAGGACCTGCAAACCGCAAATACATCTATCGAAAATATGTCAAAAGATTGATCGAAGCTCACAAACTCCTGGCAATCCGGAAGGGGTTGTATGCTGTTCTATCTCCGCTTGAAAAAACAGAAAAGTACGAACCAGATAAACTTCTAATCGCCTCCAAAATCAGAAAAGAATACTACTTGGGCTTCCACACCGCTTTGGAATACTACGGCTGCGCCTACTCTGCTTTCAACGAAGCCTACGTATGCGTCAACTCGAAAGACAGGTTCGATCCATTCGGTTACAAACGGTTCATCTTCAGACCATTATTCGTCAAAGACACGACATCACAGGTAGTAGAGAAACCCTATGGAAGCAGCCTTTTGAGAGTGAGTAGCAAAGAAAGGACGTTCATTGAATGCATCGACAGAGTTCAATATGCCGGAGGATGGGAAGAATGCATAAAAAGTCTAGAAAATCTCCACGGACTCGACGTTGAAAAACTGATTAGCCTAACCCTTCAGCAACAGAAGAGGAGTCTTCCTAGGCGAATCGGCTTCATCGTGGACCTTTTGAGAGAGAGATCACCGTTCTATGAACACATTACCGACACTGCGCTGAGCAAAATCGAGATTGAAATCAGAGGTCCACCACAATACTTGGTCCATGGAAAAAAAGGCAGCCTCAACAGAAGATGGAACCTGTACATTCCAGAAGCCTTCGAGGAACAACTGAGAGGCATCTGAGTGAAGAAGAAATACGATTTTGATGCGTTGACGCTGCAATACGGGTTCAGCCCCAAAGAAATAGAAAAGGCATGCCGAATCTCGGATCTGCTAGAGGACATCTCGGCTGTGAAATACCTTTCAGACCGCCTATCACTTTACGGCGGAACAGCTCTCACATTCATCTACTCACCAGAAGTACTGCGATTGTCCATAGACCTCGACTTCAACTACCGACATACAAACAATGCAGACTGGGGAGAGATACGAAAGGAAATCGACGAACGGCTGAAAGATCTAATCTACAGACAAGAATACGACCAGACGGACATCGCCATAAACGCAAGCTATCCGCTCACACGATTCACTGTCAGGTACGTCAATGCTCATGGCTCTGAAGACAACTTCAAAATAGAAATAGGATACCTCCGCCGAACCCCAATTCTCAAAACCGACATCTCAGCAGATTTCAAACACATAGGAACACATGAAACATTCAAGACGAGAACTCCAATGAGAGAAGAACTGTTCGCAAACAAATGGTGTACTCTGCTCTATAGAACAACACCTCGAGACCTTTTCGACACGTATCAAATAACCAAAATGAAATTCGACCACAACATCTTCCGCAAATGTGCAATCGTTGAAAGTCTAACCCATAAAAAACCAAGAATGCACGAAATCAACCCCGAACTGGCTGCGCAGATTCCAATAGACTCCAGCCTGAGAAACCTACTGCAAACAGAGAAACTCTCACAATACGATTTTGCCAAAATAACAAGAGAAGTTCAGAAGTTCACTAAAGTGCATCTGGCCAGCATCAAGAAAAGTGAAATCGAAGCAATAGACAAGTTCTACGATGAGAAAATCTTCAAACCAAACATTATTGACAACGCTGGACTATTCCATGAACAACTAGCGGAATATCCTGCAGTTCTGTGGACACTTCAACAAATCAAAGAAAGAAAAGAGGAAGATTTGCACAACGCAGAGCGTTCTCAGCATGAAAACCGATGATAGCAGTTGGCACAGATATTGTTGCACTGTTCTCCACTAAAGCAATGTAGGCATAAGCCCTCAGACCTACATTGTTTGACACCATCTTGCCACGTTTGGTTGGGGTAAAGTTTTATCCCACACACACTGGTTTCCTGTTTCTGCTTTCAGGATTTCTGGAATATGGTTTTCTTAGACATTTGCCTATAAATGAAGAGATACGCAGCGATGAGCATCGCTATCCATGCAATCACCGATGCTAATCCCAAATAGACAAACCCATAAACAAAGAAAAGAAGCGTTGGCACCATCGTCGCCAGACTTGCAACCAAAAACGTCAAGTAATTTGCAATCTTGGAAAATCCTGTGAGGGGCGGAATGGCTGCATAAAGGGTTGAATGCGTTGTGTACCATTGTGCCAAGAAGAAGGACAGTTCGACTAGAATATTCATTAGAAAAAGCGTGGTCTGAAAGAAGAGGCTTGTCTGGGTTTGAAAAGTGAGTAGCAGGGTTATGGCAGTGAAAGTGAAACCAGAAACAAAATACAATCCACCAATCAGACTTGACAGAATTCCAGTATAATGTGAATAGTCACTGCGCTCTTCAGTCACGAAATGTGCACCTTCATAATCATGTCTTCAACTAGATTCATATCATTTGCGGAGAGTTGTGTGTGTGCGGTAAAGTTATCCACACACTAACGTCTCATCCATTTTCTCAGACGCAATGCTGCCAATATCAACAAGACACCAAAAATGACCGACCCCAGCATTGAAAGGGAAAAGACCAGTCGAAAATTCTCAGGATAGACTTGAGTCTGCTCACCACGGGACATTGCAACCCATATTGGCAGTCCGATAAGACACAATATGAGACCGACTGCAAGCAAAATGAACAGAAGCCATTGCCTTGTTCTGATTTTGCTTGTAATCACTTCCTTTCACTATTCTGATTAATCCTCTTGGTTCACCTATAACTTTTCTTCACGTCCTTCCCTTGAGGGAAGGTGACTGCTTTGCAGTCGGATGGGGTGTAATCGTCGTCGCAGTCGTCAGTCGTCGCAGTCGTAGTCATGTTGGGTTGGTTGGATAGAACTTTACCTTACCCCAACCAACCACAAAATGCACTCACTCAGCGCGTATTACGATTTCATCACTATTTCATTTTGCCCTTCGGAATCTTTATCGCGAAACGGCAGCGAGGGTCTCCTTTCAGAAGGGTTTCGAGCAACTCTACTTCCACAGGTTCGTCGAATATCACGTCAAAGTGGAGCTTTTCAAAACCAGCACTACAATAGCAGAACGTCGGCGAGATTTTGGGCTTGCCGTTGCGTAAGGCAGTTCTGACAAGCTGGCAGTGGCAGGCGTAGTACTTCCTCATAGTTGGGTCTTCTTCTTTGAGAAACTGCTTCGGAGCGTAAGGGATTTTTATCTTGAAGATTTTGTCGCCTCTTCGGATTCCAGTGTTGATTTCTTGATTGTTTTTCACGAACTCCAAGACCTCGGGCGTGATTTCCTGCTCAAACCACAATTGGCCCTTCTTCATGTAGCTTTCGAGCTCCTCAACAAGCCTTCGATGTTCGCCTTTGAGGTATTCGTCTATGCTGGCGGATTTCTCGAAGCGTTTCTTGGCTTCCTTGGACGCCGCAGCGGGCACCTTGTGATAATTCCACGTCATGACTTCTCTGCACTTCGCTGGCGGCAATTCGGCTTCCATTCTATCTAGAATCTTTTTGGTCAGCTCGGGATAATCTTCTTGAGGAGCGCCGAGCGGAGGGAATTCAATCGCTTGGTAGACTTTGCGACGGACTTCTTCTCCAGCGATGGTGACTAGTCTTTCGCCGATATCGGGTAGCACGTTTGTGGCTCCGAGTATTGACGCGAAGTAAATGTATAAGTCGTTTTTCTTTATGTAATAGCAGTAGCGCGCGATGGCGACGAGCCTGTCCTCAGAGTTCCTGTCTTCTTTAACCAGAAGCGAAATGTACTCCCTGAGCGCATCCAAGCTCACAGATTCCAGTGTGCTCTTTTTCGTTTTCAGATGTTCCTCAAAATTCTTCACTGCTTTAACTGAAGAGTCTATGTTTTTCGCGCTCAGCTTGCGTTCCTGAAGGTATTTACGAAATCCATTTTCCCTCAATACGTTCACACATCCTCGTTTAGCCGTTTTCAAGAACCGAAATATAGTGGCTCGCGTAGACGCAAGTTTTCCTTCATATATTAGCTTTTGCCGCGCGCTAAACAACTCAACACAAAGACTTCAAAGCCGCAGCTGAAATGGGCGAGGTAACTTTAGATAGCTACATCAATTACTGTTACTGCAAGGAGATTGCGGTCGACAGATGGAAAGGCACCCCGTCAGATCCACACGAACTAAGTGAGAGAATCGCCACTATGCTTAGCCTTATGACTGCTAATGTGAAATCCGAGAGGATCACCCCTCTAGAGTTCAGTGGCTTCTTTCATTGTTATGCCCAGTTTTTTGGCGGCTGCCGCGAATTTCTCTGTTGATTTTGGGCGGAAGACTATCTTGTTGGAGTACAGTCTTGTTGCGAGTGATGTTATCCAAATTCGTGCTGGAAGTGGATCTAGGACGGAAAGGGTGATCTGGTCTTCTTTCTTAGGACGCCTTGATGGTATTGTCCAGAAGCCAAGTAGTCGTTGCTTGTTTTCCTGAGTGATACTGTATCCGACGATCTGATGCGTCTTGTAGTATTTGTGGAAGTTGAGGAATGGGGCTTCGATATAGAAGCCTTTGCTTGACAGGTATATCTTGACGTAGGCGAGGGCGAACGAGAAAAAGACAGCCGCGACTGTTACTCTATTAGGAATGCGTAGAGCCATGGAAAGCTCGGAATATACAGGGGCGCTTGAGAAATGATAGCGAGTATAGGTATCCAAGAGAGGAAAACCCATCTTCCGCCGATGTTCTGTTCGAATTGGATGTCCTCGAGGTTGGAAGCCTGTTTCTTCTTGTAGATTGAATGCAGGAGACTCATTGTGCCGAGCAGGATTGGTATTGACGCGTACATGAGCACTGGATGTGCATACAGTGGAGCTGTGACGAGTACTTCGCCGTAAACGAAGTATCTTGAGGGTTGTGAGATGTAGACGTGCCAGAACCCGCATTCCGCCACGGGATATTCTACATTTACGGTTTCGTTTTGCCATTGCGCCACATTCGTTCCGTTTGGCGCGTCGATTCTGACGTTGACTGGTTCTATAGATCTTGCGTGAATTTGTATAGTGTTTGGCACTGTGATTATGGGGATTTCGCAGTAGTCGGGCGCTAGTCCCCCTACGATTTTGTTAGTCATGGATACTCCTGTTCCTCCGCCTTCGTAGTAGACCGGTAAGTTTTGTGCGGAGACGATAAGTGCGATTCCAAACGTCAGGAGTATTGAGCCTAGAATTGCGAAGATTTGCCAACGCATTACTATCAGTTAATCGTGAGGTGACCCTGAGCTAAATAACTTGCGCTTCCACTGCTCCTAGCTGTTGAATGGAGAAGTTTGGCTTATGCCAAAGATCAAGCCTCGACAGTGTTTGACGATATCCTGCCGGTGAGTGTTGGTTGGTTGGGGTAAAGTTTTATCCAACCAACCAAACTACCACTCACTACCACAACCCATACCACAAACTCTGCCTAACTCCACCCCTGCCACTGCACCCACCACTCCTCCTCCACCTATACCTACCTACCTACACACACCACACACGCACACGGAGTGAGTGTGTGAGAGCGTATTGGACTTTGATAAGAGCGCGTGCTAGATATAATAACAAAAGTGTACCTTGTTAAATGAACAAAGGAGTTAAGCATGTCAGACCTGACAGGTAAGACAATTCTAATTACTGGCGCCGGCAACGGCATTGGTCAGCAGACCGCCTTGGAGCTGGCGCGTATGCACGCCCGCTTGTTGTTGCACGATAAATCCCTTCAACATTTAGATAAGACGTGCGACTTGATAAGGTCAGGAACTGGCAGCGCGAACTTGGCGCTCTACCCAGCTGATTTCTCCTCTCTGGCTGAGGTGAAAGCCATAGCGAATGAAGTCATCACCCATGAAAAACACCTGGACGTACTGGTTAATAATGCTGGCATCTACGTCCCAAAGCCAACTCTCTCCGCTGATGGTTTTGAGCTGTCTTTTGCTGTCAACCATTTGGCGCATTTTTTGCTCACTCTGCTGCTTTTGAAAAAGATTAAACAATCCACCCCTGCACGGATCGTAGTGGTGGCTTCAAGCGTCCACAGCGCTCACGACATTGATTACGATTTTCTACACACCCTTGATGGTTACGAAGGATGGGAAGCCTACTCACAATCCAAACTGGCCAATGTCCTCTTCACATATTACCTGGCAGATTATCTAAAGGACAGTGGTGTGACAGCCAATTGTCTGCACCCTGGCGTAGTAGATACTTACCTACTGCGTTCAGCATGGCCCGACCTGCAGGGCATCTCCGTGCAAGCAGGCGCCGCCACTTCGGTCTTCCTTGCTTCATCACCTGATGTGGAAGGTGTCACCAGCAAATACTTTAGTGAACAGAAGCCTATTTCTTCCCACCAGATAACCTATAACAAAAAGACGCAGGAACGGCTATGGAAGTTTAGTATGCAGATTGTAGAAAAATATTACGAATAATAGGTCACCGCGCGCAAGCTAGAGGTTGTATTCCTCTAGGTATGCTGGCACCCTGACTTGCCATCCGCCCTTAGAATGCAGATAATTCTCCAGACTCTGGATCGAGCTCTCTTCGCCATGAGTCAGGAAAACTTGGGTGGGCGGCGACTTGAAGTTGCTGAGCCAACGTTCCAGATCGGTGATGTCCGCATGCGCGGAAAAGCCTTCAATCTCCTGAATCTTCATCCGTACGGGATAGAGTTGTCCAAAGATTCTAACAGGCGAGACGCCGTCTAGAATCTGCCTTCCTAGCGTTCCAGCTGCCTGGTATCCTACGAAAAGCAGGGTAGATTCTGGGCGAGTTATGTTCCTGACTAAGTGGTGCTTTATTCGACCTCCAGTGATCATCCCTGAACCAGCCATAATGACGACTGAACCCTTGGCGAGGTTGATCGCTTTTGACGCCTCAACGGACTCTACAAGGTTCAATCCTGGGAAATCAAAGGGTGATTTTCCATCTTTGAAAAGGGATTGTGTTTCATCGTCGAGGTATTTCATGCATCGTTCGAACACTCTCGTTATCTCGACGGCCATGGGGCTGTCTAGAAAAGTCATAACGTACGGTATTCTCCCTTCACGCGCGAGCTTGTTGAAATAGTACACCAACTCTTGGGCGCGTTCGATGGCGAAGGTTGGAATGATGACATTTCCGCCTGCGTTGATGGTTTCGTTAACGGTTTTTCCAAGCTTGTCCTCGGCCTCTTGGAGATTTTCGTGTTTGCGATCTCCATAGGTTGATTCCATAACCACGTAATCGGCTCGCTCAAAGAATGAAGGATCGCCAAGCAGAGGTTTGTTCCATTGGCCTATGTCCCCTGAAAAGACAACATTCTTTGTTTCGTCTTCATCTCGAACGGTGACTTCGATCATGGCTGACCCCAGGATGTGACCGGCGTCGTGGAAGCAGACTGTGACTAGGTCGTTCAGTTGAATAGGTTGCTCATAGGGAAGAGCCCTAAGGAGAGGAAAACATTTCTCAGCGTCTTGAACCGTGTAGAGTGGGATTTCGGGGCGTGGTCCTTTTCGACCCTCCCTTTCATGACGTCTTTTCTTGAAGGCAGCGTCCTCTTCCTGTGTTCGAGCAGAATCTAGAAGCACGATTGGGAACAATTCTTTGGAAGCGGGGGTCAGTAGGATTTCCCCAGTGAATCCTTCCTTCACAAGCTTGGGGACGAGTCCCGAGTGGTCGATGTGAACGTGGGTAAGGAGTAGGTGCTGAATCTGGTGGGGAGGAACAGGAAATGCTTGCCAGTTTCTGTAGGAGTAATCTCTTTCCTGAAAAAGCCCACAGTCAACAAGTATCTCCAATCCGCCAGCTTCGAGCAGGTAGCTTGAACCCGTCACTTGACGCGTTGCACCTAAGAATTTGATTTTCAAAGCACTTCAACTACAATGAGGTTTCTTCTTTCTGCCCTTATCTGTTCTTCGTTCTTCTTCGTTTGTGATCAGCCCGCGCACCACAGGGCTCCCAAAACCGTAATGTGAAATTAGATAGAAAAAGGGGGATTTGCCAGATGTGACAAAGGCGGAGCTGACATGTTAGTCGATTTTTTCTTTCACCTTTTGTACGGCTTTCTTGGTTTCCTCTACTCCCTTTTCACCGGCTTCTTTGACTTTTTCACCAGCCGTCTTGGCTCCTTGGACTCCTTTTTCACCGGCTTTTTTTGCTGCGTCGGCAGCCTTTTTGGCTTCCTCTTCGGCCTTTTTCTTCGCTTTATCCAAGAATGACATTTTGATCACTATCAACAGACAGCTTTTTTTTGCCTAAAAAACATATCGCATAAACCCACTCGCCATGTTGCCTGGAACCTAATAAATGTCTTTACTTATGCGACGAAAACCTTTTCTATCAACTCAACAGATAATCTTCAGGTGGTGATATCTTTGCCGGAACCCAAATTTGAATGGTTCAAAGACAAGGCAGGAAAATTCAGATTCCGTCTGCTGGCAGCCAATGGAGAGATAATTGCAGTTAGTGAAGGCTACTCCTCAAAGGAAGCATGCGTGAATGGTATTGAATCGGTGAAGAAGAACGCTCCGATTGCGAAATTAGTGGAAGCCAAACAATAGCATCCTCTAGCAACGACACTAGACACCCCTTCTTTTTCTTTCAGCGTGGCGAATTAGGCTTATAAATGAAACGAGATGAAAACTGTCTCAGGTGATTCGTTGGCAAAAGAAGATGAAATGATAATTGCACAGTAGAAGCGAAGTGCGCCCTAACAAGGTTGGGTTGGGATTAAATTTTAAGGCAAAAAAAACACACACAACGAGTCAAGGGCAAGCCTGGGGAATTTGCTATTTTGACATCGATCTTAGTCTGTTCCATAATTGTTCTATAGTTTTCCATCCTTTTCTCCTCGGTATTCCACCAAGAAGTGCGCTTTTCGAAAAGCTCGATTCAGCCATCCCATATACGCCGATCCAACCTTCCGTGTGTACCAAAACTCCATTATCTTGCGGTCTATATGATACCTCAAAGTATTTGGGAGCTGTTAGCCCAGCGCGCGCGCCCATGCGTCCTCTAATAAAATCATCACGTTCCTCCACTTTGTTTATTCCCCACTCGTCCATCCAACGGAACACCTCTGTTTTCACTTCCTGAAGGTTTCTTCCAGTGACTAACACTTCTTCGATAGTTCTGCCCATTTTAGAATGCCTCCTTTTTCTGTTGAGCATGTTTCCATTTTAGATTTACGGTAGTCTTAGAAAGTGGGTTTGGGTTTGGGGGTAAAGTTTTATCCCAAACCAGCTAATGGGTACACAGCAAGGTTGTCAAATCCTTTCTTCCACAGAGGAATTAGCAGTCTTAGAAGCAAGTCAAATCCCTTGATCTGTGGCGCAAGGATGCCCAAGTTCATTGAGCTTTTGAGAGATACCTCAAAAACAATACGCCCCTGTTTACCGATGCCTCTTGATATTGCCTCCAGTCTCCTCGATAGTTCTGCAAGCTGCTCTTCGTTGAGCCGGTTCATCCCGAGCGAGTTGGTTTGGATCACTACTCTCGTAGTACCATAGAAGTTGAGTTTCTTCTCAATAATCTGGCTCAGAGCTTTCTCCGCGTAGTTTAGAGTCGTGATCGATCTGTCGTATGTCAGGAGCGGCTCTCCTCCTTGGACTCTGACCCAGACTATCTTTCTTGAGGTGTGCTCCTGCAGCCTACTAAGTGATTTAAGGACATTGTCGACTTCGTACTCATGGCCGTTTTTAATGTTCCAGGCGTAACGCCTTGCGTAGCAGAGAGGACAATTATCCTGTCTCAGTTGGCAACCCGCATACCTTAGCACGAGTGCATGTCCCCTTCCCTCTGGGTTTAGTTCAGAGGGAGAAAGAGCGTTTTGCTTTGGGCGGGCGAACCAGTCTATCAATAGTCCTCAGCTTGATTCCTTATTCAGAATCTTGGAAATAAGTAATGTGCTCAAATGACCATGAGTTAGCGCGCGCTGCTGTTCTAGCGGCTAGAACGGTCTGTTCTAGTCGTTAGAACTATATTTGGCGCGTCGCATGTGTATTACTGGGAATGGCTTATGTGGAGGAAATGCAAGCAGGCCGTTGGTATTCGTAAGTTGACTGCAATATCGTTGGCGTTAGTGTCCATTATTCTGGTTAGTTATGTGACGCTAGTTTACACTCCTGGAAGTATCCTAAATTCAGCATATGCCACATCTGATGCAAAGGCCTATTCTGTTGATCCGGCGTTAGTTCGTGCAAATACGGAGTTTGCTTTCAGCCTTTTCAGAGAGCTTGTCACAGAGGAAGCGAACAAGGATATTTTCATTTCTCCTTTGAGCGTCTCAATGGCCTTAGCAATGCTCTACAATGGGGCAGAAGGCACGACGAAAGATGCGATGGCGAAGACTCTCGATTTTGGAAACATGACTTTAGAAGAGATAAACCAGGAATACTCAAAATTGATGGAAAGCTTGGAGAACGTTGATCAAGCAGTAAAGCTACTCCTTGGAAACTCTGTTTGGATGGAGAAAGAGTTCGCACCTATTGTCAAATCGGGTTTCTTGGAAAGAGTAGGAACTTCGTATGACGGTGAGATTCTTACGCGGGACTTTGAGAACCCCCAGACTGTCAGCGAGATTAATGGTTGGGCAGATAAGAACACAGAGGGCAAAATAAAGGAGATAATTCAGGAGCTAAGTCCCGAGCTTGTGATGCTTCTGATTAATGCTATCTACTTCAAGGGAGAATGGACTATAAGATTTGACGAGACCCTGACTCATCCACAAGATTTCCTCTTGCCTGGAGGAAGCATTGTGAAGGTTGACATGATGTCTACTGCAGGCAACTTCACCTATTACTCAGGGGAGGACTGCCAAGTGGCAAGACTGCCCTACGGAAGAGACAAAGTCGCAATGTATGTCTTCTTGCCAGATGAAGATGTCCCTCTTGACTCATTTATTGCCAGCCTGAACCAGACCGCTCACGACGAATACCTCAGCAGACTTCAGCCCACGGCTGATCTAGTAGTCAAACTGCCGAAATTCAAAGTGGAATACGGTGTGAAACGCCTCAATGACGTTCTTCTGAAACTGGGGATGGAAACAGCCTTTGATCCCTATGAAGCCAACTTCAGCGGCATCGCTGACACTGCCCCAAGGAACCTCTACATATCATACGTAGACCACAAAGCTATCGTTGAAGTCAATGAGAAAGGAACAGAAGCAGCCGCAGTCACCGTCGTAGGCATAGGAGAAACATCGACGGCGCGTCCCACTCGCCCTAGTTTCGTGGTCGACAGACCGTTCTATTTTGAAATCAGAGATGACCGCTCAGGCTCAGTTCTATTCATGGGAAAAATCCTTAACCCAGCTTGAACATAGACTCGGGTTGCGCATCGCGCGCGATCGATCATAATGCAAGCGCGCGGGCATAACAGAGAATAATAAACTAGGTTGCTTCATCTAAGGATATTCGTAGGGCGTCTGCAACTCCTTTGCCATAAGCGGGATCAGCCTTCAGACAGTTTCTGATGTGTCGTATCTTGATTTCTTTTGGGCTGTCTTCCATCGCACGTGCTGTGTTTTCGAACAAGACTTGTTGCTGCCCATGGTTCATTAACCTGAACAGTTTTCCTAGCTGAGTGTAGTAGCGCGCGCTGGTGATTTCCTTCTGTTTGATTTCGCGCGCGCGTCTACTCTGCTTCTATTTTAGAAATGAAATCTTGAATCTTCTCAGGATCGTGAGCGGTATCAACTCCCCGTCTTATCTGCAGCCTAAGTGTAGCGATTGGCTTCTTTCCACAAAGCGACTCCATTTCATCGAATGGACTATCTCCGGTGCTTCTTCCAGTACAGAAGAAAGATACCTTCTTGAAGTTCTCCTGGTATTGCGAGATGTAAGTTCTGATCGGCGTTGACAACGTGTGACGCCATATAGGCGTGCCAATCACGATGATATCATAACCAGCCGGGTCGTTCTTCACCGTTTCTAATGTTGTCAATCTTTTAGAACCTACATCTCTACCTGCTTTAAGCCAGCCAATCATGCCTGACCTATTTACAACGTCACGGATCTCCTCAATGTCACATCCCAAAAGTGCTGAGATTCTCTCAGCAACTTTCCTTGTGTTTCCTGTTCTAGAGTAGTAGGCAACAAGTGCTTTCATCTGTCTTTAGCTTCCTAACTTCCATTAGCTTAGATTGATTAAATAAGAATTTTTCCCCTTTGTAAAGTTGGTTTGAAAAAACCTTACCCGCCGACGACGACATTTGCGCGCGCGTGCCCTGCTGAGGCGTATACTCGATTTCGACTATAGTATACCTTATACTGATACTGACTACTGTATAGCCTGAATCGTGTATACACCCTGCTAAGCCTGTTTTCCCTGCTCAGCCAGTCCGTCGTTGTTGGTTGGTTTGGTTTGGGGTAAAGTTTTATCCAACCAACCAAAATCGCCGTATGCTGCAGGGTGAATGTGAACGATAGTTACATTTGATTTGCGTCGATGTAGAGTTTCCTTTCTCCAAGGTTCGGTAATCTTTCCTGTCTGAGCGATTTGGTGAAGAAATGCAGTTTCATCTCAGTATGTCTGAACTGTGAGAGATTCGCAGCTATCGGGTTCCTTGGGTCTACCGCTACGATGATCTGGTTGACCTTATTCTCTAGAGCAATGTTGACTGTATGTTTTATCAATTCTGTCATGCTTTCTGAGTTCCTGCAAGCCATAGCGGTCAAGTTGTAGTTCAGCAGTGGTTCGCCAGGCTTGGGAATTCTAGGCATTTCGGCAAATAAGCCAATCAACTTCATCAGGTATGTCTGTATTCTCAATGTCCGGTTCATTTTCTCTACAATGTATCTTCTGACTTTGCTGTGATCCCAGTATCCCAGACAGGCTTTAATGCCACCATTGTCTTCAAGAACAAGGATATTGTGAAACTCGAAGTATGGCATTCGCTTGAGATACTCTAGGAAGTCCTTAGGTTGGAAAGGAGCGAAGAAATCGTAGTCACGGTACATCTCGTTAATCAGGTTTGTCACATCATCAACGTCAGTCTCGTTCATACTCCTTATGTTTGCCTCTCCTGTAGTTCTCTGCTTCTTGTAAGGCAACAAGGAAAATATCGTGCAGTCTTTCACTTTCTTGAATCCCATTTTGGAAAATAAGCCTATCGAAGGTAAGTTGTCCTCGATTATGTCTAGGTGCACTAGCTTGACATCCTTCTCCAGCACGAACTGCTCGATGTGCCTTTGAAGTTTTTCCCCAATTCCTTTTCGCCTGTGAAGAGGGTCAACGATGAAACCATACTCAAAGGCAGTTTTAAGATGCTTTCCTTTAACGCAGGTATCGATTATTGCGTATGCGGCAGAACCAACTATTGTACTATTCTCAACTGCCACGAGAACCTGCCACTCTTTGAATGGTCTAGACCGAGCAAAATAGTCGGGCGAGCTGTCGATTCCAATAACCATGCTGGTGCCCATCGGACATTTCTTCTGAAGTTCATTAAGAGCATCATTATCGTCCTCAATGGCCTCTTTGATCAGTATCATAGTGCTCCCATGCCCCCAGACTCTTTCTATGTAAACCAGAGAATCTATTTAGCATTGGTGTTCCACCGCACCCGCGTGGGGTAAAACTTTACAGGGATTGGGGACCCACGGTTGTCGGGATAATCTCCTTCTTGCTTAGTGGATTGATCGTCGGCGCAATCTTCTCCAGGAAAATCTGGGAAGAAGCTGGCATAAAAACCATAGCCAAGATAGTCGTCTTGGGAGC
>Ga0116138_1000640_pt1 | contig 20351 bp, 21 predicted proteins | sample June2015DPH_20_1_2_FD_88971 | JGI IMG/M metagenome (GOLD analysis project Ga0116138, IMG submission 88971) | Peatland microbial communities from SPRUCE experiment site at the Marcell Experimental Forest, Minnesota, USA - June2015DPH_20_150 | ecosystem: Environmental > Terrestrial > Soil >... | reverse complement strand
ATCTGCACGGGTTTATGGCAGGCCTAAAAGAGAGGTTACCCGTGGGATTCGTTGGAATCAGCAAGATTTCTGTTCAGACGGGAACGACTCACGGCGGTGTTGTCCTGCCCGACGGCTCGGTTGCGCAGGTGAACCTTGACTTCAACACGTTAAAGACGCTTTCTGAGATTGCCCGCAGAGAGTATGGGTTGGCGGGAGCCGTTCAGCATGGAGCATCAACCCTGCCTCCTGAGGCTTTCCACAAATTCGTCGAGTGCGGGACAGCTGAAGTGCACTTGGCCACGGAATTTCAGAACATGATTTACGAGTCAAAACACTTCCCAGCTGATCTAAAGAAGAAAATGTATGAATGGCTGAAAGTCAACGCGGCAAGTGAGGCTAAGCAAGGAGAGACCGAGGAACAATTCCTCTACAAGACCAGAAAAAAAGCGTTGGGACCATTCAAGAAAGACATCATGAGTCTGCCGCAAAAGACGCGCGATGCGATTGCAGCTGAAATCGAAAACAAGTTTGACTTCCTCTTCAAACAACTCAACGCCGTCAACAAAAGCGACCTGGTTAAAAAATATGTGCGCTCAACCTCTGCTTCACACACATCCTCAGTGTAAAAACCCAAAAGAGCGCTAAGGCCCTCCTCTTTGTACTACGTCTTAACTTAGTAGCTCTGTCAGCACGAAAGCGCGCACCATCTCACTCAAGATGGAATAGCGCACTCCAAGAATGTGGAGAAAGACGAAGAACGAGTGAATACTGACTTCGAATATATCTAAGATGGCCGCCAATTTACACAATAGCCAGCGCGCGCACTGTCAATTACGAGACCAAGAGACTATTTTACAGATTTCGGAACACGCATGCGGGCTATTTAGTGAGCACGGTGATACTACTGTTAGACAACGAGGGTATTATCAGATCTAATCCTTCGTCAAGATAATATGTCCTGAACGGCTGGACGTCAGCCGTGGACAAGGCAAGGTTTGATGAGCCTGAAGAAAGTGCCTTGAACGTCACTTGACATAGAAATCCTGAACCGTAAAACGTCGTTTGATTTCGCCCTAACAGACAATCGCCAGTAAGCACGAATCCTTTACCGTTTTGAACAGATTGTAATGGTCTCTTAGTAAATTCTGTGCTATTGAAGTCTATAAGAGCCTGAGACACTGGGTATCTGTCTGAAAACACTTGCTGGCCAGGAACAGAAACATTAAGGCACTCTACAATTATCGGGTCGAAAAAAAGAATGACCTGCCAACCATACATGTTTCTGACGTTCTCAGCAAAGACGGAAACGAAAAACGTATCACCGACATTCACATCGACTTCTTGAGGAAGCACGATAAACGTTGTTTCATTGGTAGCGTCTGGCATAGCAATGTCTGGCGTCGATTGAGTCGTCGACACTGGGCTAGTCGTTCGCGTTGATTGAGTCACTGGCGTCGACTCAGTCGCTGGTGTCACGGTAGTCATTGGCACTGAGCTAATCGTCGGCGTCGGTTGAGTCGTTGGCGTCGAACCTGTCGCTGAAACAAACAAACCTATTAAGGTGATGCCTAGCAAGAAGAAAATGCATACGGTGAGATATGCTACTCTGGAAAATGCTCCACGGTACAACATAACCATAACCCCACTTAAAGCTATAGAGAGATCGCAACTTTTATCTTTGTCGCAAACTCGAACGGATTGAATCGGCTCTGCAAGCTCTTTCAAAGGATTCGCATCTTCATGATTTCAAATGAAACAACGAAGGCCTCGGCAACGTTGTTTAACCGAGAGCGCGCGCGCAGACATAGGCTTCACCCCTTTTGTTTCATCCTTTTGGTTTTCAGGTTCTTGCGGCTCACGCCTAGAACCCACATCATCACTTTTAACGAGTAACTCTGAATCTTTGAAACTATTCAAAATAGCATCCCATTGAGTCTCGTTTATGGCTGCAGCGAATCCAACCGCGCGCGGCAAGAGGATTCATCTCTGCGAGTTTGAAGCTGACAACTTGGCTGAAGGTCTGAACCAGTTTTTTGAAAGTGAAGTTGAGGTTCCGAGAATCTGGCACGGCAGCAAACAGACTATCAACACTTTGATAAGTGAAGAGGCTCTTTTGCTGGCAAAGTACCTGAAAAACGAAAGGCATTCATGGATTCCTAGAATCGTGAAGCGAGGCTGATGAAGCCCTATTAGGGAAGATATCTCCCGCAATCTCCTTTTTCATTCGGGATATCTCCTTAAGACTATCTTGGTGACTCTGGAATTTAAAGACCAATAGAAATAAGTTCTATTCAGGACTGATCATTTTCTCTTTTTCTATAACCTTTTTCTTCTTATAACTTCTTTAGAAAGGTCTCCACAATCTTCTGCGTCTCTTTGTTTATCGTAAACTATATTTCCAACATACCAATAAGTTAATAGTAACTCGGTGAGGTGACGGGTCAGAATTATTTAAGGTGGTTACATGGAAGTGGAGACTCTCGCACAGGTATACTTTGAGCTTGATCGTTTTCATAGCTCTCGAGAGGCTCGTCCATTACACATTTTTTCTGTATTTCCCAAGATAACCACTGATGACCTATCTCGTTTCGCACGTGAAGCTGGCGTTGATGCGATACTGGAGAATATAGGTCAGGGGATTTACAGATTTGACATAACAAGTGCCCGAAAACGGCAACATGAATATGGATACTTAATCGATCATGGAAAAATCTGGAACATATTGATAAAAACTGTCGAGTCACCGACAGTTGCAGGGAATATTGTAGAGCGATGGTTAGAAAGGATGTACCCCGCAATCTGCCGTTCATACATAAGATCGAGTGACCTATTGAACATCATGGATGATTTGTCAAAAGTCAAGGACTCCAAGCTTGATATGCGGAGCTATGTTCTTAGAGCCCATGACAGCCATGAAACTGTAAAGAAATGGAAAAGTGATAAACCATACTCAAGAGGTGAAATAGAACGAACTGTCAGGAGAGAAGGGCAACTACTTGAAGCGATGAATTTCCTTTTTCATGTTGAGCAAACATATTTTCATGTAAGAATACAAGCCGATGGACATTTCGTCTTTTATGAAGGAGGGCAGTATTGCTTCTCCAACTTCCAGAGGCTGGTACTATCAAAGTTTAACGAAACAGCCTTGTTGAATCATGAATTCTTCTCAAATCGGGAAAGGCGAATTGTTGATGGTAGGGCAGAAGTATCCAGAATACACTTAGAACCTGCAAGGAATCTGGGTAAGTCTGACTTTGAGAGACTCAGTTCACATCTTAGCATGAAGTACTCCACTGCCGTTCTACATGGCGGTAACCCTTGGCTACTAATGAACATCATAGATCGAGGTGATGGGAGTTCTTTTGACCTTCATGGTTATCCATCCGAAATTCAAGTTATTCCTTTTAACAGAGGGTCACCCGAGAGTCTGATGAGATTGATTCATGGCATATATGAATTGTTTCCATTAATAGAACTCAAAGAAGAGACACAGTGAAGATCAGTTTGCTCTCGCTTAAATATCCAGAACTGGAGAGTGCTAAGAAAGAAGTTTCAACTGAGGTTCATGCATATATTGACGCAATTACGGTATTGAGTTCTCTTCAAGATTATATTAGAAGCGTGGGGATTGAGTGTCACATCGAAAGGAAACTAGAAAAGAAAAACGGAAACCCTAAGAAACCCGATTTATTGATCTGTTCTGACAATTACATCATTGTTGATCACAAGTATACTGAAAGTGAGAATGAAAAGACGCTGGCAGGCAAACTAGAGGAGATGAGAGAATACAACTCTACGTTTGTCTTCAGTAATGGTAAACCGAGTTTTGAAAAGGAGTTTACTCCCGAAGTTGTAATGTTGACTCCAGAAGGAAGCGTGGCGTCTTTCAGAAAGTTGCTGGATTGCCCTATTACATGGGGATATATTTTAGACAGTGAAGTTGTCATAAAACAAATGATTTGGTCAATCAAAGATTCCAAGGTATTGTCACTTTTCAATCCTAATCTGATATGTGCTATGGCTGAGGAAATTTCAAGGTACAAATTCTTCATATCGCACCCTCCTTTGCCTTATGCCTCTTGTGAAATATACAATGTTCTATGGACACTCTCACCACCCCAACAGTTTTTTGCTCCAGAATTCGAAGTGAAATACAAGGACATTCTAGGTGTCTTTAATTCCCTGTTTCCACCTTGGATTTCTGGCGAAGCTAAACAGTTGAATGTGAAAAGACTAGAAGAGGCACTCGATTTTCTTCAAAGGACAAAATGGGTCAAATGGTTCAAAACGGAGAAACTCGTAATAGTCTACAGAAACAAAGGGAGAAACATAGCAGATACATTATCATATTTGATTGACTTTTATGCCAAAGTCCTGCATACGAAAAGAGTAATTGAATATCAAAAGGAAGTAAAGAAGCTTGAGCAATTGCAGAAACCAGTAGCTCAAAAGAAGTTGGATGATTTCTCATGAACTCTCGCCTGTCTTCAAATTGAGGAATTTCTCCAGAGGTTTTTTGCCTTCCTGAAAAAGGTACTCTTGACCTTGAAAAGGTGACGCTTGGACTCGAATCGATTATATAACTTCTATAGCATTGATTCAGCGAATCTAATCCAACTCTGACAACCAAAGACAATACAACAGTGATCAGAAGGACATAGCCTCTCTCTCTCGCGCGCGCTATACGTACATCTTGACCTTTGCTCCATTTTCCATCAGCAGTCTTAAAGATGGTTACATAGCTACTACCATTCTTGATGTTTCCCACGATAGAGGGTCTTGTGAATTCCCCAACATTGCCAACAGAATCGCCCAAATCTTCGTGTACTTTCACTTTTTCTATATGAGTGTGCTTAGCATTATATCGAACAGCAGAAATCAAGAAATCAGCCCATTTTGCCACTGCTAATTACCCCAACCTAAGTGGTGTTTTGTTACAACTACTATTTAACCCTTCGTTGCATTGTCAGTGCGAGCTTCGAATGTTTTTGTGGAAATTCCCAAAGTGCAGATTCACAAGTTTTATTACGGTTTTCCTTTCACACTAAGACGTATCATGGGAGGAAAAATTTTGACGGCCGAGAAAATATGGAAAACAGCGGTTATCGGGTCTGGTGCGATGGGCCATGGGATAACTGAGCTTTTGGCGATGAACGGGTATGAAGTCACGATGGTGGATATAAATGACGAGATTCTGCAGAAAGCCAAGGAAAAAATAAAGTGGAGCTTGGGCAAGTTTGTCGAAAAGAGGCGTATAAGGCAAGAGGACGCTGAAGCGGCGTTAGCGCGGGTGGCCACGACGACCAGTTATGAGCAGGCGGGCAAGGACGTCGACTTCGCGATAGAGGCGGCTCCGGAAAACATGGACCTGAAAAAAAACGTGTTCGCCAAACTCGACCAAGTGACTCCGTCGCACGCGATATTGGCGTCTAACACTTCTACGCTGAGCATTACGGAGATGGGAAAGGCAACCAAACGCCCGGACAAAGTAGCCGGAATGCACTTCTTCAACCCACCCCATCAGATGGCGCTCGTCGAAGTCGTCAAGGGAGGCGGCACGAGCCAAGAAACCATCACAGCCCTAGCAGAACTCGCACGGAAACTCGGAAAAACACCCGTCATCGTCAGAAAAGACGTGCGCGGCTTCATAGTAAACCGCATACTGGGCGCAGCGTTCAACGAGGCCTTCTGGGCCTACCAACGAAAAGAAGCAACCATGCTGGGAATCGACGCCTCAGTCAAGTACACAGGCGGGTTCCCGATGGGATGGTTCGAACTCGCCGACTTCGTCGGACTCGACATAGACTACGAGGTTGGAAGAATACTTTACGAAGCCTACGGAGAACGGTTCAAACCATGCTCAGAAGTAGTCGACCCCCTCATAAAAGAACACAAGTTCGGACAAAAAACAGGCGTAGGCTTCTACGACTGGACCAAAGGCCGCCCGAGAATACCGTTCAACCTGCTGGACGAGTACGACGTTGACAGGTCGTGGGCAGTGGCCGTGAACGAAGCCGCATGGCTGATCAGCGACGACGCGACAAACCCCGAAGACATCGACACGGCAATGAAGCTCGGGACATTCTGGCCTCAAGGTCCATGCGAGCACGCAGACCGAACGGGACTCGACGTGATAGCCAACAAGCTTAAAGAGCTGTACGCCAAGTACAACATGGAAATGTACAAACCCTGCCCGCTGCTCGAAGAGTACGTGAGCAAGGGCTGGACCGGAAAGAAAGCTGGAAGAGGGTTCTACAAATGAAGTTCGACCTGACAGAAGAACAGGTTCACATCAAGAACGCCGTCAGAGACTTCTGCACAAAAGAGTTCAAGCTCGAAATGGCTTTAGACCTCGACAAAAAAGAAGAGTACCCACTCGAACTTTACAAGGCAGCCGCGAAGCTGGGCTTCACCAGTATGGCCATCCCGGAGGAGTACGGCGGCCAGGGCTGCGGAATCTTGGAAACATGCCTCGTTGTGGAAGAACTCTGCCGAGGCGACAGCTCACTGGGTGTGGCAATTTCGGCAGGTGGCTTCGGAAGCGAGCTCATCCTGACACACGGAACCAAAGAACAGAAAGAGAAGTATATCCCGCCGATATGCAGGGGCGACTGGCTGTCTGCGGCGGCGTTCACTGAGCCGAACGTCAGCGGAAGCGACATAACCAAGATGGAGACCACAGCCACAAAGTACGGCAACGAGTGGTGGATAAACGGCCAGAAAACCTTCATAACAAACGCTACTATGGCCGACTTCGTGGTAGTCCTCACGCAGACCGACCCGAAAGTCAGACCTACCTACCGAGGAGAAACGCTGTTCATAGTCGAGAAGGGCGCGGCGGGCTTCGAAGCCACGAAGCTTCACAACAAGATGGGAATAAGAGCCTCAACGACGGGCGAACTCAACTTCGACAACGTCAAAGTCACAGACGCGGCCATCGTCGGCGAACTCAACAAGGGCTTCTACTACGCCATGGAATTCTTCGACAGCACAAGAGTAGGCGTGGCAGCCCAGGCCGTTGGCATGGCCCAAGGAGCGTGGGAAATCGCTTTCAAATACGCCAAACAAAGAGAAGCCTTCGGCTCGCCGATAATGCAGCACGAAGCAATCGGCATGACGCTGGCAGAAATGGCCACAAAAATCGAAGCCGCAAGGCTGCTAACCTACAAAGCCGCACAACTCATTGACGACAAGAAGATGGATCCAATGGCCACCGCGATGGCCAAGTACTACGCAGCGCACGTGGCAATGGAAGTCACCAACGCCGCAATCCAAACACTAGGCGGATACGGATACTTCGGCGAATACCGCGTCGAAAAATACCACCGCGACGCAAAAATAACCGAAATCTACGAAGGCACCTCGGAAATTCAAAGACTGCAAATTCTCAAGTACCTGCTCAGCAAGTACTAGAAGAATCAATCCGAAAAAACTCATATATGCACACAGAAAAACTCTAGTCTAGGTGATATCCGTGAGTAAAGCGTATGAAACCATCAAGGTTGAGAGAGACCAAAGTGCGCTGTGGATAATACTGAACCGCCCGCAGAGGCTGAACGCGCTCAACGACGTCTTGCTCGAAGAGCTCGCCGACATGCTCGAAACCGCTGAGAGAGACCCCAGCGTCAAATGCGTCGTCATCACCGGCGACGGAGACAGGTCTTTCAGCGCAGGCGCTGACGTAACCATGTTCCCAAAAACAACTCCAGTGAAGGCTGAAGAAGGCTCAAGAGGGGGCCAGAAAACCTTCAGCAAGATAGAAGAGATGAGCAAGCCTGTCATAGCGGCAATAAACGGTTATGCACTCGGCGGCGGCCTGGAACTGGCCTTGGCATGCGACTTCAGAGTAGCAGCCGAACACGCAGAGCTTGGACATCCCGAAATAACTCTAGGCCTGATACCCGCATGGGGAGGCACTCAAAGACTCGTTAGAACCATAGGACTGGCTAGAGCCAAGGAACTAATAATGTTCGGAAACAGAATCAAAGCAGACGAAGCCCTCAGAATCGGGTTGGTGCACAAGGTAGTGCACTACGACAAGCTGCGACAAGAAGTCGGAGAAATGGCCAAGAAGCTTTCCGAAGGACCATCGATAGCCTTAAAGTACGCAAAGTACGCCTTGAACTACGGAACGCAGGTTCCTCTGGAAATCGGACTGAGACTTGAGGCAGGACTGAGTGGACTAGCGTTTTCCACGGAAGACGTCAAAGAAGGCGTAGAGGCAATGATGTCTCGGAGGAAAGCTGAGTTCAAAGGCAAGTAGCCTCAACATCCCTTTTCTTTACAACATCCAAGCAAAGGATGAACGAAGGTGTTTAGTGTGAGAAAGGTTGCAGTCATAGGAGTTGGCAACTCGAAGTTCGGAGTCAGAAACGACGTCACCATATCTGAACTTGCTTTTGAAGCCGTCAAGCCTTCTCTTCAAGACGCTGGCCTCGCCGCGAAGGACATCGAATTCGTCGCCCTCGGATCTGTAGGAGCCGGGGCCTGGTACGAAGAACTCCTTCCAGCCGTAGTCATCTCAGAATACTGCGGAATGACAAAAGCAGGACTCGTTCGCTGCGAGGCAGCATGCGCAAGCGGCAGCGCAGCCTTCTTCACCGCATATTCAGCCATTGCAAGCGGCCAAGCCGAAATCACCATGGCACTGGGAGCGGAGAAGATGAGGGAAATCGACTCTGCACTGGCCATGGAGTGGATTGGAAGAGCTGGATACTACTTGTGGGAGTTCCACAACTTCGGCGTCACGTTCCCAGCATACTACGCCCTGTACGCCAGCGCACACATGGCCAAGTATGGCACGACCGAAGAAGACTTGGCCTTGGTCGCCGTCAAAAACCACAAGTACGCGGCGATGAACCCGATTGCGCATCTTCGAAACAAAGTCACCGTTGAAGACGTGCTGTCCTCCATGGTCATCGCGTCGCCCCTCAAACTGTACGACTGCTGTCCCCTGACGGACGGTGCCTCTTCCCTAATTCTCGCATCCGAAGAAAAAGTCAAAGAACTGAAAATTGACACTCCCGTTTGGGTGGCAGGCATAGGCTATTCTTCTGGTACAGCAAACATGAGCAAGAGAACAGACTTCGTCGGTCTGGAGGCAAGTGTGCTAGCTTCTCAGAGAGCCTACAAGGCCGCGGGCATCACTCCCGAACAGGTTGAAGTGGCCGAAGTCCACGACTGCTTCACGATAGCAGAGATAATGGCCTACGAAGACATCGGTCTATGCAAGAAGGGTGAAGGCGTCAAACTCTTGCGTGAAGGACAAACAGAGATTGGGGGAAAGATACCGGTCAACATGGATGGAGGACTGAAGGCGAAGGGACATCCGATTGGCACAACAGGCTGCGCGATGATGTATGAACTGACTCGGCAACTCAGAGAAGAAGCGGTCGAGAAAACAAGACAAGTGCCACTGAAAAACTATATCGCTCTCGCCCACAACGTCGGAGGAACCGGACACTACTGCTACGTCACGATTCTGAGGAGGTGAATCACGTGTCAATGCCGTCCATCAAATCCCGAGAAATAAAGCTTGTTCAGGACATACCGATAAGCAAGAACCTGAAGTTTTATGAAGGCCTAAAAGAAGGAAAAGTCTACGCCACCAAATGCAAAGAATGCGGAAAACTCTATTTTCCACCAAACGCTGATTGCCCCGCCTGTCTAACAACGGAGTTGGAGTGGGTCCAGCTCAGCAGCGAAGCAGAAGTCGAAACCTTCACACACGTGGTCATCAGACCAACGACTTTCCAGCAGAACAAGCCCTACACTGTGGCCATCGGAAAACTGAAAGAAGGCGTAAAAGTCCTCGCCTGGCTCACTGGGTTCAAACTCTCGGAAATCAAGGTAGGCATGAAAGTAAAACTGGTCGCCAAAACCTCAATAGAGGGAAACCCGACATACGAGTTCGTGCGTCTTCAGCAATAGTGGGTTTCGGTGGGTTCCAACTTCCATTTTTCTATCCATTCCATCGTCTTAGCGATTAACTCGTCTTCCTTTCCTTCGTAAGTGGGGCCGGCGGACTCTAGTACTAGGAGAGTTTTCGGATCGTGCGCTGAGGCGAAAACTTGGCGCGCCTCGTCTTCACCGTGGATGTTGTCCGAGCCACCTATTACGATGAGCACGGGCAGATTGTGCAGTTTTGAAATCTCCTCACACTCGTTCAGCTTCATGAGTTTCCGTCGCACGTCTTTCAGGCGCAAGTTTATCCCGAAGACTTCAAGCCTGAACAATCTTGAAACGTTTAAGAAGCTATCCATTCTGGAGAGCATCAAGAACGTGTAAAGACCCAGCCTCCCTCTTGTGCGGGTGATGAACTTCTTGACGTTGTAGTCATGGTTCTTGGGTGGAGACCAAAGGACCAGCCCTCTGACCCGCTTTTCATTCTGAACCGCGTAGAGCGACACGGCAGCGCCCAGACTGTGCCCCACGATGAAAATGCTGTTGGACTCGACTTCTGGTCTGGAAGCCAAATAGTTCAGGGCGCACCTGACGTCTTGTTGTTCGCCGAAGCCATAGTCAAATTCACCAGTGCTTTTCCCGACTCCGCGAAAATCGAACAACAAGGAAACAAACCCGCTTCGACAGGCTCTTTCAGCCAACATGGAGTATATCTTCAATCCATGGTAGCCTCGAACATCCATAAAATGGCAAATCAGGATTCCAGGCGCCGGACAGTTGTCAGGAACGTGTATTTCGCCGTAAAGCCTCGCGTTTTCGCATTGTATCCATGTTTCCTCGACTTTCACTGGCCTTCCATCCATGGAAAATATTATTACTTCCAATCATCGCTTATATTTATAGTGTAGATGTGTCCGGAAAACCATTATTTCAGCCTTTCTATCGGACAAAACGGGACAAATCCTCTTATTCCTTTTGGGCAAGCTAGTTCTCTGGGATGAATGCAACATTACTTTGCCGAAATTCCATGGTCACAAGACATTTTCTAAACGGAGAACATGAAAAACCTATGGATAAAAACTTTAACTTCAAGCGCTAACGCGCGTCGCACCAAGAACTAGGCGCGCTAGCCTCAGCAAGTTTGGGTCCGTCTGTTTGACCTCAACTCAAGCCCGGACAAGTTTAATCCCAACCAAAATCATCTTTTCTTGGACTGCACCATGATAGAGACAGACGAGGGCAACCGTTATACCAATTGAGGTCGATATTGGCCTACTGAAATGGTAACCCGAACATTAGGAGTGTTTATTAGTTCTAAACAAGTCGAGCTTGATGACGAAAGACAGATAGCAAAAGAAGTGGTAGAATCCTTTGGTTTTGAACCTATAATGTCAGAAAATAGACCAGCTTCTCCCAATTCACCACTTTCAGTTTGTTTAGAAGAGGTGGAACACTCAGATATTTACCTGGGAATCTTTTATAAGGAGTATAGCGGACCGACGGAAGCTGAATACCTCAAAGCTACTGAACTAGACATCCCATGTTTAATCTTTATGAAGAAATTGAGGGAGGACGAACACAGAGATAACTCCTTGAATACATTATTACGAGAAATACGCCATCCGACGAAAGGAAGATGGACCAACGATTTTGAACATGTAATCGAACTGAAGGGGAAAATAAGAACAAGTCTTGTGAGATTGCTTGTTAGTAGGTTCAGGAGTTAGAGCTTGAAATGGCAGGGCAACATGAGAAAATAGATTTGAAGAAATTGCGAGTCGAACAACCGTGGCTTATCGAAGAAGAAGCAAAAAGAATCCTTTCACGACCGAAAAATGAACAGATTGAAATAGTAGACCAAATCGTAAAGAGTTTCAAGCTCAAAAGCGAGGAAACACGATGGGTCATAGGACTTTTAATCGAGTATTTACTTGATTACGATCCATGCTTGGTACCACACCAGATCATTCTGGACATGGCTGCAGATAGATCATTTTCAGTAAGATCGTCTGCAGCTGTCTGTCTCTTTAAGCTCTCTGGTGTAGCTCCGAGCGAAGTTCCCCTGGACGTGTTGAGCAGACTTGCGTCTGTAGACGAGGACTGGTATGTCTACTCACCAGCCCTAGCTGCTCTTAAGGTCCTGTCTCATAAAAGACCTGCAGCAGTGGGAATCCTTGTTGATATGATTTCCAGTGAGGATATTAACAAAATCGAAATGGGTCTGCTATCTTTATTAGATGTAGTTCGCAATGATCCTGATGCTGTTAAACCAGAAACTATTCAAGAGCTAGAAAAACACATCGGTGAACTCAAGGAAGTAACTCCTGAGAGCGTAAAGAAATCTCTTGAAGAAATCATTAGCTTAATTCAAGCCAAACCATCAAAATCCACAGTTATACGGTACTCTCCATTTTGATACTGTTAAAAGAACCGCATACGGTTCTAGCGCGCGTGCAGTTGGCTGAGGAATATATACCTATATCATGGCTACTGCATTGCTACACGTGACACATCAGCGCGCGCGCTAAACCCTAAAACTCTCATCTTAAATCACACCAATGCTTTCCTTCCTTTAATAACACTATTTTTCTTCCAGAGTTTTTCATCCTCAAATATGTATTCTTGGGCAGAATCCTCTCACTACCATCTTCACACCTAACAAGAACAACCCCTTTAGCATGTTCAATTCCTGAAACCATTTTCTCAGCATCTTTCTTCAAGTAAATCATCCATAGTATCACTTATCTGATTCCACGCATGAACGAATGTTTTTATCCTCTTTTGGCTATCGTTTGAACCTTTCTCCAGTCGCTCAACCCAAAACTTTGAGGCTAACGTCATTAGGATACTTAACTTCACCATTTCGTTCAATGTCAGCCAGATAGGTTCCACTGAGCATGGTTCACCGGTATCTTTGTCCTCAGACTCCATCCTGACATAGAAAATGGCGTTCGAAGCCTTTGGAGGTTCAGGATGTATCCCAGCTATCAATCTAATCTTATGCGTTTCCGTCTCTTTAACGAACTCTTGAACCAACTTTCTAGCTACACGCCTCACCATGGAGAGTCACATTCCATAGAAAGAGTTTAACAATTAAAATAACTTGTCGCCCCTCTTTGAGAAGCCCAAAGTAGTCCTTGGTTTACAAAGGTTTATATCAGGTTAGCTTAGTTGTCATTTTTCTGGGTTGCCTTGACCAACGAAGATCACTTGTCAATGTTGCGTTTGGCTAACGTCAAGGGGATCTATGACCATGCCTTACGTCTTCTTGAGCATCCAACACCCTTGGATGGTGCTATAGCGTTAGTTCTGCTTGACAACGCTATAGAAGCGGGTTTCAAAATTGCATTGGACAAGAACGGGCCGAATGTAAAGGAAGACCCGAAGTTCCCGGAACTTTTGGCTTGTGTCCTGAATATCAAAAGCTTGGCAGAGCTGAAGAAACGTAAGTTGTCATTGTTGACACTCCATAGGGCAAGGAATGGGTTTCAACATCACGGTTTGATTCCTGATCTTGATACGATTCAGAGCGAGTACATGCCGCTGACAGAACAGACTTTGAATGAGGTTTCAAGAAGAGAATTTGGCCACGAGTGGAAGAACGTGTCGCTGTCTCTCTTGATCAGAGATGAAACAGTGAGGACTCTTTACCGAAAGGCCGAAGAATCGTTTAAAGGAGAGGATTTCGTCACAGCAGTTGCCTATTTGATCTACGCTTTTGAAGTGACGAAAACGATTGCCAAGTTGAAAATCTTCGGAGCTGGGCTGTCTTCGCACAGGCTGAAGGTCAAGAGTGTGCCTTCCAAAGACAAGGTCATAGTGGACTATTTGACCACGTTGGATGAGGAGATCGAAGCGTTCAAACTTGGCCTGAACTACATGGACTTGCGAAATTACTTGGACATGGCGGAAAACGTTGGGATACATAGTGTCCTATATGAGATGCCAATCGACAAGACTGAAGAGGTTGTCATCGCTGATTTTGGAAAGAAATTGCAGGAAGCATTTGTGGATCATAACCCACTGAAGGAGTGGCAGGTGAAAATGAGGAATGCTATCTTGAAGTTCATAATAAGAAGTGAAGCAAACTCCCGGTTCTCAATAGACCAGTTTAGCAAGTTGGCGGAGGCTCTCATTTCAGGAATGAGCAAAACCCTCAAGGAACTGTCCAAGAGTGACAACGTGAAAAAAGCATAATGAGATTAACCTGACCTGGGAAGTGCGCGCTTCGCGCGGTTCATAACATCGCATCCCCCAGGATTAGAAAAAAGAAAGAGAAGAAATGGACTTCTCCATGAATAACTCACTTCGGAGGGTTGTTATCGCGTCCTTTTCCCGAGGGTTTGCCAGTTGTGCTGGGCTTGCCGCCTTTGCCTTTACCCATATTTTCACTTCAGAGTTGCAAAAGAAGTTGGCAGGGTAAATAGCTTCCGATGAGGGGATCTGCGGGATACGTCTCCACTTCAGGTCGGGTTCAAATCCTTCCCTCTATATATAAATCTTGGAGACTCCAGATACTTGTTGTTTGTATGCCATTCGATTCAATAGACAAACTTCAGAATGCGCTCGCTGAGAAGGTCTTTGGCGACAGAAAAGATTCCAAAAAGGCATCAGGACGAGCATTAGGAACTTTTGTGGAAATAATATCTTTCTACTTGCTTGAATCATGGGATCTATCGAGGAACATCGCTATTGAAACACGACTGATTGAATACGGAAATCCATCGATAGCTCACAACGTGGAATATACTCTCCACCCAGTGAGAAATTATTATTCTGTTGCTTTGAGTCCCATTTCGTTGCCAATTACATCAGCAAAACTGACAGGACTTTTGCATGGATTGAATAGAAATCGATACACAGTAAAAAACAATACTTTGCTAAGTAGAAGAGGAATATTGAGAAATTCTTGCTTGATTGGTAAACAAGGACCATTCTCATATTATGCAGCAATAGAGAAGCTTGGGTCAAAGACTGCAAAGATTAGAATTTCTGAACAGTACCCTAAACCATTTGCGATGGTTGAATGCAAGAGGGTTGGGGTTGAAGAAGGTATGCGAAAGGGTCGTCAAACTATTGAGAAGGCAAAGCAAGGAGCATATGTGGCAAAAGCAGTTTCATCTTTGCAGAGAATCAGACGTGCCAATGGTAAGTTGTATGGATTAATTTGCATGCCAGACGGCACATTCTACGCAAAACCATATGAACAAATGATTGTGGAACTCTTAAATTCCCGTGACCCTGCATTGTACAGCAATTTCATTCTCACTATTGGTGTTGTGAGTAATCATGGAAATTGGTTCACTTCAAATAACCCCAACAAGGAAATGCTTGTTCTGGCTCAAGCCTATGATTGGCTTGTTTTTTTGACAGATGCTGGAATATGCGAGTTCATTGAAGAATTGTTAATTCATCCTGAGAACGAATATGAGCATGTAAGGGATGTATTTCTTGCGAGTTATGGGCAAGTCAAAAATCAATTTACCAAAGTTCAGATGGAGTATAAAACGCACTTATTATTGTTGAAATATTTTAAAAGGAATTACGACAGGATTGCAAGATGGTTCAACATTATAACTCCTGATAGCTCACTGTACAACTTACGTGATCAATTGCAACTGTTGACATTAAAGGATTGGAGCGGAAACCTATGACTGCTGGAAGAAAGATTAGGAACACTTTCAGCAAGGATTGGTGTACTCCAAAGAAGTACGTTGACGCTGTCAGGGAATTTTTCGGTAAGCAGATTGATTTAGACCCTTGTTCGGGCAAGTACTCCGTAGTTCACGCCAAAGTGGAGTATACATTATCCATGGAATTTCGGCAAAGTAATTTTGCATTCATGAAGAGCACTGGGTTCCTCAAAGAATTAGAAGAGATTTATCCCGTTTTGTCCGATAGAAAGGCTGAAATAATGGTTTTTCGCTCCCAGCAATTGTATGAGGGAGCTTGATTGAATAGCCCGCAAGAGCAACAGGACGCATTAGTTCGTTCTATGCATTCTAGCGCGCGCGGAGGAGTTCGTTGCACACTCAATCTTTGCTTTCTGTGTAAGGGTTTTTCCGTTTAGAGCAGCATGGGGTCTTAGGAAATTGAAGCAGATTCTGAGCTGTTTTCACCGAAGACTTTGCAGAACCCCTTCCTAAGAACACTTTTAAGATTCAAAATCAACTGGTGGAGTACATAGTGGTATGAAGCTGGTGAACTTCAATGCATTGGAATGATTTGGGAATTGCGGTTTCACTCTACAATGAAATAGGGAATGTATTTCCTAGCACTCCTCTCGACCACTATGAGAGAGGGTACACTGAAACCATTTCTAGTCCAACTCCCGACTCGATTGTGCTTTTTCTTAACAGTTGGGGAAAGATGCGCAGACACTTCGATGCACGCCTAATAAGAGAGGCGATGATGAAAGCTGAAGGATCCCTCCTTGCCCTGGCAACTTACTCATTTGAGAATGCACCTCTAGAAAACATTCGCAACAACATCATTCTTGCCTTTGATACCATTCAAATGGGGGCCGGATCTCCTGTTGCAGCTTCAAAAACACTTCACGTGCTAAAGCCTGACTTATTTGTTCCATGGGATAATGCTATTGAGAGAGCCTATGGCTGTGGTGACGACTCGGATCCCCAGAAAGTGAAAACATGGGGAGAAACATATTCTGTTTTTCTGAACCGTGTCCAGAAAGTGCTACTGAGAGTCATAAGGTCGTATGCCGAGGAGCATGGACATCAAAATATCCTAAATGCGGCTTCCGAGCTTAGAGGAAGACTCTATATCGATGGCAAAAAACCTTTCGCCAAGATAATAGACGAATATAACTTCATGAAATTTACTAAAGGCAAGGATCTGTTGTGGGTATGAGAGTCTTCCCAGCATCCACGCGCACGTCAAGATTTCTTCGCAAGAGTAAATAATGTGTTGCACCTATGATAAGGGCGAATCCAATTACGTGGATATTTATGGTTGGCGTCATAAAAGATGTTCCACATCGGTTGCAGAAGGCCTTTCTCCCGGATCTAGAGGTTAGAATCCAATCCTTTCGTCGAAAAAGAGATGGACAGGGTGAGTATGTAAAATGACTGGAGTTTCTGAAGCTATTCCTAGCTTCGTCAATAAGATCAGAGAGTATGGGAAGACTTGGGATTTCCTTGAATCTTCCGTCATTGCAGCGAGAAATGATGAAAGATGGCTTGCTTTATGTATTATTATGAGGTTATCTGCGCACGAGAAGCCTGCAGAAGAAAGGGAATTGTTCAAGATTACGGACAAGATAGTTGTCTTGCATAGAGTTCAGAGAATCGACCTTGGTTTGCTTGAAACAATTCTTGAAAAGTTGGGCAAGGGTTCTATTCGCCTGCTTGATATGGACATAGTTCTTGAGGGCTTCACCTCATGCGACTACCTAAAAGAAGAAAAAGAGGGATGGACTCGTGAGCAACTGAGTGACATGGAAGGTTGGCCAGCGCTAATTTTAAGGAGTCACGCAAAGAGTGCCTCTGAACTCTTAAAGAATTATAACGAATTAATTGAATTGCTGAACACACACAGTGAACCATACGATAGCTTAGAACAGTTGAGTAGAAAATACGTTGGGTTGGAGGTTGGGTCAGGAAATGCCTGTTGCTTGTACGTTGTAGCCCCGCTCTATTACAAACTAGATGATATCAATCTTTCGGAAAACGGTGAACTTAAGGCTTCTCTAAAGTGCCACAAGTGTTTTGACCCATTGAACTTTGAACTGAGTGCAGTGTACTCTTCAGGTCCGAAAGTCATCGACAACTTCAGAATGAGTTTTTCAGAAGTCAAGAGCACCAGTGAGAACTTTATAGAATGTTCCATTGACGAGAAGAGAAACAAAAAGGACATGCGAGAAGTGAGGCTCTACCTCACTTACATGGGTAGAAAAATACGCAGCGACTGGAATAGATGCGAGGCTGCAATCATTAAGGGAAATCTCCGGCTGGTTGCACATGAAGTTCTAGATGAGGACCTCGAAGGACTTACGGATGCATTGATGAGTAGAAAAAAGAAACTCTTTGAACCTGCTATTTCTATGCTGTTACACTTAGCCGGTTTCAATGTAGAACCAGTTGGCGGTGTCGAAGAAGGATTGGGCAGAAGACTCATTGACATTCTTGCCTTTACTTCTGACAATCGCTACCTGTTGGTTGCTGGATGCACCATAGAAGGCATAAGTCCAGATGAAATAACAAAGATTGCTGAGAGAGCAAAGTCAATAGTCAGGGCATATTCAGACTTGAATGAATACGTAGAAGTTAAGCCCGTGCTCTTCACTTCCCTAGATGATAAAGACATTGGCGAAAGCGTTAAGAAAAGAGCAAAAGAAGACGATGTTGAAATTCTGAGTCAAAAATCCATTTCCAATATACTGAACAAAATACAGAGCGGCTATTCCTCGCATAATATCCTTAGTAGCTTCGGAATCCCACGCGCTACTTTCTTCTAACTTCTGGGAATTGAATCTGCGACCATTTTAGGAACACACATGCGCGATACTGTTAAGTTATTTGTCATGAGAATGTTGTCATGTTGGACTTCGTCTTTTTGAAAAGGTCAACATTTCGAAAGGGTAAACTGAATCCCGCACCAAGGGCACTGGATCGTTGCTTCTTCCATTTTAGGTTCATAACGAAGTAGATGACCACAAGAAGGATTTGGACATCTAATAACTTGTTCTCTGTGACTAGACGGGACGGTTCTACTAGACGGCACCGTTCTGCTAGAAGGAACCGTTCTACTGGAAGGAACTTTTCTGCTTGCAGGAACCTTTCGGTTCATTATTGACCAAACTCGTTGTTTTTTGAAAGGGAGAGAGACCGCAAAGGAAAGCGTCCCTTTCAGCCTCCTCGCCAACAGTTTTATCCCGTCTCTCCAAGCTTTCCTTTTCTTATTTTTGGGTTGAAAGATTGTTTGTTTGATTGGCTAGGGACTGTTAGTGAGGCTTGACTGAAAAAGCCAAACCATCACCACCACAATGCGTCAGTAGATGTTTCGTGACTAATAAATCTACATCCAATATGATACTGTTAACTTAAGTTACCTGTTGCCTAGTTTGGGTTTGTCTAACGAAAATTTAATACGATACTGCCATAGACAAACTATTGGGGGAACGAAATGAAAGATTATTGCGGCTTATGTGGAACAACCGTCCTTCATTACTCCGTTGGAGAACCAATAGATTGGGCAAAATATGACGGCGATGGAAGATACGGTATTACAGGGAACTCTGTTGAGCTTAATCAACTTCCTGAGAAACTCCAATTAAGAATAAAACAAAAACGGGCAGGTATAGAGGAAGATGCACCAATCTGCCCTAAATGTTACTCAAGAACTTTAGACGAGATATGGGTTGCTGAAAAAGCATTTTGTAAAGCATGTAGCACAACACTTGAAGATATTGGCTATTCAAGCGTACTAAATTCAACGGGGCATCATGTCGTAGACACCTGCTTAATGGGTTGTCCAAAATGCAGGCTTGTTTACTTCATACCTCCACGGCAAGTTAACCAAGTAAACGTCACATTGAGAAGGAGAAGATATTAACCACTCTCAAAAACTATTTGACTTTCACTTTTTCCATGATTCTCTTTTCATATTCCTCTCGCGTCAAAACCCCTTTTTCCTCTAACAACTCAACAAGACTGTCAAGCATAGTATCCAAGAGGTCTATTTCCTCAGAAGGTTCCCGCTTGACTTTGCTTTTCTTCATGTTTTCTCCCTTTTGCAAGGTAACCCTGCTCTGACATCCAATTCAAGATTATCGTGCGGAGAGTGTCAGAGCGAGTTTGTCCAACTCTGCCAATCAATTCATCGTCTAGAGTCTTAACTACTCCATTGGAAGACTGACCAGAATTTTCTTCATTTACTTATCACCTTCAATTCTTGTTTTTCCTCTTTCTGCTTCACGGTTCTAACAAGAAGTTCTTCCTTTTGCTTGATTGCTTGATCTATCAAGCCTTTCCAGTTGCTAGGCACTTCCATTCTTGCGGCTTGCGCGGGAGTTTTTCAGCCTAGACTTTGGTGAGGTCTCACGCAATTATAGTGAACTGCGTAACCTTCCAGGAGTAGCTTCGTTGAGTCGAACATCTCTACGATACTGTAAACTTTTCTGTCATGGAAATGGTTTTTGCTCTTTGCGATTGGAATCATATTAGCCAAGATAGTAGTTTTCCATCAGTTTATTTACGGTGAAAAGTTCTTTATTTACTTCGTAGAGGTCCTGCAGGTTGATTGGGTTATTTTCCATTTTCAATGCTACGAGAGGAGGCAATAGACAGATAGCCTCTTTGCTCTTATCTGTTAAGAGGCTCTCAAGTCTTTTGGCTTCTCTATATGCTATGCGTTTGTTTGCATATTTCCTTGAAGCCATAATGAAAGAAAGATACGCGATTATAATAGCGGCAATGGAAATCAATGTGGGAGTCCATTGCGAGATT
>Ga0116138_1000635_pt1 | contig 20462 bp, 20 predicted proteins | sample June2015DPH_20_1_2_FD_88971 | JGI IMG/M metagenome (GOLD analysis project Ga0116138, IMG submission 88971) | Peatland microbial communities from SPRUCE experiment site at the Marcell Experimental Forest, Minnesota, USA - June2015DPH_20_150 | ecosystem: Environmental > Terrestrial > Soil >... | reverse complement strand
TCAAGCACTACTTCCGTCACTCGTCCACTGAGATTGGCGACGTGGATATTCGTGTAAACGGCGGAGTATGGCAGAACGCAGCGAGGTATCAGGGGGCCAATTACCAGGGGCTGGTGGAGCTTGCTCTGTCCGGTTTCCATGCGGACGGCGACCCCAACGTGCAGATTCGCTGGCATTACTACAATGCCAACAACGAATATTATTGGGGTATCGACGATGTTCAGATAGTCGCCAACAATGCGAGCCAGACGTTGCTTGTCGGGGATTTCGATTCCGATTGCGACGTTGACTACGATGACCTTGTTATTTTTATGTCCGCATGGCTGACCAGCTCAGGGCAGCCGAACTGGAACCCGGCTTGTGATATCGCCGAGCCGAACGACGGCGTCATCAATGAGTTTGACTTTGCCGTTTTTGCCGATAACTGGATGGTGGGGAAATAGAAGATAACCGGTTTCCAGATGCGGATTGACAGCGAGCCAGCCGGTAAACGATAATCCGGCGATATGGACTGGTATGTTTATGTTGCCTGGATGCTCATAGTTTCACAGGTGCTTTTTTCGGCGCTGCCGTTGAAAAATTACCTTTTCGCGCTGGCCAAATATAATAAAGATCGCCGGCGTTACTCGCCTCCCGTCGTGCTGATTATTCCCTGCAAAAACCTTGATGCCGACTTCGAGCAGAATATCGCCTCGTTTTACACGCAGGATTACGAAAATTATCTGCTGTGGTTTGTTGTAGAGGATAAGGCCGACCCCGCATACGAATCATTGTGCAGGTTGAAGGATAAATTGGCCGGCAGCACAAAAGCCGGAGATGTCCGGCTGCTTGTTTCCGGGGCAGGGCAGGAGTGCAGCCAGAAAATCCATAACCTTCTGTATGCTTATCACCAGATTCCCGAAGATATTCAGGTGCTGGCCTTTGCGGATTCGGATATTCGCGTCAAGCCGACCTGGCTGCGTCATTTGGTATATCCCCTTCGGCTCGTCGAAACAAAAGGGGCAGCCACCGGCTATCGATGGTTTGTTCCCAAAACCGGCAACCTTGCCACGCTTGCCTTATCAGCCATAAACGCCAAGATTGCCCAGCTTATGGGTAACACGCCTTTCAACCATGCCTGGGGTGGTTCAATGGCGATTCGGGTGCAGGTGTTCAGAGAGCTGGGCATTGAAAAGCTTTGGCAAAAGGCGCTCAGCGATGATTTTTCGCTTAGCTGTGCTGTGAAAAATGCTCATAAAAAAGTCGAGTTTGTCCCCGGCTGCCTTGTTGCTACCTCCGAATCTACCACCTGGACAAAACTTTTTGAGTTCGGTCGCAGACAGTTCATTATCACAAAGGTCTATGCGCCGCTGATGTGGTCATTTGGTTTATTCAGCAGCGTCTATTCGGTCTTTGGGCTTTGGGGTGGTGCTGCGTTGGCGATTTACGCCGGAATCACGCAGAATCATCACATTTGGCTTTTTACCGCTGTCCCCATCCTGTTTTTTATCATGCAGCTCACAAGGGCGATACTCAGACAAAGTATGGCGAGTAAATTGCTCGCGGAGAACTGGCCCAGATTGAAAATCGCGGCAATTGCTGATATTATGCTGTTCTGGCTCTGGTCGCCGCTTATGCTCATTTTGATATTGTCTTCGGTCTTTGGCAGGACGATTCACTGGCGCGGCATCAGGTATAAACTCATCAGTAAAACCGAGACGATTGTTCTGGGGACGTAGGGCAGCTACTCAATTTTATCGATGTCGTTTTGGGGCTGGCCTACAAGGTATATCCTGTTTTTGCCGCTGCGTTTTGCTTCGAGGAGTGCCTGGTCGGCCTTTTCGAAAAGCTCCTCGGTTGTCGAGCCGTCCCTGTTTAAGCTCGCAAGCCCTCCGCTTATCGTCAGCACACCTCTGCCGTCCGGGCCTAAAAACCGCAGGTCGGTCTTTTCAATTTCTCTGCGGAATCGCTTTGCTATGAATATCACTTCCCCGGGGTGGTCCATCGTGTACGAACGTCTCTCGCTGCCCGTTGTCTGCTGGGGACATTTCGGGTCGTCCCAGAACACCACCGCGAACTCGTCGCCGCCTATTCTGCCCACCACGTCATGTCTTCGGCAGCATCGCCTTATCAGCAGCGACGCCTGCTTGAGCACCTCGTCGCCCGCCGCGTGGCCGTAAACGTCGTTATAATGCTTGAAATCGTCTATGTCGAATATGAGCACAGTTACTCGCCCGTTATCTTTCTTTGCCCGTGCGATTATCTGTTTTGCGAATTCCCACAGATACCTCCTGTTTTTCAGACCGGTCAAATCGTCCTCGGTCGCCAGTTTTTCCAGCCGGCCTATCTTTGCTTGAAGAGTCGTATCTGAGATGGCCGCTTCTTTTCCGGCCACAGCCATAAGCGGGCCGCGACAAACCACGTTATAAAGCCGCTCTGTTTGAACTGGGCAGATAATGTAATCATCAGCCAAACTGGCCCCGTTGCTCCCGACCAGCTTTATCGCCTCCGGCTCCTCATACATCCGCGCAAGCAGAAGGATTTTCGCGTTTGTGTTTTCTCTAAGCAGGGCGAGGCCGTCTCGCAAATTGGTCGCTGTGCCCTTCATTACCACGGCGATTGCGGCGAAACGGGTTTTTCGGGCGGTTTCAATACCGTCGTGTATATTGCCGCAGACCTGAACCGCGGGCCTGCCGGTCGGAGTGGCGCCAAATACCGCCGTGCCGGAATTGCCTATCAGCAGGATTCCGCTTGTCTCCGTATTACTCATCGCAGTTACTACCATTTATCACCCTTGACTCCGGGAAATATTATAGCACAATCCTCCAAAAAATCAAACGGTGGTTTCTGAACGATGTGGGCGGCCGGTTAAGTACATCACGGCGTATCGTTTACTTATTCAGCTAGCAATCTTTCCAGCAGTTCATTGTTGGGGCCGCCGGGGTAAAAGTCGCCGACAACTTTGCCCTGTTTGTCAATCAGCACCATTGTCGGCCATGCCTGTATCCCGTATGCCGAGGTTGTTGCGCCTTCACATGTCAGTTTGGTCCCCTCAATCTTGCATTTGCCGCCGCCGTCGAGCGCAAGGGCAAACGGTATTTTCCTGCCCTCCCAGCGTTCTTTGCTCAGTTTATTAATCTCTTTTTCAAGGTCTTTTACGGAATTCATAACGTCATTATGGATTCCGATGATAACAAGCCCCTTGTCGTGGTATTTTTCGTGAAGGTCAATCAGCTTCGGCATCTCGAACAGGCACGGGCCGCACCATGTCCCCCAGAAATCCAGCAATACCACTTTGCCGCGAAGCTCGGTCAGCGTAAGCGGCTTGCTGTTTATCCATCCCTTGATTTTTTGAAGCTCGGGGGCTTCTTTTCCAGTCAGATACGCAAGGCGGTCCGCCTGCAGGTCAAAATTCTTTTCAATCTCTTTTTGACCTGCCGCAACATTGAAATCCTCATAGTTGGGGTATGTTCTTCTGCCGTTCACCCACAGCATATATTTGCCCTCAGGCATGAAAAACTCGAATTCACCGTTTTTGCTTAAAACCACTAAAGCACAGGTATTCCGGTTAACCTGAGCGACTGTTTCGTTTTCCTCCTGTCCCAGGTTCTTCAAATCAGTGCTTTTGATTTTGCCGTAAACCCGGCAGGCGGACGTCAGTTTCATTTCAAGCTTTTTACCGAGGTCAACTGTGCCGACGTCCAGAAAACCGGCAAGTTTATTCTTATAAAGACCATACAGCACGACGCCTTCTTTTCGTTGCCAGTCATATTCGAATATCTTTTCTTCGGGCAAACTAATCAGCCCGTTTGCGTCGGAGATATATTCCATTCCCTGTTGCTGTCTATCGTTCAGCGAATAACGTTGATATATCCTCACGTCCCCTAATACCTCTCCGTCCGGCCCGACAACCTTCACAACAATCGGGCCCGCGTTTGTCTCTTGTTTTTCGTTGTTCGGCCCCTGTTGTGCTTGAGGTATTTCCATTGTAACGAACTTGTCCGGCTTCACGAATTCAACATGCTTATCGTTATATAAAACAACCGTCCCGCCGCCTTTTGACCGCATTGTTTTGTCGTACGCGATAGGTTTGTTCAGCGGTGTGTCTTTGGTCATATTTGACCCGATATAACTCACGTTTCTTATAAGCCACTCCGCGTCAATTCCGCGGTATGACGCTAATTCGTCGAGTTTTTTCGGGTATTTTCCTTCATGAGTGTCAGCATAGATAATAATCGCGCCGCCTAATTTGCTCAGTTGCTGCATCGAATTCAGCCGTTCCTCCATGATTTTTTCATCCGGCTGGTCTGCGGCCTTGATTGTTTCTGGGTGGAAAGGAAATCCCGCGAATAAAATCCATATTACTATTGCTGTGGTTGAGTGTGTTTTAGCCATCATAATTTATGTCCTCCTAAAATAATTGCGCCGGCCTTAAATCTTTGTGCAGCTATTTTCCTCCGCCAATGCCTGTAAGTCAACGGCAAATATCGTTAAAACTCAATCCCCTGTCTTGCGGCAATGCCCTTATCGAACGGGTGCTTGATATTTTTAATTTCGGTAACCAAATCGGCCAAGGCAATCAATTCGGGTGTTGCCCCTCGGCCGGTCATAACAATCTCGACGCGGCTGTCTCGTCTTTCGACAAGGGTTTTGATATCTTCCAGTTTCGCCAGACCTTTTGAAACGCAATACACAATCTCATCGAGAATCAGAACATCAAATTCCCGTTTAGCAGCCGATTTGGCGAGTCGTTCAATCGCATCGTGAATGGCTGTCTGTGCTGCCGATATTGCCTTGGGGTCTTTGGGCGATTTTGCCATGTCCCACGGGATATCCAGCGACTCGATTTTTATTGATGGCAGCGATGATAACGCGATGCGTTCGCCGGTATTTAAGCGGGGGGGTTTAAGGAATTGACAAATGAGAACTTTATTGCCCTGACCGGCCGCGCGTAGCGCAAGTCCCAGGGCTGCCGTTGTTTTGCCCTTACCGTCCCCTGTATATATCTGCACAAGTCCCTTTTCAAGCATAAGTATTTGACGCCTATTTTACAGAGCCCAATTTGTGGCCCGTTCCCAGGGAATACAAGCGTTTTTTTGGTTTTTTATTTATATGCGCGCAAACGACCTCTCCGACAAAGGTAATATGGTCGCCCGTGGCAATCTGCTTAACTAATCGACATTCAAAATTTGCTACGGCGTCGGTCAATAGAACCGAATCAATCTTTTTGGCAGGGGAGGTTTTGCAGGGGAATTGGGCAAGTTTATCGGTATCCCGGCCGGAGTGCGAGCCGAAGAAGAGGGCGGCCTTGACCATATCGCTTGAGGGGTAAACAAGCGTAAAGCACCTCGAATGGCGGATACATTTGACGGTATAATGGCCTTTATAGACGCCTATCGCCATCATCGCCGGCTCATACGAGGCAATCATCGTCCAGCCAAGCGTGACGGGGTTGGCCTTGCCGTTTTTGTCTTTTGCTATCACAATAACGACCTGTTCGGGGTATTTCGTTTTGTATGCCTGCTCGAAACTAACCTGCTTTTGCATTGTTTTTCTCCTCAAACGTGTTTATATTATACGTTTGAAAATATATGAGAGATTATAATTCAGGCCTTGGTTACAGCAAGGAGGAATTATGGACACAATTGGTTTTATCGGCGCGGGTAATATGGCGGAGGCCCTGATAAAGGGCATCATAAAAACAAATCTCTGCAAGCCAAAGAACATTCTGGTCAACGACATCAGGTCCGACCGGCTGGAGTTCCTGACAAGGCAATACCACGTTCAGGTGGTGGCCAACAGTGCCGCACTGGCAGGGGGGGTGGATGTTCTGATTTTGAGCGTCAAGCCCCAGAATATGGCTAATGTATTAATGGCGATAGAATCGGCCGTAAGGCACAGCACGCTTACTATTTCCATAGCGGCGGGCGTAAGGATTGCCGAAATCACCACCTCGCTCGGCGATAAGCCCATAATCCGCGTTATGCCCAATACGCCGGCCCTGATTGGTGAAGGGGCAAGTGCGATGTTCGCCAACAACAGGGCAAGGCCTATGATGGACAGGGCAATGAAAATATTCTCATCCGTTGGCAAGGCCGTCATTGTCGATAACGAGGATTTGATTGATGCGGTAACGGCGGTCAGCGGCTCAGGCCCCGCCTATTTTTTCCTCCTGATGGAAGAAATGATTAGGATTGCCAATGAGATGGGACTGCCTGCCGAAATCGCGAAAATCCTCGTGCTTCAGACCGCCAGGGGCGCAGCGTTACTCGCCGCCGAAAGGGACAAATTCAGCGAAAGCCCAAGCGAGCTTCGCCGAAAGGTAACAAGCCCGGGCGGAACCACCGAGGCGGCCCTGAAGGTCTTTGCAGCAAAGAATTTTCCTCAATTGATTACCGACGCCCTGACTGCGGCCCGCAACAGAAGCAAAGAACTGTCGGAGTGATTTATTCGACGACTATCGCCTCGACGGGGCATTCGTCCGCTGCCTGCTGAACCGCGTCCTCGTGTTCCGCCGGCACATCTTCGGCATTTACCTGCGCCGTGTCCGCCCCCATTTCAAAAACTTCCGGGCAGGTGTCGCAGCATAGCCCGCAAGCCGTGCAGGTATCCTCTATTCGAACTTTCATACCTGTCTCCCATATCCGGTTTCATTGTTTCAACTCATAGTATCCTATTAGCTTTTCGGCACAAATTGTTCAAGCGAAAATTATGGAAATTTTCGGACAACTTGTTATACTGTAATCAGATGAATAGTAAATTCTAATTTGAAAGTAGTAAATACATTTTACCGGCCGGGTCCCATGCAGACCGACCCGTTAACCTGGTCAGGCGGGGAACCGAGCAGCCATACGCGGTGTTTGGCCGTGCCGTGGCAAACCCGGCCGATCTTTTTTTATGGCATATACTGTCTTAGCGCGCAAATATCGTTCGCAAACCTTTGACGACGTCGTCGGCCAAGAGCCGATTGCGCAGACCCTCAAAAACGCCATAAAAACCAACAGGGTAGCCCACGCCTATCTTTTCACCGGAACGCGAGGCGTTGGCAAGACCACAATGGCCCGAATCCTGGCGAAATCCCTGAATTGCCTCAAAGCCGACGGGCCAACGGCTGAACCCTGCTGCAAATGCGACAGTTGCTTAGCGGTCAACCTCGGCGAGGATATCGACGTTATCGAAATCGATGGCGCCTCAAATCGGCGAATAGACGATATCCGCGACCTCATCAATAACGCCGTTTACAGGCCGGCACGGGCACGATTCAAAATCTACATAATCGACGAAGTTCACATGCTCACCACCGAGGCGTTCAACGCGCTTCTTAAGCTTCTCGAAGAGCCGCCCAGCCACGTCAAATTCATCTTTGCCACAACCGAGCCGCAAAAGGTATTGGCGACGATTCAATCACGCTGCCAGCGGTTTGATTTCAGAAATATATCGCCCGCCTTTATCAGTAAACAGCTCAAATCCGTCCTTGACCAGGAGAAAATAAAATACGAGGAAGACCTTGTCCTCGCCCTTGCCAAACTCGCCAATGGCTCGATGCGTGACGCCCTCAGTTTGCTGGATCGTCTCATCAGCACGGGCGTTCAGCCGCTTACCGCGAATTTGCTTGAGGAATATCTCGGCTGCCCCAACAGCGAAAAGGTCTGCGGCCTTGTTGCCGCGATAGGCGACTCAAATGCGGCAGACGCCCTTGCCGCGGCAGGAGAGCTGACTAACGCCGGCCTTACCGAAGTCCAGATTGCAGACGCCCTCGTCGATTATATGCGGGACCTGATGGTCGTTAAGGCGGCAGGAGCCAAAAGCGAACTTGTGATTCTCACCGAGCAGCAGAGAAAGCGTGCCGAGCAGTTGGCGGAAAAATTCGATATAGCCGGGCTGGTCTATAGCATTACGACCCTCGAAAAATTGCGCTGGTCAATGAAAAACAGCGAGTCCGCCAGGCCTCTTCTCGAAGCGACCATTCTTCGTCTGGCGATGAGCGAGCATTTCATCAATGTTGACTCGTTGCTTTCACAATCAAATCCCCCACAGGATAAAAAAAAAGTAACTACTGAACATCACACAGCCGCCATACCCCCGGCCCCTCCGCCGCAGGGGCACTCGCCGCAGATTAGCGGGCTTGAGTCAATAAAAAACAATTGGCAGGATATCATTAAAACTCTTGGTCCCGGCACTGCGGGATTACTCAGTTCTGCCGAGCCGGTTCAGCTTGAAAACAACACTTTGACACTTGAGTTTGCCGCATCTTCCGCTGTTCAAAAACAGATGTGCGAGAGCAATGGCCGAATGGAGCAGATAAAATCGGCCCTGACCGGAAAATTTGGTGTTCCCATTATCATCGAGCTTCGGCTTGCGGCTGCAACGACAAATGGTCTGCCGACCCCGGACAAGACCAAAATAAAAAGCCAGAGACAAAACGAAATAATCAACAACCCCGCTGTCAAAACGGTGATTATGGGCCTCGACGCCACCATCACAAACATTGAAGACGTCTAACGTCAGGTTGACTGCTGTTCCTCGATTTTACCGCACTGTTTAAGTGTTCTCTTCACCTGCCAGCGAACAAAACCAGGTGCGCCGCAGGCCAGATATATCCCAATTATCAGCAGGACAATACATTTTGCAATCTCCTTTATCAACATCGGGGATTGCTGTCCGGATTTTACGCTCATATAAAAGAACACGGTCCCTACAGAGGAATATAAATTCCAATATAAGAACATTATGCCAGCGGTTACGCATACGAGTCGGAATGCCGCGGCAAGCCAGGAAATTTGTGTATCATCAATTGGCTCATATTCAACAATTTTGGTTGAAAAACGATTAGCGCAGCGAGCCAGAAAAAATACTGTTGCCAGTGCAATCGCGACATATATCACGAATGCGCCGATTATCGTAGAAGCTTTTATCCCGGCAGACGCAACTAACGGCATAGCCGCGAGGCTTCCCAAAATCGTTAAAAATGTTTGCAGAACGACATACAACCCCACGCCAATCAGCATTATTCTCGCGATTACATTAAGCTCATTTTTGCTCATATTCCTTGCCTCCGCTGGTTTGGTTGTGTTCTTTTACCGCCAGCACCCGCATTTGCCGGCGCACATAATGAGGAGCGCCCAAAATCAGATATATTGCGAAAATCCATTTAGCTGTTTCCACAAGGATTCCCACAGATGTTTTAGTTGAAAGCAGCGACGATTGCCCCTCAAGAGTCATATAAGATAAAATGTTAGGACCGTTTATTATGGCCGGGATATAATAAAACAGGAGTTCGATGCGATGATAGATAATCAGGAGTCCGCAAAAACAGGCAGCCAGTCGTAAACCTGCTATTACCCAGCGTTCATCGACTTTCGCACACTCGTCAGTATCCGGACCGGCAATTATTCTCACTAAGCCATCAGACCAGAACAACAAAATCAGCGATATTACAAAAGTAATTACTGATTCGGCGGCGATGATAGATATTTTTGTGGCGAATGTTTCCGGGGGGCAGTTTTGACTTAACATAATGACCGATGAAGCAATCCTGCCGAGGGGTTGCATGAGAAAGTGAACCCCCATTGCGGCAAATATCAGCTTTGCTATAAGGTGCGGTCTTGTCATAACATAGACCTTGCCGAATTATTCGGCGGTTGCTCAGTACTTCGACACGTTTACCTGCGGCATAGAACCCGTTGCCAAAAAGACAATTCGCTCGCAGATATTCGTAACACGGTCGGCAATTCGCTCCAGATTGTGAGCGGCCCAGATTAGCGGCGTCGCTTTCGATACCAGCGTCGGGTCTTTAATCATACACATCAGCAGGTCGTGATATGCTTCGTCATAAAGCTTGTCGACCTCGTCATCCTCGTTGCAAATCGCCATCGCGGCCTGGGCGTCCCGGCTAACAAGGGCCTGCATACTCCTTTTGAGCATACTGTTGGCCTTTTCAGCCATTTTCGGCAAAAATATCAAAGGCCTGATAAGCGGTTCGCCGCCCAGCATAATCGCTATTTTGGCGTTACCCTCGGCATAATCGCCCATACGTTCCAGTTCAGTGATGATGTTCAGCACCGCTATAATCTCGCGCAAGTCCGTAGCAACCGGCTGCTGAAGCGCAATCAGGTTGATGCACTTCTCCTCAATCTGCCATCGCTTCTTGTTGATGAGCAGGTCATCATTGACAATTTGTTTGGCTTTTTCAATATCACGATTGCCGAGTGCCTCAACACTTCGGCTGGTCGCCGTCGCTACCATCTCGCTCATTGCCACGACATCTTCATTTAGCCCTTTGATATGTTCTTTAAAACTTTCGCGCATTTTTTGTCTCCCTTATTAGCCGAAACGGCCGCTAATGTAATTTTCTGTAAGTTTCTCTTTTGGGTTCGTAAAAATCTGGTCGGTCTCGCCGAATTCGATTAACTGACCAAGATACAAAAATCCCGTATAGTCCGATGCCCTTGCCGCCTGCTGCATATTATGAGTCACTATAACAAGCGTATATTCCTGTTTCAGCACACGCAGCAGTTCTTCAATCTTCAGCGTTGAAACCGGGTCCAGCGCCGAGCATGGCTCATCCAATAATATAATATCGGGTTTTAGTATCAAAACTCTTGCGATACATAATCGCTGCTGCTGCTCTAATGAGAGCGAACGGGCGTTCTTTTTCAGCTTGTCCTTTAATTCGTTCCACAGGTTGACGTGCTCAAGCCCGTTTTGTATCGCCTGCATAATATCGTCTTTGTCCTTGAGCAGCCGGTGTATCCGTAGCCCGAATCGCAGGTTGTTGTATATCGACAGGTCGAAAACATTCGGCCTCTGGAATACCATCCCGACTTTTCGCCGCAGATGTATCAAATCCGTCGCAGGGGCCATAATGTCCTGGCCCTCGATAATAATCTTCCCCTCGACTTTTATCTCTTCGACAAGGTCGTTCATCCTGTTAAAACACCGCAGCAGCGTGCTTTTGCCGCACCCCGAAGGTCCTATGATCGCCGTAACGTTGCACCCCTGGATATTTATGTGCACGTCCTTGAGGGCCAGAAAGTCCCCGTAGTACAGGTTTAGGTTGTGCGTCGATATTTTCGCTTCAAAGTCCATATCTTTATTAGCCGAATCTTCCGGTTATATAATCGTCGGTGCGCTTGTCTTTCGGGTTGGTGAACATTGTTTCGGTTTCCTCTATCTCGACCAGGTCTCCCATAAGGAAGAATCCGCAGCGTTCGCTGACTCTTGCCGCCTGCTTTGTGTTGTTTGTAACGAGTATTTGCGTGTAGTCTTTTTTCAGCTCGCGCATCGCGTCCTCGACCTTGGCTGTCGAAATAGGGTCAAGTCCCGAACACGGCTCATCATATAATATTACGTCCGGCTCTACCGCCAATGTTCTCGCGATGCACAATCGCTGCTGCTGACCGCCCGACAGCCGCATCGCCGACATATCAAGCCGGTCTTTTACCTCGTCCCATAAATACGCCTTTTTCAGGGCTTTCTCGACCATTTCGGCCACCGCTGCTTTATCGCGAACGCCGTGTATCTTTGGCCCGTATGCCACGTTATGGAAAATACTTATCGGTAGCACCTGTGGCAGCGCGAATATGATTCCGATTTTCTTCCGCAATACGCTGTCGCTTAGCTCTTCGATGTCCCTGCCCTCGAAAATTATCTCGCCGATTTGCCGGTATGATGTATTGAGGTAATTCAGCCGGTTTAGCGCACGCAAAAACGTCGTCTTGCCGCTGTTCGAAGGCCCGATGATGCCCAGAATCTCATTCGCGTAAATCTCGATGTTGAGATTCGTCAGCGATGTCACCTCGCCGAACGCGCATTTGAGATTAACGGTTTTTATCACGACCTCGGCTACCATTGCTTCTTCTTCCTGTAGTGTGCCCGAAGGATTATGCTGACTAAATTCATCAAAAACACCAGCCCTATCAGCACAAGACCTGTTGCGAAACTTAACCTCGCGGGCATATTCGGCACCTGCGTCGATATAACATACAAATGATATGGCAGCGCCATAACCTGGTCGAAAACCGAATGCGGCAATCGAGGCAGGTAAAACGCCGCCACCGTGAACAATATCGGAGCCGTCTCGCCTGCGGCCCTGCTCAAACTCAAAACCGTCCCCGTCAATATTCCCGGTATCGAGTAGGGCAGCACGCAATATCGAATCGTCTGCCATTTCGTCGCACCCAGCGACAAACTGATTTCCCTGTATGTGAAGGGCACCGATTCCAGCGCCTCCTTTGTCGCGGTGATAATAACAGGCAAACTCATAATCGCCAGCGTAAGCGACCCCGCTAATATAGACGTCCCGAAATTGAGGAACACCACGAACAGCGTAAACCCGAACAGCCCGTAAACAATCGACGGTATCCCCGAAAGATTTACCACCGACAGCTTTATCAGCCGGGTAAAAAGATTGTCCTTCGCGTATTCGACAAGGTATATGGCCGACAATATCCCCAAGGGAAGCGAAAACAGCATCGTCCCGATTATCAGGACTATCGTGCCTATTATCGCGGGGAATATCCCGCCTTCTCGCATCCCGTGTCGCGGCTCCTGGCTTATAAACTCCCATGTCACCGACCCCGCGCCGTTTTTCACAACGTAGAGAATCGTCAGGATAATCGGCAGCACAATCAGCAGCGTGATTAAGCCCAGTATCGTGAACGCGATTTTTTCTCTGACTTTGGCGGCGTTCATTTCCTTGCCCTTCGCAGACAAATATCAGCGATGAAATTGATTATGAAAGTTATTATGAAAAGTATCAGCCCGACCGCGAATAACGCGAAGTAATGCTCCGAACCCGCTACTGTTTCGCCCATCTCGCCCGCAATCGTCGCCGTAAGCGTCCGCAATGGCTGCAAAAGCGACTTCGGCATTACGGGCGAATTTCCCGTTACCATCATCACCACCATCGTCTCGCCGATGACCCGCCCTATGCCAAGCATCACCGCCGCGATAATCCCCGATGACGCCGACGGCAAAACAATCCGCCACAACGCCTGCCACCGCGTCGCCCCTAATCCGTATGCCGCCTCCTTGAATGCCTTAGGCACGCCAATAAGCGCATCCTCCGATATGCTTATGACCGTCGGCAACGCCATAAACGCCAATAACAAGCTCCCCGTTAGCCCGCACATACCCGTGCTTAGGTTGAATGTGTTTCGCAAAAAAGGCCCAAGCCACACAATACCGATGAAGCCGAGAACCACGCTTGGTATTGCCGCTAAAATCTCAACAAGCGACTTCAGCACGTGCTTTAGGTGCGTTGGTGCTACCTCCGCAATGAACATCGCCGAGCAAACGCCTAAGGGGACGCAAATAACAATCGCGCCAAGAGTAACGTATAGCGAACCAAGCAGCAGGGGGACCATCCCGAATTTCGCTGGCTCCGATATCGGCAACCAGCTCTTCCCGAACAGAAAATCCAGTATGCTGTGCACCCCGAACAGTGAAAGCGCGTCTTTGAGTAAAAACAGGAATATCGAAGCGACAAAAAGAATTACAACAAGCCCGCTTAGCTTGATACACCCCTCAATAACGAACTCGTTAATTCTTTTCGACAATATGCTCTCCCGTCGGCACAAACCCAGTTGTCCTGAACCGTTCCTGCCCCTTTGGCCCTAACGCGAAATCTATAAAAAGTTTCGTCACACCGTTCGGCTCGCCGTTGGTATAAAAATACAATCCGCGTGAAAGAGGATACTTCTTTTGTTTTACGTTATCTACGTTCGGCGGATAAGCAATCCTGTTCTTCGCTACGAGCACCGCTTTTGTCCTCTCCGAAACATATCCCATGCCAAGATACCCGATTGCCGCCTCATTCGCCGCAACCTCTTCTACTATCGCCTGTGACGAAGATAACAGCAGCGTCTCGTCGGAAAATTCATCTGTGTTTTCCTTCTTGCCCAGCTGGACCACCTGTTCCTTGAAATACATATGTGTCCCCGAGCTTACCTCGCGAGAAAGCGTTACTATACCAAGGTCTTTACCCCCGAATTCCTTCCAGTTTTTGGCTTCCCCTGTAAATATCTTATGCAATTCCTCGATAGTCAATCTTTCAACAGGGTTCTTCTCATTGACTATCACCGCCACCCCGTCGTATGCCACCGTGAATTCTTTGGGCGTTACCCCGTGCTTAATCGCGACCTCTATTTCCTTTGGTTTCATCTCCCGTGATGCCGTTGCCACGTCGCAGGTTTTATTGATGAGCGACGCTATTCCCACTCCGCTGCCCCCGCCTGTAACCGCCACAAAAACGTGCGGGTAGTCCTTCATAAACTCCTCAGCCACCTCCTGTGCCGCGTTGACTATCGTATCCGACCCTTTGACCTGAATAAAACCAACGGGCTCGTTTGGGTCCACCGATTCCTTGCACCCCACAGCCCCAATCAGCAGCAAAACGGTTGTTAAAACAAAAAGCTTCTTCATCACGTTAGAATTTTATTAGAACATCGTTAGTTTTGCAAGGAGTTGCTTCGAGACAATCATAAATTGACGCTTTGCGTCATCCCCGGGAAGCTACTCCTTTGGCCCTGCAACAGGGGACCCATTTTAAAATCATCAGTCATAAATGACTTTGCGACCTGACGTCTTCGTGGTAAAATCTCCGCGTTGATATTTATTAGTGGGATTTTATGACGACTGGCTATACTGAAACCGTTAATAAACTGATTGAGGAGTTGGCTCGCCTTCCGGGCATTGGCTCGAAGACCGCCGAACGGCTGGCCTTCCATATCCTCAAATCCAAACCCGCCGACGCCCTCGCCCTCGCACAGGCCATTAGCGACGTCAAAACCAAAATCAAACAGTGCAAAATCTGCTATAACTTCGCCGAAACCGATACCTGCCCCATTTGCTCCGATACCCGCCGCGATAAAAGCCGAATCTGTGTCGTCGAACAGCCCAAAGACGTTATCGTCCTCGAAAAAACAGGCCAGTGCAGATGGGTTTATCACGTCCTCGGAGGCCACATCGCACCCCTCGACGGCATTGAGCCGGCTGACCTCACTATCGACAAACTCGTCGAGCGCGTCAAAGCAGGGGGCATAGAAGAAATTATTATGGCTACCAACCCCAATATGGTCGGCGATGGCACTGCCCTTTATATCAGCTCGCTCCTCAAGGGCACAGGCGTCAAAATCACACGCCTTGCCCGCGGCCTCGCCACCGGCTCAACACTCGAATACGCTAATTCCCGAATGCTCTCCGACGCCATCATAGCCAGACAAGTATTGGAATAATAGGCAGGGCGGGGTTTTACCCCGCCGGTGTTTAGCCCGGCAACTTTATTGCCGGGTCATTCAAAGTGTTCTTATTCGTTTAGCCCCGAAGCCTGCTTCGGGGTTTGCTTGCCCTCCGTAGTTTTAACGAAGAAGGGTCATTCCCGCTTTATCCGCCTTATATTTTAGCGAATTTGTATGTGAAAACTGGACTCGTCTTCAGTGAAATAGCGTCATTTATTCCCAATATTATTATCCCTTTTTTTATTTTATCGTGGCTCAATTTGAGTATACTGAACCAGTATAATTGCAAGCAATGAGAGGCCCTTTTTTATGGAACATAAGTATTGGTTAGACCTGTTCACAGGCAAGACTTGGGAGGAATTTAAGAAACATGGGGCCAATGTGTCCGGATTCCAGCTTCGCCGGAGACGCTTAGCTGCTCAGATTCACCCTGGTGATTACCTTATATGTTATCTAACAGGGATTGGGAGATTCATAGGTGTTCTCGAGGTTAAATCCGATTGTTACATGGATGAAACACCTCTTTGGGAAGATTCCCCCTTTCCTGTAAGATTCAAGGTTGAGCTAATTTACGAACTAAAACCTGAGACAGCAATTCCTGTTCACAATTTGCGAGATAAGCTTTCAATATTCAAGAACTTATCTACCCCTCGTGCATGGACTGGATTTTTCAGAGGTTCACCGGCAAAATTCAAAGGACAGGATGGCGAAATAATCACTGAAGCAATCAAAGAAGCCATTGGGCATCCCGTTGAGAGACCGTACGACGAGAAACAATACTGGCGACGTCCACGCAAGTTTGAGTCCAAGGTAGTGGGTAATGTAACGATTCCAGAAGAGGAGAAGATTGCCCCTGAAAGCAAAACCGGGACTTTGCCACTTGAAAAAGAGGAATCTAACCACGATGAGATGCAATGGAGATTGCTTAAGCTCGGCTCGGATTTAGGTCTCGATGTCTGGGTTGCTCGAAATGACAGGAATAGAAGCTACAACGGAACTCCCTTCGCTCATATTCCAAGGATAAGAAAAGAACTTCCAAGACAGTTTGACGAAGCGACCAATCATACTATAGAGCTAATAGATGTTCTTTGGCTCCAGGGGGACGCAATAGTAGCAGCATTCGAGGTTGAGCATTCTACGGCAATATATTCTGGACTTCTGAGGATGTCAGACCTGATTGCCATGCAACCGAACATCAGAATTAACCTATATCTTGTCGCGCCGGATGATAGACGTGAAAAAGTTTTCACAGAGGTTAATCGCCCAACCTTTGCAAAGCTAAAGCCGCCTTTGGCGAAATTATGCAAGTTTATCTCATATTCTGAGCTAAAGAAGGGTATCGATGATATTGGCGACAAGATTCGCTATATGAAACCAGAGTTTATTGACTCCGTAGCCGAACTCTGTGAGACGGATGAGGTCTAAGTACGAAATTATTATGGTCGGAAGCTATTATGGGTAAATTGGATGATTTGAAAATCTTAAAAAGAACTAAGGCAAGAACAAATCATTTATGTAGTAAATGTGGCGCAGTTGTAAACGTCAATGAGTTTTATTATGCAGAGGTTTTAAAAGATAAGTTTTTACACTCTTTAAACAGGAAAAAGTATTGCGAAAAGTGTTATGCAGGTATTGCTAAATAAATTTTTTGCAAAACTACCGCCACCATATTCCTCAACACCTTTGCGAGAAATTTGACTCCAGCCATTTTTTTTTCCGCCTTCTCAATTCCCCCTTCTAACCTCTTACTTCTGCCCTCAGTCCTCTGTCTCTTTCTTCCTTCGGCCTGTGTTTCCACCTTCGGTGCAGCCACCAGTATTGGGTCGGGTCTTCGCGGACAAACGTCTCAATCGCCTTTGTGTATTCGGCTGTTACCCAAAGCAGGGGGTCTTTCTTGTTCGCCCATTCCTCAGGCATGATTATCCGCGTGCATGCTATCTCGAAGAAAAACCTGTTGTCAATTCTTCTGGCGTAGCCGACAACAATCGGGATATTGTTCGTAAGCGCAAGCAGCCCTATGCTTTTATAGGTGCTCGCCTTTCTCCCGAAAAAGTCAACGAAGATTCCCTTGTCGCCCGCGTCCTGGTCCGCGATAAAGCACAGCGTCGCCCCCGATGACGCCACCTTGTCGAATATTTCCGCCGCGCCTTTTTTGTCGATGATTTTTTGTCCCGCCCGCTCCCGCACTCCATACAGGTATCTGCTTATGAACGGGTTATCCAATGGCCTTGCGATGCTGTAAACATTGAACCCGAAAAGCCCCATCATATACCCGACGATTTCGAAGTTGCCGTAGTGTGCCCCGACAAAAATCAGTCCCTTTCCCTCTTTGCTCATCCACTTGGCACGTTCCGCGTTTTTGAATCGCGAATACTTCCGCCAGTTATTTTTCTTGACCAGCCGGGGCGTAAAAATAACGTCCACCGCCAGCATTACTAATTGTTCACAGCTTTTCCGTCCCGTCTCCTCATACCATTGCTCGCTCTTATCGGGATAGCTCGCGCGAAGATTCTCCAATGCCCGTTGTCTCCCCCGGCCATAATGTTTCCACAACTGCCGACCAAGAAACCGGGCGAATCTCAGGTTTGTCTCAACACTGGATAGTTGCAGTATGCCGACCGATACTCGCAGGCCGATATACCCCAGCCAGTCGAGAATGGCATTGCGGTTCTTCTTTGGCTTCTTTCTCTTGACGAATAACGGATTTGTCATCTCACATCACGTCAAGCCGCCGAAGTGTCGCCTTGGCCCATCGCATACTCCGCATCTGCGCCGCCAGCAGCAGCAGCACTACCAGCAGCCAGTAAACGCTGAATCGCAAAATCATAGATACGTATGCAAGGTCGGTTTTTTGTGCCTGGCACGCGGCTATCATCTCCGTTGGCGTGAACATCGCGCCCGCGAACACCGGCGAGAACAGTAATTGCCACGGCAGCAGCAATACAAGGGACACCAGCGACAAAAAGAACGCTCTCGCGATATGGTTTATTCCGCCTAATCGCCCAATCATCGACACCTTCAGCGCAAACAATATCGTCAGGCAATAAAGCATCGAACAGGGTATGAGGATAAAGTCCAGAAACCGCACTATGGCCGCTATGTGCTTTGCCTTTAAACGCAGCGCAATCGTCAACTCCACCGGCGCCGGCTGATTCGGCTCCGCGCCAACCTGCAGCGATTGCTTGGTATTCGGCTCAGCAGCAGCATTGCTGTCCGACGCGATTTGTTTGGCGGCCTCTTTGATTTTGTCCGCCACCATCGGCGACCCTGCCGCGGAACTCCCGGCAGGCGGGCCAAGCACCACGCCGTCGCCCTTGACTAAGTGCAGATTCATAACCCAGAACGAACCCTGCACAAGAAGCAGACCCAGCAGAATGATTAAAAACAGAAGGTTCTTCCAGAACTTTATTGCGCTTACCGCTTCGAGACAATCGGTCGTATCGACCAGATTGCTCATCCTTGGCTGTTCCTGACCCATTTGTATTCTCCTGTCCTTGGATTCCGGTTTGTCTTCAAATTCAAGGTCCATAACACACGCTTGTTTAGGCGGTTAATTATATTTTTACTTTCCTTATGTAACTGCTATTATGCCCCCATCCATCCACCAGTTCAAGTATTTTATTGGATATGCGTTGCTGTCTTCCGTCTTCAGCCTGCCCGGCGCAGCCCCTTGGGTGAAGTCGGGTCATCTGTTCTCCGTTTTCTGCTTTTCAACCGCTTCCAGTTGTCGGCGGATATCCTCCGCCAAATTTTTGGCCCCCTTGGCCCTGGCTATCTCAAGGCCATGCCGATAATGCGCCGTCGCCTCTTCAATTTTGCCCTGCTTGGCCAGTATATTGGCGAGCAGGTAATGCACCAGTGCGGAATTATCATCGACTTCAAGCGACATTTTATATTGTTCGGCCGCGTCCTCCGGCCTGCCCTTGACCGTGAATATCAACCCTTTGCAGTAATAAGCGTCCGAATAAGCCCTCGGGTGAATCTTTTTTACATACTGCGCAAGTTCAAGCAGCCGGTCAAGGTGAGGTAACGCCTCATCGAATTTTCTCTGTCTGTACAGCGAGGTGGCTAATTCCCCGTGCGCAAGCCACGAATCGGGGTTTTTCTTCAGCGTATCAATCCACAGCGTATCCCTGCTGGTGTATGCCTCGCATTGCCGCCAGGTCAATATCCCCAGCGTCAGCAGTAAAACACCCGCCGCCGAGGCGATTATGAATTTGGCGTTTTTCCCTGACTTGCGATAAGCTATTGCTGCGGCTCCCGCAGCGACCGCGATAGGCCCGATACACGCCATATACTGATAGTGGTCCGCGACAAACGTATAAACAAACGTGTAAAGAGGGAAAAACCCGAGCATGGGGAACAGCATCGCTGGGAAAAACAGTAAGGCGGTTACAGGCCCCCGGCCAAGACGGTTTCGCAACAGCCACGCGCATACAATCGCTATAACGAAACTTACAGGCCAGCCGTATTGCCATGCCGAGTGTGCGTCAATGTTCCACCGTGGATAACTGAACGCGAGATTCACAGGCCAAATCAGTTTCCACAAATAAAACCATAAGGCCCTGCCCGCGATAAGCGTTTTTTCCGTGCCGCTTAAACCAAGATTAACAACTCCCATACCCTGGTGATGCTTTTCCCACCACATTACTAAAAGCCCTATACCAATCGCCATAGCGATATAAGGCGCAATTTGCAGCCAGCGTTTGGCGGTAACGGGCGAGCGCTTTAGCCACAATATCAAAACAAGCGCAGCGGGAAGTGTGCACGCCGTCGCCTTGCTGAAAAGAGCCAAGGCACAAAATAACAGTGAACCGGCATACAGCAAAATCGCCTTGCGGCCCGGTTTGCTGATGAAGACAAATTCTACCCAGCACAAAACCGACAACAGCGAAAAGAACAGCATCAAAACGTTTTTCCGCTCGGTTATCCACGCCACCGATTCGACGTTCACCGGATGCAGCGCAAAGACCGTTGCGGCGAACCACGCCCAGGGTATGGAGAGGCGTCTCAAAATTACCAATAGCAGCAGGGCGTTAATACTGTGAATCGCCACGTTTACCGTATGATAGCCCGCCGGGTTAAGTCCCCACAACTGATACTCAACCCGAAACGTTGTGTAGGCAAGCGGAAAGTATTGCGATGGGGTATCCGTTGAAAACCATATCCGGTAAAGCCCGTCGGGAGCCGTCAAAAGGGGGTTGGCGGTAACGTAATCGTCGTCGTCCCAGACAAAGCCGCCTT
>Ga0116138_1000624_pt1 | contig 20725 bp, 18 predicted proteins | sample June2015DPH_20_1_2_FD_88971 | JGI IMG/M metagenome (GOLD analysis project Ga0116138, IMG submission 88971) | Peatland microbial communities from SPRUCE experiment site at the Marcell Experimental Forest, Minnesota, USA - June2015DPH_20_150 | ecosystem: Environmental > Terrestrial > Soil >... | reverse complement strand
CAGACACGACAGAGGCAGGTATTGCTATGCAAAGTCTCTTCCTCACCAACTCAGCCTTCCGCCTTGTTTTTCGCCAACACTATTATGGGGCAATCTGTTTAAAAACTCAAAGCGTCACATTGTTTTCAGAACAAGAAAGGAGAACGAAGAGGATGACAAAACTGGAAATTGTTGATGATCCTAACGAGACTAGAAGAATCGACAAGAGCAACATGCTTTCCTTCTGTGTTGAAGCCCCCAAACATTACGCACAAGCCGCAAAACTCGCCAAAACCCTTCCAGTCAATTACCCTAAACCTAACACGATTGTCGTTGCAGGCATGGGAGGCTCCGGCATCGGCGGCGAACTTCTAAAAGACTGGACAAGAGACAGAATCACCGTTCCCATCGAAGTGTGCAAGGAATACTCACTACCCGCATACGCACACAAAAACACCCTGGTGTTCGTCGTCAGTTACTCCGGAGAAACTGAGGAAACCCTCAGCGTCTTCCGTGACGCCATCAAAAGAAAATGCATGATTATCTGCATAAGCTCGGGTGGAAACCTGCACGAGTTTGCTGAAAAACTAGGCTTCCCGCACCTGCTCGTCCCCTCAGGAATGGCGCCCCGTGCAACCCTTCCATACCTTTTCATGCCCTTGATTACCACACTGGAAAAAATGGGTTTAGTTTCAGGCGTTGATGAAGAGGTTTCGGAAACCACCAAAGTATTGGAGCAAGTCAGCGCGGATAACTCTCCTGAAAAACCACTGAGCCGCAACTTCTCAAAGAAGCTAGCTGAGAACATTAACGGAACTGTTCCGGCAGTTTATGGTTTCGGGTTCCATCGAACTGTGGCTCAACGGCTTAAGACGCAGTTCAACGAGAACAGCAAGAACCCGGCAAAATGGGAAGTCTTTCCAGAACTCAACCACAACGAGATTGTAGGCTGGGAAGAAGCGAAGGAATTCGCAGAGTGGTTCTCTGTAATCTTTGTCCGCGACGCCGAAGAACCGGCTGAAATACGCAAGAGAATCGAGGCAACAAAAGAATTAATGAACCGACAGATTAAAAAGCTCTTTGAAGTTCACAGCCGTGGAACGAGCCGCCTAGCGAAGATGGCGTCCGTCATTTGCACCGGAGATTTCACAAGCGTGTATTTGGCCATCCTGCGCGGCATAGACCCGACGCCCGTGAAGACAATAGCCCTGTTGAAAGATGAGCTAAAACAAGGTGGCGCGAAAGAAAAAGTGTTGCGTGAACTGCAAAGCCTTGCCGTGAAATAAGGGGTCTGTTCACTCTTCCTCGGTGACAAATTGAGCGAACATTTTTTCCGCGGCCTCAAGCGCCACTAACTGAGGCGGATGCTTGAAGCCATAGGCGCAGATCGGCCTTACAGCTCCTTTCATTTTTCTTTCCAGAGCCAGTTTCGTCGCCCTCACCACGTCAAACAGAACAGAACCGGCATTCGGTGCGTCAACGGTTGAAAGTTTCAGATCTATTTGTATCGGCACATTGCAGAAGTGCACGCCCCTAATCCAGAAGTAACTGTCACGCTTGTTCTGCAGGAAATCCACGTAATCCGTGGAACCAGCGACAACAGAAGCCGCGTAAGGCAACGCTGCTTCAACAGATTTAGTCTTGATGGCACGTTTAACGTCTCTCGTCCGATCCAGAGTATCCAAGGACTCTGTGCCCCCACCAACATCAAGCTGATAAGTTTCAGTAATATGGACACCGTTCATCGACAGAAGCTGCAACAATGTCTTATGTAATGTGGTCGAGCCGACCTGATCAATCAAGTCATCTCCAACAACCGGCAGTTCAGCTGCCTCGAATTTCTGAGCCCACGCAGCGTCGCTGGCGATGAAGCTGGGGGCCGCGTTCACGAAGGCACAGCCTGAAACAAGAGCTTGTTCAGCATACCACTGCGAAGCCTTCACTGCTCCGCTTGGAAGCAGATTGAGGACAATCTCAGCGTTGCTCTCCTTCAAAACCATTGCAACGTTTGCTTCGGGGTGATCGCTTATTTGAACAACGTGCCTGGTGTACTCGCCCAGCCCGTCTAAAATAGGGCCCCTATGCACTACGACATTGGACAGTGACACGTCAGCTAGTTTTGAAACATTGTTGGGTTCTGCAAGGATGGCTTCAGATAAGTCTTTTCCAACTTTTCGGTCGTCTATGTCGAACGCCGCAACGACTTCAATGTCCTTCGGATGAAAGCTCCCGAGCACGGGGTTCCGTAGGCCGACACTTTCATTTTCGCTGTTCGCACCATAGTACTGCAAGCCTTGAACGAGGGCAGATGCACAGTTTCCTACACCAACCAATGCGACCTTGATTTTCGGCAAGTTGTGACACCTTGTTTTGCAGTTCTTATTTAGCCGGTGACTTAAAAAATGCTACGCTATCGACTGTGCAGATTAGAGGTTTCAGGAACCGAAACTTGAAGGCTTGGGACACGTTCCGGGATTGTTCTAGTAAGCTTAAAGTCTTCGAGACGTTTAGTCTAGAACAGGCTGAACAGAAATGACGGATGAAACCAAAACCCTTGACAAATTCACGGTTATAAATGAATTGGCTCGTCGGAGAGGCTTTTTCTGGCAGTCTTATGAGATCTACGGCGGCGCAAGCGGCTTCGCAACCTACGGTTATTTAGGGACAAGAGTGAAACAGAACATCGAAAGAAAGCTCAGAGAACTCTTCGTTTACAAGCTCGGAATCATGGAGATTGAGTCTCCTATAATCACTCCTGAAAGGGTTTTCGAGGCTTCAGGTCACATTGAGCATTTCAAAGAACCTATGGTTGAGTGTTCCAAATGTAAAAAGAGATTTCGTGCTGATCACTTGCTTCGTGACTTTGCAAAAATAGGCGAGTCAGAAGCTGAAAAACTGAGCTTGGCTGAACTGAAAGAGGCGATTGAGAAGCAGAATATTCGCTGTCCAGAGTGTGACGGAACCTTCAATGAGCCCAAGTTGTTTCTAACAATGTTCAAAACGACCATAGGTCCCTATTCAGACGCGGTGGGTTACGGAAGGCCGGAAGCCGCGCAAGGTATATTTGTAGAGTTCAAGCGGCTCTATGAAATGGCGCGTGAGAAGCTTCCCTTTGGCGCAATGCAGATAGGTAGGGCGTTGAGGAATGAGATTTCACCGCGACAAGGCTTAGTACGGTTAAGGGAATTCACCATCGGCGACTTGGAATTCTTCTTCGACCCAGAGGAGCCGAACTGCTACCTACTCAAAGATGTAGAAAATGAAGCACTTCGACTCCTTCTGGCAAAGGAGAGACTGGAAGGCTCAGAGGAAATCACTGAAGTAACTGTGAAAGAAGCACTGGAAAAGGACTACATCAGGTCTGAGTGGCAAGCAGTCTTCATGGCACTGGAAAAGAAGTTGCTTGTCGACCTGGGTGTCCCAGCTGAAAAACAGCGTTTCATTGAAAAGCATCCGTGGGAAAGAGCTCACTACTCATCACAAACCTTCGACCAAGAGGTTCTTGTTGAACGATGGAGTTGGCTCGAAGTAAACGCGTGTGCCTGCCGAACAGACTACGATCTGAAACGACACTCGGAATTCAGCGGCCAAGACATGCACGTCTTCAAAGAATATGAAAAACCCATTGAGAAAGAACAAATAACCATTAAACCTGTCATGGCCAAGCTGGGACCTGCCTTTAAGAAAGAAGCTGCAAAAGTCGCTGAAATGCTTTCCAAGACAAACCCAGAAGAGGTAGAAAAGATCTTGAAGGAAAACGGTTACTTTACGCTTGACAAGTACAGAATTCTGTCAGAACACGTGGACATCAAACATGAGAAAACCCTTGAACGCGGAAGACACTTTATACCCTACGACGTCGAACCGACCTTCGGCTCCGACCGACTTTTCTATGTAGCTTTCGAATATGCCTATCGCGTCAAAGATGACAGAACATTTCTAAGCTTCCCGAGAGACATTGCTCCCATACAAGTCGGCATATACCCCCTCGTAAGCAAGGACGGACTGCCTGGAAAAGCATTGGAACTACACAAAATGCTGCTCAACGAGGGTTTCGTGGCTGAGTACGATGAAGCTGGATCTATCGGCAGGCGATATGCGCGTGCAGACGAAGTTGGCATTCCCCTTGGCATTACAGTTGACTACGATACTCTCAAAGATGAGACTGTCACAATCCGCGACAGAGACACCTGGAAGCAAGTCAGAAACCGAATCGGAGAATTACCTGAGCTTCTGCGCAAGTATTTCCGATGGAAAATCAACTTTGAAGAGCTAGGCACTCCAATTTGAATGCCGAAGTTTTCGTTACCTTTTTTAACACTCAGACATATGTAGAGGCAGGGAAAACAGCCCTTTTTGTGGGCGGGAAAACCTTTGGTGCTTCCAGCAGAAACTGAAGAGCGCGTGAAGCGAAGAGCCTTAAACGTCTGCCAAGACCACCTACGGAAGGTCTTAGACCTGACTAGAAAAGTCCCTCAGATGATAGATTACTTCATGAAGAACGACAAAGACGGGGCAACACAGCTTTTCAACGAAGTCACAGGCAGCGAGGCTGAAGTGGACAAGGCAAGGCGACTGGTTTCACAGGAACTCGCCGAAATAGGAGCAATCCTACTCAGCAGAGAAGATTTCCTAAGATTCACCAACGTGACAAGCGAAATCGCAGATTTTTCTGAAGGCATAGCTTTCCGACTTGTCGAAATCATGCAGCACAACTGGAACGTGCCGATGGACATAAAGAAAGATCTACTGAAACTCTCGGAGGCCGTTTTCGAAACCGTGCTCAAGCTCAGAGAGATGGTGATGGCTCTTAACTACGGCTCAACCAAAACCATGGAAAAAGCCAGAGATGTGGAGGTTGCCGAACAGAACGTTGATGTGCTTTACCGCGAACTCGAGATAAAACTTCTCGGCAGCAAAGTGGATTTTCCTGCTCTGATATTGCTGAGGGATGTTCTGCAACTGTTGGAGGATTCAGCGGACAAAGCTGAAGACGCTTCTGACGCCGCGCGAATTCTTTCGTTTATGATGTGAAAGGCGGAAAACACGGTGCGCAAGAAGATCGGCGTGGAGCTAATCGAAAACTTTCTAGTGGTTTGGAACCCAGAAGAAGGCTCAGAACTTTACAAAAGAGGCTTCTACGGAAAACCCCTTGGAATCGCCAAACCCAAAATCCCAGAGTTCAACGTTCCGCTAATTCTGGACCTGATGGAAGGCCTGTATCTCGTAGAAAAACAAAACATAACTGTGTACGAAGGCAACGCAAAAAAGAAGGTAAGTCTCAAAAAACTCCGCCAAATGGCCAAACAACTGTATGGAGAGTTTGAAGAAAAATACTCTGTTTATCGTGACCTTCGCGACAACGGCCTAGTCGTAACACCTGGAATAAAGTTCGGATGCGACTTCGCGGTCTACAAACACGGGCCAGGCGTAGAACACGCGCCTTACATGGTTTCCGTGAAACTGGCCGACTCTGAGATGACGGCCACAGAAATCGTTAAAGCTGGAAGACTGGCAACGACCGTCCGAAAAAGATTCATCATCGCAGTACCTGGCCTAGAGAAGGACAAGATAGAATATCTGATCTTCAAATGGTTCAAAGCCTGAACACGCAATCAACAATGTAAAGAGTTGTAGAGCACGGCTATTGTTTGGACTTGATGATTTCGCTGATTTCTTGTTCTAGAGTAGGTTGGTGCGAGGGGTTTTCAACTATTCTGCCTATTTCTCTCCCATCTGTGTCGGCTAGTATGATTAGCGGAATCTTGTCGACGTTGAATGTTTCCACTTCTTGCGGCGAGGGTGGCATTCGCCATTTGTGTCCTTGACCCAGCGGATCTTTCTTTAGACCCCCGAAGACTCTGACCTCCAGTCCTGCGGCCTCATTTATCAAGGCCAAAACTGGAACGTTTACTGCGCAGTCCTTGCACCATCCTGTTGAAAAAGCAATGATCACGCATTTACCCGCAAATGCTCTGAGTTGACTGATTGCTTCTCGATTAGGCTGATATGTTTGTTTCCTCGTCAAGAATTTCTCCTTGAAAGGCTCTTCCAAATTGCTGATGTAATCGTCTGCCGAAACCGTTCTCGTCATGATTTCCATCAAGTTGACAGGCATGTTGGATCTTCACCCTTGAGAATGTTGTCTTAATCTGGAAAAACAGATTTAAACGTTGGCGGTCCGTACAAGATTGATCTAGCACGTTGATTGGATTTAGCCGGGCATTAGTGTTTGGTTTGTGAATTGCCCTCTCACGTATTGATGTGGATAGATTTTCGTTCCTTCCAGCATGCAGCCTTCAGCTATTACCACGTCGTCGGCGATGACCGTGGTTGAATCTATTTTTGTGGGTTTTTTCGAGGTTGATTGGACGGTTACGTGTCGTCCTATGATGCTCTCTTTCACCTCAGCATTATCGCCCACTATAACCCTGTCCATGACTGCGGAGTTTTCTATTTCCACGTTCTTGCCAACTTGTGTGTAGTTGTCTATGCACGAGTTGACTATTCTCACTCCGTCTGCTATCTTGCAGTGTCTTCCGATGAGGACAGATCCTTCAATCTCTATTTTCTTCTGCTTGATTTTCCGGATGATTTCCCTCCTTCTCTTCATCGACTCCGTGCTTTCTCCCTGGACCCATATCCGTTTTCCCTCATCTATTCTTCCACCGAAATCGGTCAGCGACGAAAAACGTCCGTCCAGCATGTCATGCATGGCTTCCAAATAACGTCGAGGTGTTCCCACATCGTACCAGCTTCCCTCCAAGGCGAAGCCGTAAACTGGTCTGCCAGTGCTTATCAAATAGGGGATGAAGTCATAGCCGAAGTCCAAGCGATGTCTCTCTTTGATTAGCTGCGTGACTCCTTTTTCTTTGAATATCTTCCTTATTTCGGGAGAAAACATGTACAGACCGGTGTTGGCAAGGTCCGACGGAGCCTCCTTGGGCGTGGGTTTTTCAACAAACCTGGAAATCTTCATGTCCTTGTTTATGTCAGCTATTCCGTAGCCATCGACGTTTTCGACTCTCCTCAACGCTATGGTCATGAGGGCGCCCTTTTTTTCATGAAACTTAACGAGTTTCTTCACATCGACATCAAAAATGTTGTCTCCTTGAACTGCAAAAACGGGATCCCTGACGTTGTAGTACTCCATGTTTATCATAGCGGAGCTTGCGCTGCCAAAATCGTCCACGTTCGGTTGATATTTTATGTGAACGCGCGGTGTTATACCGTATCTGGCAGAAAACCCGTAGCCCGACTCAAAATAATCATGCAAGTCCCTGTAGTTAGTGTAGCCTTTAACACCGAAGATGAAGTTCTTGATGCCTTGACGTGCAAGGGGTAACAATGAGAAATCTATCAGTGGCCTGTTCAACAGGCGCAAGCACGCCTTGCTGGTCTCCGCTGTGAGCGGCAGCAGACGAGTTGCTTTTCCACCGACTGGAATTATTACTCTCAATCTGTCCAACGCATAATTGTTGCGCAAGACATCATCACCAACAAGCTTTTCAATGGATTATTCACCTGAAACGTATTAAACTTTCTAATTCATACGCGAATTTTATGACACTCTCTGCTGAAAACCTTAAGAGCCAAGTCAAGGTTTGAACGGTTATGAGCAAAATTGGCGGCTACCTGCGCTTAATGCGTCTCATAAACTGCGCGATGGTGGGCCTTGCCGTCCTTGTTGGCGTAGTGCTTGCCAACCCGAATATCGGGCACAATTCCTGGCAAAACCTTGTCTACGGCTTCGTCACTGGTTTCACGCTAACCGCTGCCTCGATGACCATAAACGATTACTACGACCGGCAGATCGACGCCATAAATGAACCGAAACGTCCTATCCCGAGCGGTCTAATCAAACCCAGAGAGGCCTTGATGTTTGCAGCGATTCTTTCAATTCTAGGTTTTGCCGCCGCGTACTTGACAAATACGTATTGCCTCGTAACCGCTATAATTGCTTGGATGGTCGCCGCTGCTTACACCACTGTTGGAAAGAGAACCGGCCTGCCGGGTAACTTTCTCGTTAGCATAATTGTGACAATACCCTTCCTGTATGGAATGGCAATCGTGGCTGACATTAGATTGAATGTTCTGCTTTGCGCGTCCACGGCTTTTCTTTCGATCACTGGAAGGGAGATAACAAAGGGGATTGTGGATGTGAAGGGAGACAAGACGGCAAACGTTAAGACTCTAGCTGTGCGTTACGGAGAGAAAAAGGCGGCCACAGCAGCTGCATCATTTTATGTTTCTGCGATCTTACTGAGCCCGCTACCTTGGCTCATGGACCTTGTATCTTTCTGGTTCATTCCCTTAGTGCTCATAACCGACATTGGACTTGCAGTGTCATCGTTTATACTGCTCAAGGACTATTCAAGGGAAAGCGCTAGAAAGATCAAGAAAAACGTGCTTCTGTGGCTTATCATTGGACTGCTAGCGTTTATGATAGGCGCGATAAGGTGAAATATTGCCCTTTGAAGAAGTCTTTTCAAACGTCCTTCTAATGTTACTATGCTACGGTTACGTGTTTTTCATAATAGTCATTTCAGGAAAGATGGAGAAGACCCTTCATGTCTCGCGGAAAGCTTCGCGTAAGTTCTTGCATATAATGATTGGGAACCTTCCATTCATTATTCCGTTTTTCACTCTGACCGTTTTTCCAGCTCTTGTCGCTGCCCCCATTTATCGTAGTAACTCTCCTTGCATCGCCTTGCAGCCCGTTTAAGAGACTCAGCAAAAGGATGAAGGGGCTAGCGGACATAAGTGATGAGGGACACCAATTGGGGCTTGTCTTCTACGCGATTTCCTATACGTGTTTGGCGTCGTTGTTCGCTTCGAAAGCCTACATCATTGCTGCGGGAATTCTGCCCATGGCTTACGGTGATGCCGCAGCTTCAATGGTCGGTGAAAGATGGGGCAGAAGAAAATACAACGTTGTTGCAGAGAAGAGTTTAGAAGGCTCAGCAGCAATGTTTCTCTTCAGCTTCATCAGCCTTGCCCTTGGCTTGGTTTTCTTCTCTGTCTTTTATCAGTTTGTGTTACCCGTCAAACTTGTTGCGGCGCTAGCAGCCGCTGCTGTTGCCACGGCGGTTGAAGGCTTTTCGCCCATGGGCTTCGACAACTTGACCGTCCCTGCCTTCAGCGTTCTGGTCTTTCTGATGTATGGTGGAGGCTTCTGAACAGGTTGGTGCTTGTAGTCATAGATGGATTAGACGCTTCAGGAAAGAGCACTCAGGCGATAAGTCTTTACATGCGTCTCAGAAAGCAGGGAAAAACCGCGTGTCTACGGATTCATCCTTCAAACGATAATCTTTTCGGAGCCAAAGCTAAGCAGTTTTTGTTCTCTAAAGGAAGGAGTGCACATTTTGGTTCTCCCATCTTTTACATGTTCGATGTTGTCCGTTCCGTTCTTCTATATTCTTGGCAAAAATACGATTATATGATTTTTGTTCGATATCTGATGGGAACCGCCTATCTGCCGTCACCGTTACACAGAATTGGCTACCACTTCTTCACTTCCATAATGCCCACATCGGACTACATGTTCTTTCTCGACGTGTATCTTGAAGAAGCAGACAGAAGAATACGACAAACACGTGGCACACTGGAGATGTTCGAAAGCTTGGAGAACTTTAAACGAATCAGAAGAAAGGCGCTCTCATTGGTTTCATCAAGCAAATGGAGAATCATAAACGGAAACAAATCTGTGAAAGACATCGAAAAGGAAATTGCAAACGCTCTTGGACTACCGTTCTAATAATTGGAATTATAAGTGTCCCTGAGTTAGTATTAAAGTGGAGAGGCATGTTGCTCCTTGAATGCTGAAGATGAGGCTGTTTTTGAGTACGCGCTTCGCGGCAAAGACTGGAACGTGTATTGGCTTCTTTTGAAAAATGGTCGTTCCATGAGCGTTCGTGAAGTTCAGAAAACGCTACGTTTCAGCAGCCCGAGCGTGGCGCAGCATCATCTTGAACAGTTGCGACAGTTGGGACTGGTCAAGAAGGATGAGATTGGAGGCAATTATTCGTTGACGAGCGAAGTCAAGATTGGGGTGCTTCGGCATTTTGTTAAACTGGGGAGACTGCTGTTTCCGAGGTACTTCTTCTACGCGCTTTTCTCAACCACTTTCTACTTGATATACGTACTAGCGCTGATGCAGGGATTCACGCGTGAGAACCTGTTCATTCTCACATTTGGAGCCATTGTTTCTGCAATCTTCTGGTTTGAGGCCTTACGCATATGGTCTATGAGACCGTACTAGCTTCTGGAAAATGCTGTACCAAGGCTTAGGATAGATTCAAAGAAGAGATAGGATAACAGTAGTGATTCAAGATATGTGCACCGCATCCCTACCTTGACTCGATGTTAACGGTAATTGACGTTTCCACGAAGTGCTCCCTCAGCTTTTCCTCAATCTGCGACGCCAACCTGTGCGCTTCTTCGAGCGAGATATGCTTGGTGAAACTGCAGTCAATGTTTATGTAACGTTTCTTTCTTGCGACGTAGGTCACTATTCCCTTGACATGAAAGTCTTGTCGATAGCTTTCGGCTATACTGTGAATTATGCTCCTGATTTCCTCCTCGTTGACCGAATAGCCCTTTCGGGTCTTCGAACTGAAAGGTTCCATGTGAACAGCCACATCTTCAACTTCCGGTATTCTTTCTTCAATTCTGGTCTCGATATTCTGAGCTATCTTATGGGCGGCTTCAACTGAGATTTTTGGATCCACGTTGGCGTGCAAAGTTATGTACAGCTTACCATCCGCGTGTGCAGTGCTGATTTCATGCACTTCTCTTACACCTTGAACATCTGTCGCAAGTTTCTCCACGAGTTTTTCGGTCGGCATTTCCGGCTTGCACGGCTCGGTGTGGATAACAACGTCGCAGTTACCCAACGTGTTCCTGATGTTCGTTTCTATTTTAGAGGCCAGTTCATGAGACTCTTCAAGGTTCAGATAGTCTGGCACTTGAACGGTTGCTCTTACAAAGGCTTTTTCTCCTGCCTTTCTGATTTTCAAGGCTTCAAGCTTGCACACTCCTGCTGTTCCCACTATTTCATGCCTTACCTTGTTTGCCACGTCTTTTGATATCGTGTCCGTCAGCTCCATTCCACTACTCCAAACAAGCCTCACACTAAGGTAGGTTAGCATCACCCCAAGGACCATTGAAGAAACGGAATCTCCATAGTAGAACCCTAGAGTTGCCAATCCAAATCCCAAAAGTGCTATTACAGTTGAACTCAGGTCTGCAATGGCATGATAGAAACCTGCTCTCATCGTAATGCTTTCACTGCGGCGAGCTTTCAAAAGTGTTCCAACTCTGAAAAAGTCTATGCAGAACGTATAGCCAATAGCTATGAAGCCCGCATATTCTAATCCCAAGTTGATGCTTTGTCCACGCAGTATCTTCAACACGGCCTCGTATATTATCAGCAATGCTACAACTACAAGGGCAAGTCCCCCTACGAAGCCGCCTATGGACTCGAATTTTTCATGCCCATACATGTGCTCTTCATCCGGAGGTTTTTCAGACGCACGCATCGCCAAAAATAGGACGAGAGTAGTTGAAGCGTCAAGTAATGCGTGCAAACCATCGCTTACAATTGCAAGGCTGTTTACTGCCAGGCCTATGGTTATTTCCACGAAAACTACGCTTGCTATCGCAACTGCCGAGCGTTTAAGCGTCCTTAGCTTGTAGCGACTTTCCAATGTTTCCAGCACTACTCGCCCTTTAATTCCAGATCTGGAGATTTAAGAATTATGGGTTTTCCACAGTTCCTGCGGCTTAGAACTTATATGCGTGGTTTTCCATGGCATCTGAACAATGGAAACAATTTCACGGCTCGGCAGCCGTTACGCCTTCATCAGAGGAAATTTCCTAATCCTAATAATCACATGGATTCTCATGAACTTCACTGGACCAATCCCTCAAACTTACTCAAGCTTGTTTTTCAAAGGTTTAGGTGCGAACGACTTTCTTCTAGGCGTCATCGGTTTTGCTGGATCAATCGCACTGGCCCTTGTCCAGTTCCCAGGAGGCTACTTGGCTGATAAACACGGACGACGCTTGCTCATCGTGACAATGACCTATGGTGTCGCTCTTTCCACTATTTTCTTTATACTTGCACCATCATGGCAATTCATAGTTTTCGGCCTAATAATACAGAATCTCTGTCTGCTCTACCAACCAGCACTGTTCGCAATCATGCTTGACTCCGTAACACCTGAAAATCGAGGAAGCGGATTCGCTTTCCAAGCTGTCATAAGCAACCTCGTGTCTTTACCTGCAGCAATTATAGCAGGCTATTTGATTTTAGTTTTCAACCTAGATTTCGGCATGCGAATAGCATACACTATAGTTTTGATAGGCTACTTCATTGCTGCAACGTTAAGAATCAGGCTTAAAGAGACTTTGTCATCCGACAAAGTCCAAAGCCTTCCCAGTTTCTTAGTTGCCCTAAGAGAATATCCGAGATCCGTGAAAGAAAGCCTAGAAGTCTGGAGCAAAGTTCCGAAGACTGTCCTCTAACTTTTCCTAACGACGGCGGGCTTAAACAGTCTGATTGCAGGCTGCCAAACATATTTTGTCGTGTATGCTACAGACGTTCTTCATGTAGAAAAGTTCGGTTGGGCGATTGTCATGGCCTTCATGTCACTGAGTGTTTCAATCCCAGCAATACTTGCAGGCTTCAGGATGGATGCCGTGGGGCGCAGACGCTACCTAATCATAGGTTCTGTACTTTACACTCCAGCCATGTTGATATTCATAAACGCAAACTTTTTCACACTGCTCATTGCCTTTTTCTTTTTCGGCCTCGCCCAGATGCTGCAGGGAACGAGCTACAACTCTCTTCTCGGAGACCTAACACCTCGGGAACTCAGAGGTAAGGTCATCGGATGTAGCCAATTCTTCATGTACTTAAGTCAAGCGTTCATGCAACTCTTAGCAGCTGCACTTTATGTCTACATTTCACCACAAGTGCCTTTCATATTGCTGGGCATTGGCGCAATTCCACTATCAATTGTTGCATTTCTGAAAATCTTTGAAAACAGCGCCAAAGAAGTTTGAAACCCAAGATAGATATTTAGGTCTGCAGACAGTATTGAAAGAAAAGGTTGACCCATATGGACTTTGTTCCGATTCAACAGGTTCTAGGCGGGGGATTTGAAGACCAGAAAATTGCCGTCAGAGGGTGGATCTACCGCAAGAGAGAGGGAAAACAGACAATATTCTTACTGATACGTGACTCAACTGGAATCATCCAATGTCCAGTTAAGAAAGAAAGCCCAGCTTGGGATGAAGCCGGAAAAGTCACGATTGAATCTTCACTGGCACTTGAAGGGACGGTTAAGAAAGATGTGCGTGCTCCAGGCGGATATGAAGTCGTCACAGAAAAAGTATCGATAATAGGCCTCGCCGACCTCTTCCCGATAACAAAAGACAAAAGTGAAGAATTTTTGCGTGATGTTCGCCACTTGTGGCTTCGAAGCCGCAAAATGAACCTAGTGATGAAAGTGCGAAGCGAGGTGCAAAGGTTCACGCATGAATTCTTCAGGAACCAGAAATTCACCGAAGTTTCTCCACCAATGTTCGTAACGAGCGCTGTCGAGGGGGGCTCAACGCTCTTTGGCCTGAAGTATTTTGACCAAAGCATGTACCTAACCCAAAGCGCCCAGCTATACCTTGAGATTCTAATCTACTCGTTGGAAAAAGTCTATTGCATCGCTCCGTCTTTCAGAGCCGAAAAAAGCCGAACCATCAGACATCTGACCGAATACTGGCATATCGAAGCCGAACAAGCATTCGCAGACATGAATGACTTAACACGTCTGGAAGAGGAGCTCTTGGCTTACATATGCCGGCGAACTATTGAGACCTGCAAACCGGAGTTTGAAGAATTGGGTGCAGACCTTTCAAAACTCGCTTCAGTAAGGACGCCCTTCTCCAAAATAACCTATGCAGATGCAATCGAAAAGCTGCACACAAAGAACTTTAAGACAAAATGGGGTGACGATCTTGGATACGAAGAAGAGAAGGCCCTGGCAGATGACTTCGGCAAACCGTTTTTCATATATGACTATCCTAAACAGATCAAAGCCTTCTACTGCAAAGCCTACAGGAACAAGCCGGAGCTAGCCATGTCAACTGACATGCTTGTTCCAAGAATAGGGGAAATATCCACTGGCGGCGCAAGAGAAGACGACAAGGAAATACTCGTTGCAAGACTTAAAGAACTCGGACAGAAGGAAGAAGATTATGACTGGTACATTGATCTCCGACGCTACGGAACTGTTCCACACGTCGGCTTCGGAATGGGCTTGGAAAGATTGCTCACATGGATGCTTGACTTGGAGAACATAATAGACGCCATACCGTTCCCAAGGACAATCAGAAGATTCTACCCGTAAGAAGGCACATCAGGCGCAGTTGACAAATTGACTTCCGCCTAAACTCGCTATTGCACTGAGATACTGCTACAAATGGAAAGGGAGATGAGGTCAATGTTACTTCTTTTCGAGCTGTCTCCTCAGTTCTTCGTATGTTGCCTTGATCTCGTCTACTGAAGCTTCGTCTTCCAAAGTTGAGACGTCGCCTAAGGGTGCGCCGGCTAGCACCGCCTTCAAGAGCCTTCTCATGATTTTTCCACTGCGTGTCTTAGGAAGCCTGTTGACGATTACGATTGCATCCGGTGTTGCGATGGGGCCTATTGTGTTTCTTATGTGTTTCACAAGGTCAGCGCGCAGTTCGTCTGACGGTGAGAAGCCGCTTCGTAAAGTGACAAAAGCCACGGGGACTTCGCCCTTGAGCGCGTCTTCTTTACCCATAACTGCAGCCTCTGAAACAGCTGGGTGTGACACAAGTGCACTCTCAAGCTCCACAGTGCCTATTCTGTGTCCGGCCACCTTCAATACTTCATCAGCTCTTCCGAGCAACCAGAAGTAACCATCCGGATCCTTCACTGCATAGTCACCTGTGTAGTAGATGTTGGGCCATCTTCCGAAGTATGTTTGCCGGTACCTATCAGGGTCTTTCCATATCGTCTCCAGCATCCCGGGCCACGGCGTCCTAATCACTAGGAAGCCCTTTACACCTGTGGGTGTCGGCTGTCCTTTTTCATCATAGACTTCTGCGAGAATGCTTGGCAATGGATTTGTTGCTGATCCTGGCTTCAACGGCACAAGCTCTATGCCTGGTAGGGGAGCTATCATGAACCCGCCTGTTTCAGTCTGCCACCAAGTGTCTATGACCGGCAGTTTCTCTTTGCCTACAACGCGATAGTACCATCTCCAAGCCTCAGGATTTATTGGTTCACCGACTGTTCCCAAGAGTCTGAGCGTGCTCAGATCATGCCTGGTTACCCATTGTTCGCCGAACTTCATGAACATCCTGATCGCCGTCGGCGTAGTGTACAGTATCGTTACCCCGTGTCTTTCAATCATGTTCCACCAGCGATCTTGGGCTGGATAGTCTGGCGTCCCTTCAAAAATAAATGAAGTTATTCCGAGAGCCAGCGGAGCGTAAACGTTGTAGGTGTGACCCGTGATCCAGCCTATGTCCGCTGTGCACCACCAGATGTCCTTTTCATCTGGGTTGAAACCCCACTTGAGTGTCCAGTACGCCCACACTAGGTAGCCGCCCGTTCCATGCTGAACCCCTTTGGGTTTACCTGTAGTTCCAGAAGTGTACAGTATGAACAGAGGTTCAGTAGATTCCATCGGCTCGGGTGCAACATAGGCGTTTGGTTCCACTTTGTCCATCGCTTCATTGTACCAGACATCGCGTCCTTCTTTCATCGGAACTTCCTGTCCAGTTCTTTTGATTACTATCATTTTCTCAACGTTCGGCGTGCTCTGCAGTGCTCGGTCAGCGGTGTCTTTTAGTGTCACCGTTTTTCCACGTCGGAAGGCGCCGTCTGCGGTTACAAGCATCTTTGCTCCTGAGTCGTTGATCCTATCTGCGAGAGCCTCTGCGCTGAAGCCCGAAAAGACTACTGTGTGAACCGCACCTAATCGTGCACATGCAAGCAGCGTGATTGGAAGCTCCGGAATCATCGGCAGATAGACAGCCACTCTGTCGCCCTTCTTAAGTCCTAGATCTTTCATGATTTTTGCGAGTTTGTTTACCTCGCGGTAAAGTTGATAGAACGTACAGGTTCTCACTTCTCCGTCCTCCCCTTCCCAAATATAGGCTAGCATATTCTTTCTGGACGTTTTCAGGTGCCTGTCAAGTGCGTTGTAGCATATGTTCAGAATGCCGCCAGGAAACCATTTGTAGAAGGGTCGGTTGGAATCGTCCAGAACTTTGTCCCATGTTCTGAACCAATCGATGGCTTCTGCTTTTTCAGCCCAAAATTCTTGTGGGTTCTTTATTGATTTCTCCCATTCTTCTTTCAACCTATTTGTGGGGTATACTCTGTCATTGAATGGCAAACTAGCTTCTGACATCTTCTAGCCTTCCGTGAGTTTGTGGAGAAACGTTCTTTCAGAAATATAAACGTTTTTGGTTGAAAATAAAAAGGGCGAAGGCTTCTATTTGCTCATAGGGCCTATGGGCAGGAAAGCTTTTCCATGAGCCTCGTTCAACACTTCAGCCAAGCCTAAGTAGACCGCGCTAAGTCCGCATATGACCCCTTCGCCACCAGCTATTTTGAGCAGCGTTGCATTTCCAGACAATTCCGAGGCAGTGAGAAGGAAGAACAGAATTGCCAAGCTCATAAAAACGAATTGTATAACCCTGTTTGCCTTTAATGTTCCAAAAAACATTACGAAGGTGAATAAGCCCCACATGAAGAAGTAGGCAGCCATGGCATTTGAATCAATGAATGAGTTCGAAACCCCTGAAACTAGCCTGGGCAGCAATATCAAGCCGACGAGGGACCACCAGAAGAAACCATAAGAGGAAAATGCAACGGTGCCGAAGGTGTTGCCCTTCTTAAACTCCATCGCGCCTGCTATGATTTGAGCTAATCCACCATATGCCAAACCCATTGCCAAGATCATGCTAGTAGAAGAGTATAGCCCAGCGTTGCTGAGATTCAACAGAACGGTTGTCAGTCCGAAGGCTAACAGTCCCAGTGGTGCAGGATTTGCCAGTTTTTCGCTCATTCCTTTTCAGCCCTTCAATTTCTATTGTTAGAAGCTTTTTTCACATTGCTTCAAATTTAAGTCTTTCTAAACTTGTTTCTTGTGTTTTCTGCTTGTTATCCACTTTGCAGTCTCCAGTGAACCGAAAGTTATTGCCATGAACAGTATTGCAAAGGCCCAGTCGAGTGGTTCAGGTGCTGATACACTAAAGGCAGAGTTTAGACCTGGCGTGTAGAGCACAATAAGCTGGAGGAAGAACGACGAAAGCACAGCGTACCACAGGAATTTATTTTTGAACACGCCGACTTTCCACACTGGATATTTCAGTGACCGGGCGGATATGGCATTAGCGAGCTCCATGATAATCATGGCGGTCAGCAGCTGAGTTCGAGCTTCCGTTAGTTGGGTCGAGCTTTCCCACGGCCGATAGAAGAAGTATCCAAACAGAAGCAGAGCTGTCATCAATATTGGCACTAGGGACAGATAGAGTTTGACGTCGCGTGTGAAGATGCTTTCGTTTGGATCGCGCGGTTTTCTCTCCATTATGTCAGGGTCGCCTGGGTCAATGCCAAGCGCGATTGCTGGCAAGCCATCAGTGGTCAGGTTAACCCAAAGCAGTTGTGCTGCAGTCAAGGCAATCGTTGCGCTACCGATCACTTCGGCAGGCGCGCCTGGTGCATATATTTTTGCCAGGTACGGAACAGAAACCACGGCTATGAACATGACCAAGATTTCCATTATGTTGCATCGCATGAGATACGTGAGGTATTTTTTGATGTTGTCGTATATTTCTCGCCCTTCCCTAGCAGCCTTGACAATGGAGGCAAAGTTGTCATCTGTCAAGACTATGTCCGAAGCTTCTTTGGCCACCTCAGTACCCGTCACGCCCATGGAAATGCCTATGTCAGACATCCTGAGCGCTGGAGAATCATTAACACCGTCACCAGTCATAGCCACGATATGACCTTTGGCCTTCCACGCCTCGATTATCCTCACCTTATGTTCAGGGGAAACGCGCGCATATATCACAACTCTTTCAACCATATCATTGAATTGTTCATCACCAAGCTTCTCCAGCTCCGCGCCTGTCAACACTTTTCCTTGCTCTTCGTTTTCACCAAGCAAGTTGAGCTCTTTGGCCACTGCTACAGCTGTAAGTCTGTGATCACCTGTCACCATTACAACGTTTATCCCGGCTTTCTTGCAGGTTTGTATGGCATCTTTGACTTCTTCACGTGGCGGATCAATCATGCCCACAATACCGACGAAGATAAAATCTTTCTCAATCTTCTCGTCATAGGCGTTCACTGATTCGGGCAGCTCCCTGAAGGCAAAGCCCAAGTTCCTCAAAGCTTGTCTCGCCATGGCTTCATTCACTGAAAGAATCCTTGCACGATCGCTTTCAATCAGTTTGGAGATTTTGCCGTTTGCTAAAACTTTTGTGCATTTATTAAGAACTATTTCGGGGGCTCCTTTCATGTAGGCCATTCTCTTTTTGCTGGAAACGATGTGCACAGTTGTCATGCGCTTTGTTTCTGAAGAGAACGGGAGCTCGCCTATACGGGGTTGTTCCTGTTCCAGTTCTTCCTTCCATAAACCGGCTTTTGCTGCTACGACGATTAGCGCCCCTTCCGTAGGATCTCCTTTAATAGCCCATTTCTCTGACGCAGTGTCTTTTTCCAGTTTGGCGTCATTGCATAGTGTTGCAGCAATCAAGAGTGTGCGGAGCTCGTATTTCGGCTCTACTTTCGTGTCCTCAGTCGAAAATTCTCCTTCGGGTTCGTAGCCAACTCCTGAAACTTTGACGAATTCATCATCGACATAAATTCTCTGCACTGTCATTTCGCCTTTCGTCATAGTTCCAGTCTTGTCAGAACATATGACGCTCGTGCAGCCCAAAGTTTCGACGGCGGGCAGTTTCTTAACTATTGTGTTCACCTTTGCCATTCTGTACATACCCACGGCAAGTGTGCCAGTTACTATTGCCGGTAACGCTTCAGGAACGGCTGCCACAGCTAAGCTGACGCCCCACAATAACATGTCAATTATGCTGCGTCCTTGGACGATGCCTATTGCACCCACCCCAACACAAATTGTAACACATAATATGCCGATCAACTTGCCGATAGACTGTGTCCTCTTCTCAAGTGGTGTTTCCTCTTTCTTGGTCATCTGCACCATTCGGGCAATTTTTCCAAACTCTGTATTCATTCCTGTTGTTGTGGCAACTGCCTTGCCTCGACCGTAAACGACAACGGTTCCAGTAAAGGCCATGTTCCGGCGATCATTAAGCGGAAGCCCCTCGGCACAAGCATCAACATTTTTGTTTACAGGAGATGATTCTCCCGTTAGCGAAGCTTCATCCACTTTCAAATTGACAGACTCGATAAGTCGGGCGTCAGCTGGAACCCTATCCCCTGTGAACAAGAGAATTACATCCCCTGGAACAATTTCACTCGCAGGAACCTTCACTTCTTTCTTATCGCGCAATACTATTGCGGTTGGTGCCGTCATCTTCTCTAAAGCTTCAACTGCTTTCTCCGAACGGAATTCTTCCACAAATCCCAATATCGCGGTTGCCAAAACTATGGCAATTATGATTATGGCATCTACGATTGCCTCAACAGCTATCGAAAGAGCTGTGGCAATCAGCAAAATGATGATCAGTATATTTGTAAATTGTTTTAAAAACATCTTGATGGGAGAAGCCCTTTTTTCTTTCTGCAGTTCGTTCAGACCATACTCGGCCAACCGTTTCTGCACTTCTGCCTGACTCAAACCATGTTCAGTAGAGTTCAATTCCTTCAATGTTTCTTCAGGACTCATTGCGTGCCAAGATTTAGACACCAACTCAACTCCTTCCTAGCTAATGTGGAGCGTATGACGTTGAAGTAGGAGCGCGCGCTCTGATAAGGACTATCGTCTCAAAAAACGGAAGATCTTGCTTCGCAATGATGTTTGCCCCCAAACCTTTCTCCTCGAAGCCCTGCAAAGTCTCCTCGACATTAGAAAGCGTTGATTGCAACAGCAGGATTTCTCCAGTGGGCTTCAGATATTCTGGGGCTTCACGAATGAACTTGTCAATTACCTCTTTTCCTGAATCACCACCAGCCCAAGCCCACCCCACCCAAGAGTTTTTTTCACTCTCTTCTGATGGAAGGTACGGAGCGTTGAAAAGGATCAGATCGAATTCTTTTCTGATTCTAAGCGGGGAAAACAGATCCCCTTGAACAAAAAACACGCGATCGGCAACACCATTGATTTCCGCGTTTTTTCTTGCGCACATGACAGCATAAGGATTTACATCAATCGCAACCACTCTGCTTGCCTTCTTGGCCGCAATTACGCCCAAGATCCCACAACCAGTACCCACGTCAATAACCTTACCGCCATCTCTGATTGCCAAGTTTTCAGCAAAGAAAAAGGAGTCCTCGGCCGGCTCGTATACGTTTTCCAAGACATTGAACACGCAGTCAGCAAAGAACACCTTTTTACTTGGTGATGACATTGGCTAATGCTCCGATGTCTTCTGGTGTGAGTTCTCTCACTCGACGGTCACCTAGAGGAAGGGAATCAGCAATTTGGATTGCGTCTTTTTTTGCACTCCATGCTTCCTTTAGGTATGCCAGAGCTGCGTTTCTAACCGTCCTATTGCGCCTCGT
>Ga0116138_1000623_pt1 | contig 20730 bp, 18 predicted proteins | sample June2015DPH_20_1_2_FD_88971 | JGI IMG/M metagenome (GOLD analysis project Ga0116138, IMG submission 88971) | Peatland microbial communities from SPRUCE experiment site at the Marcell Experimental Forest, Minnesota, USA - June2015DPH_20_150 | ecosystem: Environmental > Terrestrial > Soil >... | reverse complement strand
TGAACGGACGCACGTCCCGCAACGTCCCCCTCCAGACGTTGTCCGAATACAAGCTGAACCAGCGATTTGCCGTGCCTGTCTGTGAGCACAAGCAGGTCACTGACCGTCGTTTGATTCAGTTCCTGTGAGAGCTGGTAAGCGGTTTTCGGATCCTGGAGTTCTACAACGGCGCGAAGACGTGGAGATTCAGCGATGACCTGACAGCCCCTTGAGAGAATTTCCGCTTCCAGCCCCACAATGCCATCGAGCGTGGAGCGGTTGCTGCGGAGCTGCTCGGTGAACGCATCCTCGATCCTGCTGCGCGTCCAGTAGTTGATGATGAAGAACGTAATCACCAGCAGGCTGAGCACTACGCCCCAGATGGAAAGGAGTATTTTGAAACGAAATTTCATCTATCAGAATCTCTGGACAACTGCGGTATTAAGAGATGACTGGAGGTAAACTCGAAATCCGAATATCGAAATCCTAAAAGAAATCCGAAATCCGAATATCGAAACCCTAAGGAAATCCTAAGCCTTAATCTCAAAAAGTATCAATACCTTGTGTTTCGAGTTTCGTGCTTAGAGTTTCCTTAGGGTTTCGGATTTCGAATTTAGGATTTTCAATTGCAGTTGATTACCCTGGAGATTTGAAGCCTCTCATGGAGTTAGAACGCGACTGCCAATTGAAGGACGGTAAGATTGTCTCGCGTGCCTGTCACTTCCGGTGTTCGGGTCTCGCGGCGCACTATCTTGAGAATCGTATTGCGATCGAGATGATATCCGATTCCTGCCTCGACCTCAAAGACATTGTTATCCCATCGCAGAGAAGCGTCTCCGATGGTGAGCTTGGAGAAGAGGAGTCCGCCGACACGAGCAGCCGTGAAGAATCGAGGGAACCACGTGTATTTGGCTTCGGCGTTGTAGCCGATGACGGAGAGCTTTGTATCTTCATTCTCGAAGGGAACTGTCCACTGGCTGTACACCGCTTCCCCGTTCAGGAGAAAACGGTCCCTGCTGAATTCGAGATCCGCCTCCCCGATGAGTTGTTGGTAATGAGTACTCGACACATCCCGCGGCAACGGCTTTCCTCCGTCGGCAAGATACGCCCCCATCGCAGCTGAGGCCCCGAACGTCAGTCCCATCATCGGAGTATAGGCAAGGCGGACAATCTTGTTGAAATCCGAATTCTGGTTCAGCTGATGATAACCCGTTGAGCTAATCGTTCCGTTCGAACCGGCAACGGCATAGTGAAGCGGGCCAAGATCACCATAGACCATGGCACCGATATCATAAATGCCGTAGTCAAGGAGGCGCATCCCAACCCCCTTGCCCCTGTTGTTCATGACATCCAGTCGTGCTGTCACTTGATTTGTAAGCGACATTCGATACTCATAGATCAGGGGGAGACCGTACAGAAAATCCTTCGACGGGAATCGGCGTTCGGCGAGGTTGCCAAAAGGCATGTCGAACTTCCCCATCTGCATGTTGAAGCCAAGCCCGGCAAAATCGGTGATTCGAATGGCAGCGTAATCGACGCTGAACGGCTCTTCTTCATATGACCGCGTGTTGGCAAGAACGAAGACGTTGTCGGTGACCTTCGCATCGACAAAGAGGTCGAACCGCCATCCGAATGTGGCAGCTCCCCTGTTCACGACACGCTGGTTCTGCGAGCGGGAACTCTTCAGCCCGTACGCAGAAGCTTCTCCGCTCAACTGCACCTGTGAAAAGACCGGAGCACAGAAGGTCATCACGAACGCGAGGGACACCAGGATGTTCTTCATAGTCAGATCTCAATAGGTGAAAGTAACATTGACAGCATCTCCTCCTTTGACCGTCACACTCTGGCTTCCGGCGAGTTCCCGTCCGCACCAGAACTTGACCGTATAGGTCCCGGCAGGAACGTTCTTGATCACAAACGAACCCTGCTCATCAGGGACGGCAAAGTACGGATTCTCAAGTATCAGGATGGTGGCGTTCATGTGTGAATGAATATCGCAATAAACCCGAACGACTCCCGGCTTGTCGAACCGGACAGATTTCATCGTACCTGTCGGATACCGGCCGAGATCGAACTCTTTTGGCTGCGAGTAGGAGAAGACGTTGTGGAAGAGGTTGTCGCGATTCGGGAAATCCACTGTCGTCCCCACAAGTATCGGCAACACCTGTGGATGAAATGCCAGGTCTCTCTGATCGAGAATCGGATGTGCGGCCGGGGGAGTAAAGGCCTGAGGATTTACCGATTCACTCTCAAGATAGACAACAACTCTCTCTGACAGCTTGTAAGGGGTTTGCGCAGGAGAAGTGTTCTCTGATCCTGTGAGTGCCGGTCGATGAGTGCTATAACGGTCAATCATGGGGGTCTTCTGGGCGTCGGCGTCAGCCCTGGCAATGGTGACTTTCCCGCGAACTTCCCCCTGCTTCTTCGACTCCTGAGCCAGTACCTGATCGCCAAAGGCCAGCGCACCCGCGAGAAGCAGAAACCCGAGCAGGGCTCTTCTTCCCGACTGTTGAGGATCTAGCATAGGCTTGGTCTCCGTGTGCGGCTGAATTACAATTAACGAAATTTGGAATCATAATCAAACGAGTGATCAGTTGACTTCCTGTGACACGAAACAAGAAAGCCCGCACCAACCGTGTCGATGCGGGCTTGTGTTTACTCAATGGCTGTGGTTCAGACCGCTTGTTTTGCCTCGGGGACGCAGAACCGGTCGAACGCATGGGCGATTGTGGCCGCAACCTGGTCCGATGTATGACCCTCAATCTGATATCGATGAATCATATGAACGAACTTCCCATCGCGCATGATGGCGAACGACGGGGATGACGGCGGTTGATCGGTGAAGTACTCCCGTGCTCGTGTTGTCGCCTCCTTATCCTGACCGGCAAACACTGTGACGAGTTTATCCGGGACGACAGAATTCTGAAGGGCCTTTGCCAAGGCCGGGCGAGCCGCGCCGGCTGCACATCCGCATGTCGAGTTCACGACAACGAGTGTCGTTCCTTTCGCGTTCGGAAGCACAGCGTCGACATCTGCCGCACTTCTCAGTTCCTGTGCCCCAAGCCGTGTAATTTCATCTCGCATCTGCTGTATCAAAATGTCGTACATATCTATGCTCCTTGTGAATAAGAATCAGTCTAGTATTCGTTACTGATGCAGCAATAATAACAAACATGGGGCAAAATGGTTCCCAGCCCCCGAAGGTGCCACGCACTTTATAAGAGTCATCGGGGAGGTGCTTGGCACCTACTGAGTTCAAGAAGACTTCATAATTCATTATTCGATATTGGACATTGGACATTGCCGTGAACAACTATTTTCACCTTGGAATATCTGCGCCGAAGGCGCATCCGCCTTTGGCGGACAATTTCGAACGCCCAATATCCAATCATGAAGTTTGGAAGATTAGGAACGCGGCGGCTTGAAACCCCGGTACGTGTCGTAGCGGGAATCGTAGAAGACGAGCTGGAAAGTGCTGTCTCTCAGTGTACCGCCGGATGGATACAGATAGAACTGTTCGATCGTGTCGGTTGGTTTGGAGGAAGGCTTGTGATGCTCGGAATAAAACCGGACGACAAAGTACCCGTTCCGGTACTCTGCTGTCTTGATTTGCTCGAGGAGGTTTTCGTGAGTGAAGAGCTGAAGGTCCCGCTCAGCCATGAGGCTTACTGTTCCGGTCCCTGTACATATTCGTTGCGGCGGATGAGCATCAGGATTGCCGAATGGGGAACGATCAGATACTTGTGTTCGTCGTATTCGATCTCAATGCCGGAGTCGCGGAGAAACACGGCGAAGTCTCCCTCCTCAGCCTGCAGGGGCAGATATTTGATCGGGTCTTTGGGAGAGGTCGACCATTGTTCCTGGTCGAGGTAATGGGGATTGGGCACAGCGTAACCCGGACCAACCTGGACAACAACACCGCTGTTGACTTTTTCCTTCTCCTTGACTCCAGGAGGCAAATACAGTCCGTGGTTAGTGCGTTCGGCATCAGCATCAGGTGCGATGAGTACCTTGTCGCCGACAAGAATTATCGTCTTTCGTGTTCTGATTTCCATCTCACACCACGGACCAGGCAAGCATCGCCTACGGTCAATCCCTTCTACCTTCTACAATCCACCTTCTTACTTGTTTAGTCGGAACGGCCCGACTACGTCCCAAGAAACAGACTTCGTCGGGCTAGACAATTTCTTGTCGGAACGGCGGGATTTGAACCCGCGACCCCTTGCACCCCAAGCAAGTGCGCTACCGGGCTGCGCTACGTTCCGAGTTGTTTCCGGTTTTTCAGAGGTACAATACCTCAAAAATTGCTGGTTTTGATGGCATCTTGTTACCACCGAAATGCCCCTCTTACTGCTAACCTAACTGGAAGTCAAAGAATTGTGGCCTTGCTGCTACCACTTGGTTACCACATATCTGGGTCGTTTTGAATATACTAAAAATGTCGTCCGTCTGCAATCTTGAAAATCCCGCCCACCTCGTTGCCGTGAACTCTGAGGAGTCTGAATGACGTCTTCAGTGAGAATCGTCGTAGAGAGACAGAATCGGGTAGACCGCGTTGTAGTGCTTTTGTATAAACATCGGGGCTTTCTTCCGGACCAGCCGTTCTCCCACTCTGTCGACAATAGGCGTAAGCATCCGCTCGGTTTCGCAGAGGACGGGAGAAACAACGTTTATTTCTCCTGTCGTTTGAATGTTCAGGCAACTGCACCGATTCCTGCACCTCGGTTGAATGGAACATTCAGCACATGTTGCTGGCTCTGTTGACAACTCGTGCAGATGATTACGCTTCGCGAAGTCAATGCCGCTCTCCACGTCGCCAATCCTATACTCCTCGCGACCGACAAATTGAACACACGGATAAATCGAACCGTCCGGGCCGACAGAGATTTGTCTCATCCCCAAATGGCACTTGTCGCACGTGCCATCTTCGTTCTTGATATGTGACGCAAGCTTGGTCTCAAAGGGACTGAAATAGAACTTGCGTTGGTCCAGCGTCATCCCCTCATACAGCTTCGCCAGCAGAGTATACTGCCGCCGCAGCGTTCGAAGCGAACCTTCTGTCCAGTTGCCGGCATAATTGAGTGACGCCACAATGTATCGAACTCCTTTGGCGAATAGATATCGTACAGACTCGTAGTAGCAATCAACCGTTTCGTGCGTAACAACCAGATAACAACTGGCATAAGGCTGATATTTCAGGAGGAGCTCGAGCTTTGAGTCGACGATATCGAATGAGCCTGCCCCAGAGGGGAAGCGCCTGTGGTAATCGTGGGCGTCTCTTGTTCCGTCACAACTCAGTGCAACAGAGAGGCGTACCTCCCGGCAATAGTCGAGAAACTCTTCGTCGAGAAGGGTGCCATTGGTAGTCACCTTAAAATGGCTGTGCCCACCATCCCGTTTTTCGAGTTCATGGCAATAGCTGATGGCTGACCGAATCAGGTCCTTTCTCATCAGCGGTTCACCGCCGAAGAAGATAATCCCGGCATTCAACGGGGCAATCTTGCGGCAATACTCCACGGATTTACGCGCGATGTCCTCGGTCATATCTTGTCTGCGCACCGGCGGCGCATAGCAGTAGCCGCAATTCAGATTGCACCCGGTGGTAAGATGAAGGGTTACGTGCATGACAGCAATCTCGAGTTATCGTTTTTCCTGCTTGTATTCCCCGTTTTCGTAGATCACCTTCCTCACCCCGCCCTTAAAGTGGTATGTCCACTCGCCATCCATTTTACCGTTCTTGTACTCTCCCTCGGACACTTTTCTCCCGTCGGTGTCCCATTCAACGCTTTTCCCATGCCTGACGCCGTCCTTGTACTGATACTCCCTCAGCATGCCATTCTTCATTCGTTCATACCTGTACCATTCTTTCCATGCACCATTGGCTTTGTTCGCAACGTAGGTGCCTTCACGGACGACTTCGCCGGAAGGATCGTATTCATACCAGTATCCTTCTCGCTTACCGAGCCCATAGTTCCCATCAGCCTCGAGTAAACCATCCTCGAACCATTCCAAGTAGCGTCCCTCTTTCAAATCGTTGCGCATTATCACCCGAGACTTCTCGCGGCCATTCTCATGAAACTCCGTCGAAAGCCCATGTTCTTTGTTGCCAACCAGGGTTTCTTCTGATTTGAGATTTCCATCTTCATGCCACGTGAGCACAATACGCGGTTCGTTCGTTCTTCCGACGGATGCCCCCTCCCATTTGTCGGAAGCTTCCATGTGCACACCATTCTTGTATTCCTTGACGACCTTCTGCGGACCCTCCATGCTGTAGAACGTCCATGTCCCTTCCCGTTTCCCATCCACGTAATTCCCGTCCATCTGTTTTTTGCGGTTGCTGAACCAGAACGTCCACTTCCCGGTTCTTCGATGACCGCTGTATGCTCCGTCCGAGAAGATTGCTCCATTGTCGTGCCATTCGATCCAGCGTCCCTCCTTCAGCCCTTTGGTAAACGACCCCTCAGTCGTCTTGTTTCCCTGATAGGACCAGAAACTCCACATTCCCTCCTCATTACCTTCGTGAAATTTCCCTTCTGATTTCTTTCTGCCATTGGAATACCACTCTGTGCTCTTACCATTTTTCCAATTGCTGTAATAGCATTCCGATGACTCCTGGCCATTGTAATACCATTCAACCCAGAGTCCGGATTTCATATCGTGATCGTATGTTCCTTCGAAATCTCTCGCTCCGTTTTCATACCATGAAATCCAGTGCCCCTCCATTTCGCCGTGAACATATTTGCTCGCAAGCTTTACCTTATCATTATCATACCATTCAAGAACATTGCCGTTCAGTGTATCGTTGGTGAATTCTCTTTCGCTTTTCTTTCCGCCATTCTCATACCATTCAGTCCATTTCCCTGAACGGAGGTTGTTCGTAAAGCCCTTTTCGGAGGCTTTTGTTCCGTTTTCGTACCACTCAGTCCAGGTCCCTTCAGCTTTTCCGCGGACGTACGAATATTGAACGTGCTGTTTCCCATTCGAGTAGTGTTCAAGCCACTCGCCGTCAGGGACATCGTCAAGAAAATTTGCTTGTAACCTCGGCGTTCCGTTCTCGTACCATTCTGCATACGTTCCATGGAGTAAGCCGTGACGGTAGTTCTTTTCCCAGTATTTTCTGCCGTTCCCATGGAACCGAACCTGCTGCCCCTCGGGGAGACCCTGGTCATAGCGTTCCGTATGACTCGGGGTGCCATCTTCGCGGAAGTACTGCCATGCCCCCTCTTTCTTGTCGTTCTTGTATTGGCCGATCACCTGGGACTGATTCGAACCGTAGAAATAGGAAACGTACTTTCCATCCTTCTTGCCGGCTCTATAGTTGAATTCCTCGCTTCTCCTGTCCCGGTGATCATAGGTAATCCATACACCATCCTTCAGCCCGTTTTTGTAGTCTCCTTCTGACCTATCGCTACTGAGATCCTCATATTCAACCCAGTGCCCGATCTTTGTATCGTGATCAAACACTCCTTCGCATCTCTTGCGTCCATCGTAGCACACCCACTGCCCGACTCGTTTTCCCTTCTCATAGGTTCCCTTAGTCCATTCGCCCAACACGCTTTCCTGAGTCCAGACTCCCTCTCTCAGATCATTGTTAAATGCAACATTCGAAATCGTCCTGTCCATGTAATCAAATATCGTCCATGTCCCTTCTTTCTTCCCGAGTCGGTATTTCCCTTTAGCCTTCGCTCCATCAATCGTGTCTGTCCAGGAACCTTCTTTCAGGTCATTCACGTATTCACCTTCTGCCATAAGCTGAGCATACTGATAGAAGTAGCTCCATGGTCCGGATTTCTTTCCATCGACGTACTTGCCCTTCGATTTGATTTCATCAATGGGATAGTACTCAATCCAGTATCCATGCTTCACACCGTTCTTGTACTCTCCCTCCTCCACTTTGTAGAGCAGTTTGTCCAGGATGGTCCATTTCCCATCTTTCTGACCATTTGCATTAAATCGGTTTTGTGCCTGCAAGCCGTTAAGCGAAAGCACGCAGAACATCAAACACAAAACGCGTATGAGCGATCTCTTTCTCATGCGGGCCTCTCGAAATGAACTCCTGCGCGAACTCTAGCGCTGCTCGAACAGTCCTTCCTTTTTGATCCACTCGATGAAATCAGATACCTGGCGTTTCAGCAAGTCAATCGATCCATTCTTTTCAGCTTGCCGCCAGTTCTCGATTGCGACGCCACGATCTTCCTCAGAGAGCTTGTGGTCACGCAGCATGTCTTCATATGTTGGATTGTTGTTCTCGGTCGGTTCACTGTTTTGGAGGGGATCATAGAAGACCACAACGTTCATCCTTCCATGTTCCTTCATCTTGTTCCTGAGATTCTCTGCCGCTTTCACAAGATCGTAGCTTTGGACCGATGAAGCTTCGTACTCACCTCCGAACTTGTGATAGTCGTCCGCAGTTACAATCTCATACGCTAGATTGTACTTTGTGGAATATCCGTCAAGGGTAATGGGCACGGCCGCACCTTTGAAGTGTCCGTAGTCCTTTTGGAACGCGACATCCTCAAGCGTAACATTCTTCTTGTCGAAGACAATGTGCTCTTTCATCAGCTCTTCTTCGATGATCTGCCGCGCTTCGGCCTCACTCAGGAATACAGGAGGATTCATAACGACGCAACCAGTTGAGCCTCGACCGTCGCCGTGCACAAAGATCGGGGCAATAGAAGGCAGTTCTTGCCGACGGGCATCTTGTTGGACGGGGGTGCTTTCACGACTCCCCCGGTCACCTTTCACCATTGCTGGTCTCTCACCTGCGACGTTTGCACTCTGAGCATCAGTGTGTTCGGGACCGAGAAGATACACCGCGAGCATGGTAACAAGGATCTGATTCCCCTTCCATCGTGTTGGCACACATTCGCTGAGGTACGATGGATTCGAGAGCATAGATTCTCTGGTGGGATAGCCCGGGTCTTTGTAGTGTTTGACAGGTTTGATCTTCATGCGAGTCCTCCTGACTTGAGGATGTATTCGGGATTGAGATATCAGATCAAATGATTTGAACACCAAGCTTCTCACCACCCCGCTTGAACTCCTCCAAGTAAAACTCACTCATGATACCTTCAGAATTCTCATTGCCGTTGGAAGGTTATTCAAGCGACGTGCAAGATAGGTTTTCATCCCGGCGATCCGCAATGGCTCAATGGCAGCAGAAGCCTCCGAAAGGTGCTTTTCGACCTCGGCAGAGATCTGCTCCATCACTGCGACCAGGCGAAGATTATTCAAGAGCACATTCGCCCTCAATCGTGCAGGCATCTGTTTGCCGGAGCGACGTAAGAGGTTCGCTACATAGTTGTATCGCTTCTGTAGCAGATCCTCATCGAGGTCACGGAGGTCATCCATGATTTGTCCCGCCTTCGCCATTTCATCACAGAAGTGAGAGACATGCCTGTAGGTGCGTTGTCGATTCGCCACTGCGCACAGTGCAACTGAACCAACTTTCAGGATTGAGCTCACACGAGCATATCCCTCGAGAAGTTCGTCCGACCGTGAAGCCGGGAAACGCTGCTTCGCGTCCACTTCTACGATGGATTGCGTGGTGCAAATGAGGATCTTGCGATATTCCTTCCAGAACCAGGATCGGAGGGGGAAGTACTTTGCGAAGATGCGATCGGCTTCAAGGAGGCATTGATCAGACGCATAGATCAACGCCGGATCACTCGCTTGACCGTCGAAGACGTCGTCCTGAAAGCGAATGAAGAGGTAGAGACAATATTGTCCCCACTGGATGTCGCTTAGAAATCCATGCGGTATCAGCGGCTGCCGGATCTCACGGCGAAACTTGTCGAAGAGCGCTGTCGGGAGAATTTTCCAGTACGGCAACCGCAACCAGGAAGCAACCCGCGATTTCTTTCTGCGATGACGCCGATTGAGTTCTCTGAAATACGATTCGAAACAACCGCGTATCGCCGCGGGCTGCCTGGCGAGAAACCTCTCGCGACTTCTTCTCGTTGCCGGGATTCTCATCAATCCTCATACAACAGTATCGTCCCAATGACAGTTCTCGTCCTCTGGTCCCTTCTCTCCCCCTCGTCCAGCCTTACGTTTTGCTTCATCTCGTCGTTGTCGTTCGGCGACCTTCGATTCTTCCCAACCCAACTTCTTTCCCAGCCAAAGTTTTGCAGCATCGGTCATTTTCTCGTTGCCGAGTTTCTGCTTCAGAGATTTGCAGTCTTTCTCTGAAAGAACCAGATTCTTCTTGAGCAGTATTTTTTCAAGATCGTCTTTCCCCTTGATGAGGATATCGAAGTAGCCAGGGTCTTTCAGACAAACGTTGTACACGTCTTCTATGGTGTTGTACTTGATCGGCTTTTTGGGCGTGACTTGATTGGACATAGGACCCTCCTTTGAGATACACACAAGAACCGTTTTAGCTACTGGTGCAACGTACGTACCCACTTCCGAATTTGCTGCGCATCGTAACCGGTGGAATCCCGCAGTAAGTACTTCTGATAGTGTTCCATTGCCGCCGAACTGTCTCCTTTCTCCCTCGAGATATTTCCAAGTGTCAAGGCTATTGCTTTCGCGCGGGGATTAAGTTGAGCAGCAACCTCAAGCTCGCGCACACCAGAGACTGTGTCGCCGCTTGCAAGCAGGGCGACCCCCAGTTTGTGACGGTATTCGGCATTTGTCTTCTCAAGAGCGACCGCCGACCTGATCAGCGAGCAACCCTCGGGGATCAAACCCGCATCGACGTAGCAGCTTCCAAGTATGAATTCGGTTCTCGAAATAGACGAATCGATGCAAAGAAAGACAAACCTATTCTTCCATCGTTCGGCTTCGACCTTGTCTCCGGTGCGAAGAGCTATTGCGTTCAGCCAGCCGCAGATCAGCGGGGAAACCGAGACCGTGTCGAGTCCTTTCCAGACGAGAAGCGCTTCCTTCGCGGCCTCATAGTTCCGCTCATCCAGGTAATACTTCACAGCTCTCGCATAGAGGGGCTGGTATTCCCAATGGGTATCAATACAGTACTTGTACGCCGCAAGCACATTGAGTGTATCGTGCATCTCCTCGTACGTTGCACCGAGATTCTCCAGCAGCACGCGGTTTCCCGGATCAAACGTGAGGGCTTTCTGCAGGCAGCGTATCTGGTCGCCATAGCTGTCCTGGAAAAATGCTTCCGTCCAGTCGATCATCGCACGCCCGAAATCGTCTACCGAGGATCTGACGCTTTGCAGATACAGGAGATTCTTTTTCCCCTCTTCGGGATCATACCTTTTATAGTAAGAGGCGAGCCAGATTCTCGGGGAGACAAATGTCGAATCAATTTGAACAGCTTCCCGAAGAGCACTGTTTGCCGCGCGGCGGTCACCCAAACAGTAGAAATTGTATGCATCGTCGAGTCTCGCAACAGCCGCCCAGTTGTTCGGTCGGTTCCGGTTCCAAATTCCCATCTCCGGTTTGATATCGAGAACCTTTGTTCGCAGATACGCCAGCACTTGTCTGGAGAGGGTCTGCACAACGGCTTCGAGTTGAGCGCCGGACTGCAGGTGTCCAGGGAACACCTCAACACGCTGATAGTCATTCCCCTTGAGCAGGTTTGCCTCAATAGTGACTCCACCCGCTGGAGAGCTTGTAATGCTTCCATCGACCACATATTCGTACTCATGCTGGCGCAAGAACCTGAACAACTCGTCTGTCCTCGGAGGATTGTCATGTGCAAATTGCTGCACGATGCTGGCGTTCAGATGAAGCCGATCTTCCACGGTGATATGGTGGACACCTATGAATTCACTTACGAACAGGCGCTGGATCTCGGGCTTGAACGCATGGATGGTTGTGTCCTTCGTCTCGTCTACGAACAACAGAACTGCCAGGCGCACGTTCTTTGGAACAGGGGGGAAGAACAGATCCCGGGCAAGGTAGAGTCCGAGGCCCGCTGCAACGACCACGCAGGCCGCAAAAGCTATCACGCGTCCTTTGCGCCTGATGCTTGTAGGCGATTGGTGAGCGTCAGCGTGCCCCCCAAGCGTCAGCAGGATTTCATCCATCGACTGAGGGCGCTTTGCCTTCTCTCTCTCCAGACAGTGCATCACAAGATCAGAGAGGGCTTTTGGTACACCGGGCTGAACCGTTGACACCGGCACCGGTTCGTCGGTCATAATTCGGTACATCACGCTTTCATCGAACTCTGCATCGAAAGGATGAACGCCCGTCAACATTTGATACAGCAATATGCCAAAGGACCAGATGTCCGTCCGGGCATCAATCGCTTCTCCCCTCAATTGCTCTGGCGACATGTACAGCGTCGTACCAGCTCTTCTTCCCTCCCGCGTGACGAACGGAGAGCGAAGGAACTTTGCCAATCCGAAATCGAGGATCTTGACGACACCGTCATTCGTCACGAGGATGTTCGCAGGCTTGATGTCCCTGTGTACGATTTCCTTCCCATGTGCACGAGCAAGACCTTCAGCGATTTGTACGGCGATCCTGGCAACATCATCTGGTGGCATCGGGCCATCTGCGATCTTCTTCTTGAGCGTTTCGCCTTCGTAAAGATCCATGACCATGAAAATCTGACCATCGTCGGTCTCGTCGATATCATGGACTGTACAAATGTTGTTGTGTTGCAGCGCGGACGCCGCCTGCGCCTCACGGATGAAACGCTCCTCGGCATCTTTGTCGGCGGTGAGTTCAGGAGGAAGGAACTTCAGTGCGACAAAACGTTTGAGCTTGGTGTCTTCGGCCTTGTAGACAACACCCATGCCTCCGCCGCCAAGCTTTTCGAGGATCTTGTAATGGGAGAAAGTGGTGCCCAGCATGTAAGCTGCCCCAGGCGGAATAGCATCGTGTGGACCAATTAGGCGTTTCCCTTTTCGGGGCGGAGGGGGAAAGCAGGTGGCGCCTCGAAATGGATGGTGCTAACATAGCGAAACACGGAGGAAATATCAAATTGGGTAGGTGCCTGGAATTTGAATGCCGTTTTCCAGAATTGTTTGAAAACATTGGGCTTTTTCATCTCCTCAGCACATTGCGGGGGTGATGATCGCAAAAGAGCCGCGCCAATCAAGTCTCGGCACTCACCGAATCATACAACAACGTGCGAAAGGAGTTGTCACCATCGTTTCCCTCCTGCCGCTTCGTGGACCGAACACCTGAAAGGATTTTGCATGCGAATCCGATATCGACAATGTCCGTCGTTGCAGAATCCTTCCCTCTTTCGTACTATGCATCGGTGTTCTCTGATCACCCCATCACCTGAAATGGACTACCATGAAAAAAGCTCTCATTATCTTCCTGTTGGCTTGGCCGTGCATTCTCCACGCTCAGTCGTCGCCGTTTCCAGACATTGAGATCGTGGAAAGCACGCCCACCGGCACCTCCCTGGACAACTCCGATATCCGCAACGCCCATGAAGTGTGGCTGGAGATGATCGGACGCGCACATCAAACGCTCGACATCGAACAGTTTTACATTTCCAACGAGCCGGGAAAACTTCTTGAAGATATCCTTGCGGCAATCTATAAGGCTGCCGACCGTGGCGTAAAAGTACGGGTCATTGTCGATGCCAGAATGTACAAGACATATCCTGGAAGCGTCGATAGTCTGGCACGATATCACAACATCGAAACCCGACGTATCGACTTTGGTGCTGCTGGCGGAGGCATTCAACACTCCAAGTACTTTATTGTCGATGGAAAAGAAGTCTTCATGGGAAGCCAGAACTTCGATTGGCGGGCGCTGGAACATATCCACGAGCTCGGGCTCCGCATCCATGATATCAGAATTGCAGGTGCATTTTCAAATATCTTTCAGCTCGACTGGCACATCGCGTCCATGACTTCAGAACAACTGAAATCGTTCAAGGTACCTTACACGAGCTTTGGATCTCCGGTTCAATTTGTCGGGCAAGCTGGCGCAGTTGCCGTGGTACTCCCCACCTACAGCCCCATTGGCTGGATACCGGACTCGACTCGCTGGGATGAGCATGCCATCGTCGAGCTGATCAACGGAGCGCAGAAGACTCTGACATTACAGTTCCTTTCCTACTCTCCCCTTGAACGTCGGGGCGGCGCGTACACCGCGATTGACAACGCGATCCGCAACGCGGGAAAGCGCGGCGTCAAGGTTCGGATGATCGTTTCCGATTGGGAGAAAGGCTCACCGGCCGTGCGCTCGCTCAAGGAATTGAGCGTCATTCCAAACATCGAAGTTGCATTCACCTCTATTCCGGAATGGTGCGGCGGCTATATCTCGTTCGCCCGCGTGGAACACTGCAAGTTCATCGTTGCAGACGCTGAGAAGTTTTGGCTCGGAACGAGCAACTGTGAGAAGAGCTATTTTTATGCGACGCGGAATCTTGGCGTCGTTTGCACAAGCACTCACCTCGCAGGAATTCTCGCCAGGATTTTCCAGAAGAGCTGGGACAGTCCCTACAAGGAGTTGATTACGGAGAAGGGGGAATATGCACCGCGAGAACACGGGGAGAAGAAGTGAAGGACGGTTTGATTTGGATGAAGGAAGGATTAGTTCTAAAGAGGTAAGACGTAAGAAGTAAGACGGGAGACGGTAGGTACAAGGCGAAAAAAATAAGGTCAACACCTTGCACCCCAAGCAAGTGAGCTACCGGGCTGCGCTACGTTCCGAATCCGTCTCATCCTGTATGTATTCTTGGGTCACTCCCGATATATGGAAGAAATACCGCGGCCGCAAACTCCCGTTCGTCGTTTCTTTAATACCGTGTCGACTACTTAATCAAAACAAGTTTTTTCGTTTGCACGAGCGATCCGCTCTGCAATCGATAGAAGTACACGCCGCTGGAGAATTGATTTCCATCGAAGACAGATGAGTGCGTTCCGGCTTCAAGTTCACCATCCACAACCGTTGCAATATCGCGCCCAAGCAGGTCTGCCACCGTCAATCGAACATGCGACCGCTGAGGGAGCGTGAACCGTATTGTCGTTGTCGGATTGAATGGATTTGGAAAATTCTGTTGCAGGCTGAAGTCGCTCGGCGTCAAAGTTTCGCGGATCACCCCCACGAATGCCGCCGGCATCAAAACTGTCACGTCAGAAACCTGCACGAATCCCGTGTCAGGTTGGCCCGGCAGCACCGAGATATCACAGAACACCCCTTCCCTCGTCAAGAACATTATTTCTTTTTCACCAGTTGTTGCGTGAAGTAACTTCAGGCGCAGGCACTCGAGTTGTCGGTCAGGTGTTTTCAGCGTACCGTACCCGTCAACGACGATGCTGTCATTGAACGGACCCGTCCTAACAAGTACCACTCCTCCGGTTGAGTTGTAGGTCGTATCGTAGATATTGCCCGAGTATGTATACGCGCTTTGGTACGTTGCGGGGAATCTCAGCGGTTGATAGGGGCGCTTGTGCTTAAACCGATATTGGGGAACCAGCGATGCTTCTCCGGTCGCAAAAACCGTGTCGCCTGACAAAAGAAAGACGGGATTTTGTTCAATTGAATCTCGCGAGTTTCCAAAAGTGACTGCTGTTCCAGGATATCGTGCGGCCAAAATAGGGATACTGCTGATGGAGTAGGTGTTGGTGCTTCGTGCGGGGAGTAATTTTACAAGGGAGTAATCATAGATGATCGGCCCCCCTTTCTTTCCAATGCTCACATTGTTGAATGAAGGATCGAGATGACGATAGTACTGCGTTTGTCCGGGGGCGAATATACTGTAAAACTGGGAAACGGTCACCGTTATTTGAGCGTTGGAAATTGACACGATGAGCAAAGTAAGGATCAAAACACTTATGACTGAAAAAAGTCTTTCGGTGCAACTCTTGGTTCTCATGTTTTACCTCAAGATTTATTGAACGTCGGAAGGGGACTGTAGAAGCGGAATCAGGTAGATCGAAGCGCTCAGGATGACTCCGCATCCCCACACAGTATTCCTGATCACTCGCTGCTGTTGTCTGTTTTCTGCCTACTGCTTGCAGTTTACTCCTTTCCCTCCGAATTCCAAATAGAGCTTGTTCTCAAACCTCTTGACACGTTCCAGGATGGCTGCCGTCTGTTCAGCAAGATATTTTTCGCTGTCAAAACCTATGTGCGCGGACATAGTGGTCCTGACTGTCGGATGTGTGGTTGAAAGGTTTCTCGGCATGATGACGACGGGAAATCAGAATCCCATTCATGGCCTGGAACATCAGGCGAATTTGTGACGAATCGAAATCTAAGTCACCAAATTTCCCCGTAAGGGCCGGGGAACTATCGACATGAGCTGGACGGTGCTGGTGTGTAGCAATGTAGCGAATCCGTGAGGAGAATACAAGATATTCAGGCTGGCAGAGTATCGACAGAAATTTCGTCAGGATACCGGTTTTGTCATCACCGCCAGATGAGCGAGCAAGGGAGTTGTTGTGACCATCTGAGCGATTCATTCGTCACACTTCAATTGATTTTCCGCGGCTGATTCACTATATATAACGCAATCAACTCATCTCGAACTTTCCCCCGGCAACGTCATGAAGAAACTCCTGCTCCCCTTCTCGATCATCGCGGTGATGATGCTCCTCGTCTCGTGTCAGAAAAATGAAATGCGCAAGCCCGATGCCCTCGTGGCCCACATCGATTCCACGGTCAGGCCGGGCGACGATTTCTTCCTGTATGCGAACGGGAAATGGTTCAAGGAGAACCCGATCCCCGCAAGCGAGCAAAGCAACGGGCTCTGGCAGGTCATCCAGGATACAATTAACGCACAGGTGCGCACGATCTGCGAATCGTCTGCGGCATTGATGAATGCTCAGAAAGGAAGCAACAAACAGAAGATCGGCGATTTCTTCTTCAGCGGAATGGACAGCGTTACACTTAATAAGAGCGGCATCGCCGACTTGAAGAACGATTTCGATATGATTGATGGATTGAAGGATGTGAAAGGCGTTGTGAAAGCCGCCGCGTATATTCACACTGTATCCGGCTCGCCGCTGCTTTCCTTCGGCGTCGGGCAGGACGACCGGATCAGCAGCAAGAATGCCGTGTTCATGTTCCAGGGCGGGCTGAGCCTGCCGGACCGAAGGTACTATTTCGACACGGATGCCGGCGCTGTGAAAATCCGCCAGAAGTTCGTCGAACACGTCAACAACATGTTTAAAATCCTCGGCTATGATAATGCCAAGGCAAAGCTGGCCGCGGACAACCTGATGAAGCTCGAGACCGACCTGGCGAAAGCTGCCCGTAAGCGTGAGGATACGCGTGATCCGATCAAGAACTACAACAAGATGTCATTCAAACAGCTCGCGGCTTCGACCCCCGACCTGGATTGGGGTGTGTTCATGGCAGACGCCGGACTGCAGAACGTCGATACCGTCATCGTTGGGCAGCCGGAGTTCCTCACTGCCCTGAACGGCACTCTGAAGAACGTGCCGCTCGCCGATTGGAAGAATTATCTCAAGTTCCATCTGGTGCGCGGGCTGGCCCGGTACATGGACGACAAAACCTATCTTGAATCGTTCAACTTCTATTCCACAACCCTCCGGGGTGTGAAGGAACCGAAACCGCGATGGAAGCGCGTCGTGGAGCAGACAGATGGCTCGCTCGGCGAGCTCATCGGACAGGTCTATGTCGACGAATATCTGCCGAAAGGAACGAAGGAGAAACTCCAGGAGATTGGGACCGCGATCAGAGAAGCATACGCAGAACGGATCAAAGCGCTCGATTGGATGAGCGCAGCAACGAAGGAAAAGGCGCTCGCGAAGCTCAATGCAATCATCATGAAAGTCGGGTATCCCGATAAATGGAAAGACCTCAGCGCGCTCCAGACCGACCGTTCATCGTATGTCCACAATGTGATGAGCGCGAACAAATGGCGGTTCAATTACATGATTTCGAAGTTCGGCAAACCGGTCGACCGGACCGAATGGGGCATGGAGCCGCAGACGTACAATGCGTACTACAATCCCTCCAACAACGAGATCGTTGTTCCGGGCTGCAATATTATCGTCCCTGGATACGAACGCGTGCTTGCGGATGACGCTCTGTTGTATTCCATCATCGGCGGCTCAACGTTCGGTCATGAGATCACGCACGGATTCGACGATCAGGGAAGTAAATATGATGCGAATGGGAATCTCAACAACTGGTGGACAGCAGAGGACAGTGCAAAGTTCTACGCAAAGACCAAGATGGTCGTGAAGCAATTCAACGACTACATCGCTGTCGATAGCCTCCACATCAACGGAGAGCTGACACAGGGAGAGAACATTGCCGACATCGGCGGGATCATGATGGGATACGATGCATTCCAGAAAACAAAGCAGTACAAGAGCAAAGAAATCATTGCCGGACTGAATCCTGATCAGCGTTTCTTCCTCGGCTATGCGCTCGCATGGATGATCAACGAACGACCGGAGTCGATCGCGAATCAGGTCCGGAGCAACGAGCACTCCCCCGCCAAGTTCCGGGTCATCGGCCCGCTGACTGATATGCCGGAGTTCTATCAGACATTCGGTATCAAAGACGGGGATGCGATGTGGAGGCCGGAGAGTCTGAGAGTGAAGATCTGGTAAAAAGAATAGTGTAGACCTGTGGAAAAGCCTCAGCACTCGCTGGGGCTTTTCTCTGCTCTCGAATGCATTTCTTCAACGTCACTACGAGCAATCGGCTGATGAGGTTCCTGCTCTTCTCAATGTCCGAAGCCAACAATGACTAAGACCATAAGGCCTCTCCTCATCGCTGCACGTGATTTGTCTGTCCACTTCGGAGATCAGGTCGTTTTAAAGACTGCCTCGATCAGCATTCATGAAGATGACAGGATCGGCCTTATCGGAAACAACGGCTCTGGAAAGACTACGCTGCTGAAGATCATCGCCGGTGTGATGGAGCCTGATTCTGGATCGGTTGAACGCCGCCGCGACAGTATCGTGGGGTACCTGTCCCAGGACTTTCAGCTCGATGAAACGAAACCGGTGTACGAGAATATTGTGGAGGGGGCGCACGACGTCATCGACATATTGAGAGAATATGAATCGCTCCCCTACACGTCCGAGCGGCGCCACCTTCTCGAGGAACAGATCCATCATCGGGATGGTTGGAACCTCGAGAACAGGATTCAAACGGCGATGCACTCGTTGAATGTGCCGGAACGAAGTCGCCAGATTCAGACTTTGTCCGGCGGCGAGAAGCGCCGTGTTGCGCTGTGTAAAGCGATTATCTCGCGCCCCGATTTGCTGATCCTCGACGAACCAACAAACCACCTTGACACGCAATCCATTGAGTGGATGGAGCAATTCCTGGCGGACTATCCTGGTGCCTGCCTGTTCGTCACGCACGACAGATATTTCCTGGACTCGATCGCGACCAGAACTGTTGAACTCGCAAACGGAGAATGCTATTCACACGAAGGGAACTACACCGATTTTCTCATCGACAAGGTTGAACGCGAAGTACAGCTCGAAACTGAGGAGAGAAAGCGGAACAGGTTTCTCCGGCGTGAGCTCGATTGGGTCAGGCGCGGGCCGCGGGCCCGACGCACAAAAGCTAAGAGCCGACTGAAGAGCTACTTCGAGGCAGTTGCCACGGATGGGTACGAGGTTGACCCGGAAGTCGAACTCATCCTTCCCCCTGCTCCGGCGTTCGGATCGCGGGTGCTGAATCTGAAAAATCTCGGCATTGAACTGGGTGGAAAACCACTGTTTTCAGGTCTCAATTTCAATTTCGAAAGGCACAGGAAACTTGGAATCATCGGCCGCAACGGACTCGGCAAGACAACTTTGTTGCAGATTATCCTTGGGGAGATTCAGCCAAGCGAAGGACACATCGACGTCGGAGACAAAACGGTTTTCAACTACGTCGATCAGTCTCGTCTGGCATTGAACGACAAGAACACGGTCCTCCAGGAAATTGGCGACGGACGTGAATGGATCATGTTCGGCGAGGAACGCCTCACCGTCTGGAAGTATCTCCGCCGCTTTCTTTTTACGGACGACAGGATCAACACCAAGGTGGAGAAGCTCTCAGGCGGCGAGCGGAGCAGACTCCTGCTTGCCAAGATACTGATGAACGGAGGGAACTTCCTGATCCTTGATGAGCCCACGAATGATCTTGACCTGGCCACGCTCCGCGTTTTGGAAGAAGCGCTGGTTGCATTCGAGGGGTGCGTGATCATCGTGAGTCACGATCGATACTTCCTCAATCGGATCTGCAACGGTATTATGGCATTTGAAGGAGAGGGAAAAATCCACTTCAGCGAAGGGGATTATGATTACTACCTCGAAAAGAGGGAGCTGCGAAGAGCAACGGAAATGCCCCGAGACGTCCCTGCAAAAAAGCCGGACACTTCTGCGAAGCCTCAGACAAAGGGTTTGAAATGGAAGGAAACTCGCGAGCTTGAATCCATTGAACGTGAGATTGTGGACGCGGAAGCAGAAGTAGCGCGTCTTGAAGCAATCTTTTCGGAGCCGGATTTCTATCAGAAACGCGGTGGTGAAGTGGGTCGATTAACGGAAGAGCTCAACGCCGCGAGGGCAAATGTCGATCGGCTTTATACTCGATGGAATGAGCTCGAGGAAATGAAATTCAGGTAGACCTGACAGGTCTGCTAAGTTACGAGCGCACCGCGTCAACAAACGCCAGCACGTTGTCCCACGGCACCTCCGGCTCCAGTATATGAGACGGAGCGATCAACAGTCCCCCCTTCTTCCCCAGCTGCCCTTGAACTTCCTTTACCTTTTTCACGATCTCTTCCTTCGTGCCGTAGGGCATTGTCGTTTGCGTCCCAATGCCTCCCCAGAATGAGATCTTGCCATCATACCGGCGACCAATTTCTTCCAGATCGTTGCATTCCGG
>Ga0116138_1000622_pt1 | contig 20789 bp, 20 predicted proteins | sample June2015DPH_20_1_2_FD_88971 | JGI IMG/M metagenome (GOLD analysis project Ga0116138, IMG submission 88971) | Peatland microbial communities from SPRUCE experiment site at the Marcell Experimental Forest, Minnesota, USA - June2015DPH_20_150 | ecosystem: Environmental > Terrestrial > Soil >... | reverse complement strand
CGTGTTCAACACAATCACGCGGGGACTGAGTGCCTATTTGAGAAAGAAAGGTTGTCAGAGCGTGAACGAGATTGTCGGCCTATCACATCGTAGATAACAGGCTAAGAATCGCACGAATTCTGAGGGCAGAGGCGGAAAGCCCAACCGTGAAAACTTTCACGTTTAAAGACAAACATTGTGCAAGGGCAAGGCCAGGACAGTTCTTGATGCTCTGGATACCAGGCGTCGACGAGATTCCTCTGAGCATATTGGATGCTGACGAAGATGGCATGATAGCGGCAGCCGTCAAAAAGATCGGCCCGGCAACTCGGGCACTTCACGACATGAAAGCCGGTGAGCCGATCGGCATACGTGGGCCTTTCGGCAATTGGTTCACGCTAAAGAAAGGCAAACTGCTGATGGTAGGAGGAGGAACAGGAATAGCCCCTCTGCTTTTCCTAGCCAAAAAGTTGAATGCGGAACAAGCTAGACCCACTCTTGTGCTGGGCGCAAAATCAAAAGAAGAACTGCTCTTCCTGGATGAGTTGGGGCAACTTTGCTCTTCAGGGAACTTTGTGGCCACCACCGAGGATGGCAGCTACGGCATGAAATGCTTAGTAACTGAGCCGCTGGAAAAGCAGATGTCCAGGCAGAGGTTCGACATGGTCTACGCTTGTGGACCGGAGCAAATGCTAAAACGGGTGTTTGATCTTGCCGAGAAGCATCGCACCTGCATGTAGGCAAGCTTGGAACGGATAATGCGTTGCGCAGTTGGGCTTTGCGGAAGCTGCGTCATCGGAAGATACCGCGTATGCAAAGACGGCCCAGTGTTCACAAAAGAAAAACTGCGAGAAGTCAAGAACGAATTCGGCGTGTCAAAACGCGATTTCGACGGCAGGAAAATATCCATCTGAGACTCAAATATTCATTATACGTTGAAACCTAGGAGCGCGGATGAAGTTTCGTTATTATATGACGACGGTCGCTTTCCGCTGGCTAAAACAAAAGAGATTTCATGTTCAACAGCATGATACCTATTGTTGTGGATCAAATGGTCACGCTGACCTTTTATGGCGGAGTGGGTGAAATCGGCGGAAACAAGATTCTGTTGGAAGGCCAAAGAACAAGAATATTCTTTGATTTCGGTCAGTCCTTCGGTTTCGGTTCAGATTTTTTCACTGGTTGGCTCGGCCCGAGAGCCATCAACGGGCTGGGAGATTACTTCGAGTTCCGCCTTCTGCCGAGGATAAGAGGCTTATACTCCGAAGAACTGTTAGCCGATACTGATTTAGCCTACGAGAGGCCCGATTTTGATGCTGTTTTCCTGTCGCATGCGCATTTTGATCACATAAACCACATTCGATTCTTGGACCCTAAGATTCCTGTTCATCTGGGCGTTGGAACCAAGCTGTTCCTTCAATGCATGGAGGAAACAGGTTCATGCGGCTACGGTGAACATCGATATCATACTTTTCGAACCGGGAAAAAGATAAGAGTCGCAGACATCGTTGTCGAACCCATCCACGTCGACCATTCAATTCCCGCAGCCTATGGATTTTTGATCGACACTTCCGAGGGCACAGTCGCATACACGGGAGACCTGCGAGTTCATGGTCCCAGAAAGGATATGACTGAAGAATTTGTGGCCAAGGCCGAAGAGTTCAAGCCTGACGCTTTGATCTGCGAGGGCACCAGAATGGTGGAGACTGAGAATAGAAAAAACTACTCTGAACAAGAGGTAGAATCCCTAAGCACTGAAATAGTGTCCTCGACCAACAAAGCCGTGTTCGTCACGCATTACAGCCGAGACATGGATAGGTTCAGAAGCTTCTACAACGTGGCCAAGAGATGCGGAAGAAGAATCGTGATCTCTCCGAAAACAGCATATCTGCTGAGCAGGCTCGCTGAGGATAAGCGCCTCAGTTTTCCCGACCCTATGAAGGACGAAAGCATACTCGTTTATTACAGGCGGAAAAAATCCGGCAGGTTTGACGAGCGCGACTACTACGTTTGGGAGAGAACGTTCATGGACAAGATGGTGACGCACGATTTCGTGAGCAAGAATCAACGCAAGTTGATCATGGACTTGGACTTCTATCAGTTCACGGAACTCATCGACATTCGACCGGAAACTGGAGGCCACTTCATTCACAGCATGAGCGAACCATTCAGCGAAGAAGACATTGAGGACGATGTCATGCACAACTGGCTAGACCATTTTGGACTTCACTTTCACCAACTGCATGCATCCGGACACCTGAACAGAAACCAACTCGCAGCCTTGATCCAGCAGATCAAACCCAAAAAAATCTTTCCAGTGCACACAGAAAATCCGCAGCTGTTCGAAAAAATAAGCAAGAATGTCCAGATAGTCCAGAGTGGAAAAAAATGCTCCTTATAGCCCATTAAGCTGCGTTCACTTCAAAAGATTGATATGCATGCGCCGTTCGCATGCTGGCGAAACTAGAAGTCGAGGAGGTTTTGCTGATTGGCATGCACTGTTCCAGTAAACTGCAACCTAAGCCTTATATTATTTATACCAACTGCGACAACATACAACAAGGCACATGTAGCAACGTAGAGGAAGATCAAGGTTGATAAAGGACCTGACCGCGTTTTATTCCAAAAACGCTCTGTGCATGAAGCGTTCTGAAATAAGAGAGCTCCTTAAAGTCACTCGACAACCAGGAATGATCTCTTTTGCCGGCGGACTTCCTGGGCCAGAAACCTTTCCTGTGAAGGATCTTGAGGACATCTCATGCCAAATTCTTCGAGAAAAAGGAGCATTAGCCCTACAGTACGGGACGACAGAAGGAGAAATCGCGTTCAGGGAAGAAATTGCAAAATGGTTGGATCGCGAAAAAGCCACAATCAAGGCAGAAAACATCTTTGTAACGACAGGGTCCCAACAGGGATTAGACATTGTTTCCAAAGTTTTCCTCGATCCAAGAGACACTGTAATAGTCGAAATACCGTCCTACATCGGAGGTTTGCAGGCCTTCTGCGCTTACCGCGCCAAAATGATCGGTGTACCCCAGGACGACGATGGCATGAGGATGGATCTTCTGGAGAAACTGCTAGGCAGACTAGCCAAAAGAGGGAAGAAACCCAAGTTCATCTACGTGGTCCCAGATTTTCAGAACCCCTCAGGCGCAACGATGTCGTTAGAGAGGCGCAAAGAGCTTCTACGCTTGGCCTATCAGTATGAGCTTCCCATTGTCGAAGACAGTCCCTACAGGGATCTGAGGTACAAAGGAGAAACTGTTCCAGCCATCTACAGCCTAGACAATCAGAAGCAGGTCATTGCTTTAGGCACGTTCTCGAAGCTGCTGGCGCCAGGGCTAAGGCTAGCTTGGATAATAGCCCCGGTCGAGTGGATGGACCGCATGATCGTGGCCAAGCAGAGCATGGACCTATGTTCACCGACCTACACTCAATTCATAGCCGCTGAATATTTGAAGCGAGGACTACTTCCGAGACAAATAGACAATATACGCAAGGTATACGGCAGAAAACTGGAAGCTATGCTGACGGCCCTTGAAACATACATGCCAAAAGGCGTAAAATGGTCCAAGCCAGAAGGCGGACTATTCCTCTGGGTGAAACTTCCGAAGAAAATGAGCGCTAACGAGCTTTTCCCCAAAGCCGTCGAAAACAAAGTCGCCTACGTCGTGGGCTCAGCTTTCCACTGCGACGGCAAGGGACAGAACGCCATGAGGCTTAACTTCTCCTATCCTTCAGAACAGCAAATAGACGAAGGAATTCAGCGGCTAGCCAAGATGATCAAAGAGAACATGTAGACCCAGAAATCAAGTCTGAATGAATCTTCCATGCAGAGTCTGTTAACTCAGGCGCTTTTGGCTTTTACGGAAAATTCTGTCAACTGTTAGCGCTTTTTCCTAATACGGATGCGGTAATGTGGGTTGAGAGCCCTTGGTCAGTTTTGGAATGGTTAGCTTGAGAAAATTAGTATGTTCCAAAACTTAGAACTAGCGCATAGGGTCGTGTACTAATGCTTGGTCTTAAGTATCCGCACGCCAACTGATCTTTGGTGATTCTATGAGGAAAGAGAAGATAGCCATCTTAGCTGCACTGATGACCTTGGCGCTGATCGGAGCAGTCTTCGCCACCGTTGCCGTTCTCTCTGGGCAACGTGCAAGCAACGAGTTAGACAGTTACACAAGCTTGAATTCTCCAATAAGGCTCACCAAAGTTGGCGACATACCAAACGAAGTCTTTCCGGGCGTTCCATACGCATTCCATGTTGTGACAGAGAACCTGAACCCGTCAGAATCCTATACGATCAAAATAGTTTTTGACATCTCACAACAAGGATGGGTTGTCTATCCGCTGACACCGATGCCGATGAACAACGCATCTATCGTAGGTCCCCCGGTTTCTACCCCGATTGTTCCACCGTTCAATTATAGCGCGTTTAAACAGTTGACTCCAGACATGGTTACGTTGACTTTTCGCGGCAAAACCGTTGACCTTGCCTACAATGAGACTGAAAATTCCCTAATAGGCTATTCAGACGCGTTCACAACAGACGTCGGTTACTATGACAGCTCAGCAGTAACAGTTCAGTTCAATGACGCAGCGCTCTCAGCATCAACAGGCAGTTGGACAGTAAGTATATGGGCGATCTTCGCCTAGTTTCCCCCTTTTTTTTGAAAGTTCCAAAATGTTAGCGCGCATGCTTTCTCCTAAAGTGGCCTAAAATGGTTTTACTCCTAAGTGTAGCCAAGATCAGCTTATCAAACAAACCCTTAATGGATTTGGACTGGCGGAAAGTGCCTGTTTAAACGGCACCTAGCCTTTTATAAGTTCGGTAACTTCAATGTATTGAGGGTACTCTCGAAGGTGAAAGAGTACGAGAATGAGATACGCGGTCTACCTTGCGGTTGCTGCTTTTCTGGTTTCCCTTCTCGTTTCCACGATAATCGTTCAAGCCAGCACGCAGATCCTTACGGAGACCAGAAGATCTGCCATAATCACTAGTCTGCCCCAGGAAAGCTTTGATGCGCTTGGTACTGCCCAAATGCTCCTTACACTAGAGGCTCTTGGCGGACTCAAATCAGTTGATCTAGAGCAAAAACTGAACCAGATTATTTCTGATGAGACTGTAACAACTGCAAGTGGAACATTGTGGAACTGGCCTGTCGCAGTAAGTTTTGAGAATGTGAGCTATATTAACGAGTTGTATACCCCATATCTCATTACGACCGTGCTACGGCAGTTCGGCGCTGAAAACCGAGTAAACAGGACGGCTTTGTTGAATCTTGTAATGGAGAGATACAACCAGACGGATGGCGCCTTCCACGAACAATCGTTCGAAGTGCAAGAATCTCCTACAGAAACAATGTCACATGCCTTTTGCACTTTTCCACTTGAGCAAGAAACGTATTACAACGGAGGATATGCCCAATCTAACATGATATCCACGTTTTTGGCTGTTTCAATCCTGGCCAATTTGGATGCCCTGGATTCAATAAACGTGACGAAGACGATAAACTGGATACTGGCCTGCAAAGCAGAAAACGGAGCCTTCAGACCATCGCCAGAAGGCGACTTCTTCTATTATAACTATAGAGGCTGGTATGTTGATGAACAAAACAGAACCGGCATAGCCTTCACATACGCGGCGCTTTCAACCCTTAGAACTCTTGGTGTCAGCGCCGAGGAAACGGTGGATGCAGAAAGGCTCAGAGCGTATGTAATGTCATGTGAGAAAACTTCGGACGGAGGGGTCGAGTTCGCCCCTTGTCCCCCCGTTTATGGATATGATTTTGGTGAAGATTTCCCCAGCACGTATTATGCCATTATGCTATTGCGCCAAATCGGTGGAGTCGAAAATGAACCTGCAACGGTTTCAGGGGTCGTAGCCTACATTAAATCTCAGCAAAATAATGCGCTTCAATTCAAAGATTCGTGGCCAATACCTCAGAGAGGCTCTGCGTACGGATTGTTCCCTTCGTTTGCTGAACCTTATGATCCGCGCATCTTAGAATACTTTGCTTCCTCCATTCTGAACATTACAGATAATCTACATGTTCTGGATGAAACTACTCCGATAGCTTCGAGGACTTTGGGTAACTTGCTGGAATTTTCTGCCTTAGTCTCCGTTTCGACCTTCGGACTTTCTGTCACTGGGATGCTAACCTACAGCAGTATCCATGAATGTAAAGAGAAAAAGAAGAGCAGACCGCCACCGCCGTCGTGACGGGTTAGCCTGAGTTGCGAGGATGATGCGATTGGAATTGGAAGAACATGTCTGGAATTTAGACGTAGCGCGCCAGAAACTTACAGTTAGTGCAAGCGTCGGAGACAGCAGAACGTCCATGGGCAAAGGTTATATGTTTCAGATGTTATGTTGCAGTGTTGCGGGTGCAATGTGATGCAAGGTGACCGCCAAATTCGGAGCTAGTTCTGGAAAGAGCCTTAAGACAGATTATCGCCCGCTTGAACTTGAAGAAGAAATACGTCAATATTGGCAGACTAATCTCGTACGCCAGAAGCTAGAAGAGCTTAGAAAGGGCAGCAACATAGGGGTTTTGGGTTATGTTGAGGGTCCGCCAACTCTCAACGGTGTGCCTCACATAGGCCACGCACGTGGACGGGTCATGAAAGACCTGCGATACAGATGGAAGACAATGCAGGGATACTACATACCGTTCTGGTCAGGGTGGGACTGTCAAGGTTTGCCTGTTGAGCTGGAAGTTGAGAGGCAACTTGGCGTCAAGAACAAGCGGGAACTTCTGGACAAGGTAGGTATGGACAGGTTCGTTCAAGAATGCAAGAAGGCTATAGAGAAATATCATACGCAATGGGTTGAAGCAGATAAGAAACTCGGGATTTTCATAGACCAAGAAAAAGCCTATTGGACCTACAAGGACGAGTACATTGAAAAAGAATGGCAGATCCTGAAACGGGCGTGGGACCAAGGCCTACTTGAGGAAGGACATTATGTCGTGGCCTACTGCCCAAGTTGCCAAACCAGCCTCAGCAGCACAGAAGTGGGCTACGAGGGTTCATACCAACAGGTTGAAGACCCGAGTCTTCACTTCAAATTCAAGGTTCACGATAGCTCGAACACGTATTTTCTGGTCTGGACAACCATGCCTTTCACGCTAATAACCGACACGATGCTCGCGGTCCGACCGGATGCTGAATATTCCAAAGTGATGGTCGATGATGAAACCTGGATTCTTGTGGCTCAGCGGGCAGAGGCGACAATGCGGGAACTCGGAGTCCAAAACTACAAGATAGTAGAAAGACTTCCGGGAAAAAGCCTCGAAGGGACGGGTTACGACTACCCTTTCAAAGACCTAGTTCCTAGACAACAAGAGTTGGAGGATAGTCATCCTCTTGTGCACAAGGTTGTTTGCGAGGACTTCGTAGATGTGGAAACGGCCACGGGGGTTGTTCATCTTTCGCCAGGAAACGGTGAAGAGGACTTTTTTGCAGCTATGAAACGTGGCGTTCCAATATTCGCTCCTTTCGACGATGAAGTAAAATTCACGCAGGACGGTGGGTTCTTCTGCGGCATATTCGCAAGGGACACAGACAAAATGGTGGTCGAAGAGCTTCAGAAAAGAGGACTGCTTGTCAAGGTCAAAACGGTGAAGCATGAATACCCAACGTGCTGGCGGTCTCACCACAAACTCATTTGGCTCGCGAGAAAAGAGTATTTCCTGAGAACGGACAAAGTGAACGATAGGATCTTGGAAGCTGCTGAGAAAGTCGCCTACTACTATGAAAGCCCAAAGAATCGCTTCATCGCCTGCTTGAAAGAGGGCAAACCATGGTGCGTATCCAGAGAACGAGTCTGGGGTGCCCCCTTGCCGATATGGAAATGCGAAAAATGTGGCGAGAAAACCGCTGTCTCAAGCAAGGCTGAGCTTATGGAAAAGGCCAAGGAGAAACCTAAAGGGTATTTTGAGCTGCACAAGCCTTGGGTTGACCATATTGTTTTAGAATGCCCCAAGTGCCACGGTAAGATGCGCAGAGAAGACTTTGTCTTGGACACTTGGCACAACAGTGGAGCATCGTTCTTCGCGCGATTCACAGAAGAAGAGTTCAAGCAGTACGTGCCGGTTGATTTCCTAACAGAAGCAATAGATCAGACAAGAGGATGGGCCAATAGGCTGCTCCAAGAATATGTAATATTCACGGGGAAAGCGGAACCGCCATACAAGGCTTTTCTCTTCCAAGGCTTAACCCAGGACGCGAAAGGCAGAAAGATGAGCAAGAGTCTCGGAAATGTCATAGAAGCCAACAAAACGCTGGAGAAATACTCTGCTGACATCTGCAGATTCTACATGTTGAGAAAATGCTCCCCGACCGATGCGAACGACTTCGACGTTCAAGAATTGGGCAGACGCACGTATCAGATACTGTCTACGCTGTATCATTTGAACAGGTTCTTCGCTCAGAACGCCGAGTTTGACGATTTCGACGCGAAGAAACAGACGCTTGAATGGGCGATAGAAGAGAAGAAACTCGCAAGTCCAGACTATTGGCTGCTTTCAAAGCTTCAAGAGACAACAGAAGCCTTCACTGCGAGACTGGAGGCATGCGAATATAATCCAGCTTCGGCGATGCTTGAAGATTTCGTCATAGAGCAATTGAGCAGGCTGTACGTTCCGATGGTGCGAAAGGAGCTCTGGACAGATGATCCAGCGACTCTTGAAAGAAGATGGGCAGTGTACGCCACGTTGTGGCATGTCCTGAAAACCGTTACATTATTGTTTAACCCTTTCACCCCGTATCTATGCGAGGCGTTGCATCAAGGAATCTACAGAAAATTCGATCCAGGACTCTCTGATTCAGTAAACTTCGAGAAATGGCCACAGGCAGACACGAAAATGCGAAGCGAAACGTTGGAAAAGCAGTTTGACACGTTGTTCAAGTGTGTTTCATTGACTTATGCTGCAAGGCAAAATGCTCGATTGAAACGCCGATGGCCATTGAGAAGGATGATGATTGTAGCCCCAGAAGATGTCTGCAATGCACTTCGAGGCGTCGAAGACCTCTTGCTGGAGCTTTCAAACGTTAAAACGGTAGACTTCGTTCAGAAAGCAAAAAGCGCCGCTGAGGAGGGTTGGGTCTCGGCGAACGAGGGTGAAATGCAAGTCTACCTTGATGCTCGAAGAGACGAAGAACTACTAGGCGAAGGTCTAATGCGGGACCTTGCTCGTAGAGTTCAAGCTTTGCGAAAAGAACTTGGCTACGTGCCAACCGACGTGCTTGAGGTCGTGCATGTAGCAGATCTTGAAGACGAGAGCATCAGACTGCTGCAGCCCTACCTTAGGGATATGGCTGACCTTGTCCGAGCGAAAAAAGTCCAGCTGCACAATGATCGGAAAGAAACCGAAGCAGAATGGCATGAGAGCCAACTAGACGACAAGAAGGTCACCATAGCAATCGTTGGGCGAAGTTCATAAAAAAATCTGCTGCATAACTATTTAGTGCTACTGAACTTAAGAGGTTAGCATCAGAAACCCTAAATCCTGTCCTGACAAGAGTGTTTGAGAAATGCCCGAGGCAAAGGGCCGGTAGATCAGTCTGGTATGATCGCCGCCTTCGCAAGGCGGAAGTCGCGGGTTCAAATCCCGCCCGGTCCACTTCTATTGAACACACACCAGTTTCCGTGAAGGAAGGAATTTTCAGAACAGTTTGGGAATTGAGGAAAGAAGGATACTCACCGTCTACGGTTGAGGGCTACGGCAACAAGCTAAAGGTCTTATCAAGGATTGCTGATTTGACTTGTCCTGAGTCAGTTCGTGAAGTCATCGCAGGGAAGAATTGTTCAGTTGCCTACAAGGAAGCACTGGTCTTTGCTTACTGCCATTATGTGAGAGTCAACGGTCTAGTCTGGAAGGCTCCATGCTACAAGCGTCAACGAGGATTGCCTTACATTGCGAGTCCAGAGCAGATTGGCAAAATCATTGCTAGAGCTTCAAGGAAATATGCAGTGGTTTTCAGTGTTTTGAGGGATACTGGGTTGCGTCCTGTTGAGCTATACACTTTGACATTGCAGTGCATGGAATTGGAGAAGGGAACTATCAACGTGAAATCCGTTAAAAATGGTCTACCCCGAATCGTAGCCGTGAAACCTTCAACGCTTGCCATGTTGAAGGAGTATGTTGGCAGAAGAACCTTGGGATTGGATGACCAGTTGTTCCCTGACCCTAGTGCGGCACGTCATGCGTTTGAACGATACAGAAATGATGTTGCTAAGAAACTGAAAGAACCGAATTTGATGAAAATCAGGCTGTATGATTTGCGGCATTTCTTTGCCACAATGCTCTATCATCGAACCAAAGACATTCTCTACGTCAAAGAACAGCTAGGTCACAAACGAATAGAAAACACGCTGGTCTACACGCACCTAGTAAATTTCGGAGACGATGAATTTGTCTGCAAAGTTGCACGAAACTCTGAAGAAGCCAAGACTCTTGTTGAACAAGGATTTGACTATGTTGCCACAAGCCCTGAAGGTCACATGCTATTCAAAAAGCTCAAGTGAAACCGATTGCTAGACTCCAATCTCGCGCGCGCTTCCAAACTAACTTTTCTTTTTAGCACTCGCCACACCATCTTTCTTCTGTTTATCTGGTTCTACCCTAACGCTAAGAGGTCCAATCCCAGCAAGAGATGGCAAGATGTGTGATAATAATTGCTCTGCACTAAGTAGCCGAACTTTACCGTTTGGATTGGTTTGTGTCCAACCATTCTTCTCTTTATGGTATCTTTGTATATAGCCATGTTTAGTTGTGATGTAGATTGTGCACTCATTATTCTTCAACTGAATTCACCAATCCACACAGTCACTTCGGTTCGGCTATAACTTTTCCGCAGAATCATAGGCGCGCGCTTAGGTGCTTCGCGGCTTATAGTGTATTCGCACGCTCGCGCGGAAACCCAGAACCCCATAGCCCTTCTTTTTTCTAGCGCGCGCTGTCTATAGCACCTGAGCCTACTAGTCTGTCTCTTTAACTTTTTTCTTAGCAGGGTTGAGACGAAACGCTTATGCCTTTAGAATGCATTTCTTGGTATTGAATGTTGAAAGCGAGGAATGTGTTTTTAGCCCCAAAAAGCGAGCTCCAAGAAACGCAAAAACCAAACACGGCAAAGGCATAAATTACCCTATTGAAATTGGGGAAGAATACGAAGTAGACATAGTAGATATGAGTCCAAACGGGGAAGGCATCGCCAGAATCAAAGGCTTTCCAATCTTCATCAGCAACGCAAAACCCAATGAACACCTAAAGATAAAAATAACAAATTTAATCAGCGGTTGCGCAGACGCCCAAATAATCCCATAACAAGCACGCGCTAACTGTTCATAACTATCCTTTTCAATGCAAGACTAGACGCTTCCGCAGACTTCCCGTCCATATACCGTCACCTGTTGATGAACAGGATGAAGCAAGTTCTTGCGGTTCTCAGTTTCTCTTGGTCCTAGTTTTATCTTCATTATTCTTTCTGCAAGTATCTCAAAGCTATCTACGAGTGGCGCAAGAGGTTTCTGTGTCGGGTCATGTTCATAGCCAATTGCGACAACGGCTTTTCTCTCAGGCATATTCAACTTGAGCAATTTCATGCAGTCGCCAGTGAACTGGTGTTTCCAATGTATGGATGGAGAAGATTGACGGACCAGTCTTCAGCATCCTTTCCATTATCTCCAAAAGGTCTAGCAATTTTGAACTCTAAAGCCCAAGAATCTCTTATCAAAAGGTCTGGACATCTTCTGGTTTCAACTTTTCCTTGGTATTCAATCTTTGAACCTAATATCTGACATATTCGATTCAACAAGAGCCACTCTGGAAATGGTCCGACTCCTGCTTGGTAAAATCCGCCTTTCGCCTTGGGAGCTCGCTCTCTGGATTTATCAACATCCACCAAAGAGTCTGCAATATCTGAGACGACTGTTTTCAACAAATGTATCGAGTCCATTGAATGATTTCAATGCTGGGACATTTATAAAATAATATGGCAATTCAGGTCGCCAGTCGTTGGTTGTTGGGGCAAAGTTTTATCCCACACACATTTTTCTGGAGAGAAACCGTTCCTGAGTGCGCGCTTGTTTCACGGTCAGTTTTATTAAAGACGCTGCTATTAACTCTTAATAGGAGCTGTGGGCAGTTTTGACGAAAAATTCAGACAGTGAAAACCATAGATTTCTTAATGAACGTTCTTTGCCGAAAGACAAAGAAAGTTCAGTAGCGGGTTCAAATCCCGCTCGGTCCACTACCAATTGGCGTCAAGTCCCATAGAGACCCAAACCACTTCAGGCTCGAATCCAATTGATTTCGCTAAGGTTCCAGCTAAGCCATTCTGATTTGATGGACAAAATGGAAATTGCTAGTACTGGCAGCCTGAATCATCCGGCTGTCCAATGGTTCATCTCTGGTCTCGATGATGTTCTCAAGGAAATAATTCGCCTTCTCGAATTTATCCCAGAACATTTGGTAGACCTCGGAGAGTTCAAAGGTCTGAAGGTTCACCTTTTTCATAGCTTCTAGGCAAAGGAGACTGAGTCCGGAGAATAACCAACACCGCCCTGACCCCTCTTGATTAGTAGCCTCCTGTGACTCTATGAGATTACTGAATGTGTAGTTAATTCGATCGACTTCTTTTCGACTCAGAGCACAGCTGCTATACCGTTCTGGGTCACCGCGTTCAGCGCAAGAAGATTCTTAGGGTCCCTATCAAAAGATGCTAAAAATCGCTTAATATCCTCATTCGTGACACTTTGCTTCATAATTTCCCGACCATTTGGGATACCTTAACTTAGGTATCGATCGAACTAAGTTAAAGTTTTTGAGCGCGCGCCTAGCAACTAAGCTATATAAGTGATGTTGAGAATATGGGATGCACATTCCAGATCTAATATTCTAGCGATGGATTGAAAAGGGTGGAAACAAGTTAGATGGCTAAGCAAATTTGGAGAGGTAGAGGCAGGCCTCTTAACAGCATGCCTTCATACAAAGATGGAAGGATTCTGGAGAACCTTGCCAGAATCGCGATGCTGCATAAGGTTGATTCGAGTGAATTCTTCAATGGCATTGTAGAAGCTTGGAATCACGACGGGTCAGAATGTGCGCAGTTGGCTATAAAATGTCGTAAGAGGACGAAAAATTCAGCGATTTTTCTCTTTACCAACGGTCCGGAGCGCGCGCGGAAGGTTATAGCTCAATTTCCGATATCGATTGCTATCTTGCAAGGAAAGGATCAGCTCGAAAGCTACACAGAAACAATTTTGGCCCGAACTTCCTCAGTTAAGAATTGCGAGGGTGTAAGCTCGAAGATTGGTGACTTGAAAGTCGGAATGAAAAAAGTCAGCCTCAAAGCAGAAGTGCTGGAGATTCCAGAATCTAAAATCGTCTACACGAGATATGGAACGACGGCCTGTATATCAAATGCACTTATCGAAGACGAAACTGGTTCGATGAAAATGAGTTTATGGAACCACCAGATCAGCATGGTGCATAAGGGCGACGTAGTTGACATCAAAAATGGCAAAGTAACATGGTTCGGCGGTGAAAGGCAGTTGCGACTGGGGAGGAGCGGAAGCTTAAGCGTCATCGAATGCGCGCGCACTATAAGAAGTGATCTTTGATGCCGAAGACTAAAGCAATAATAAAAATTCAAAACGTTGTTGCTTCTGCTACGTTAAACCAGAAGGTTGACTTGAACGCTGTGGTGAAGGGTTACCCAGGGGTTGAATATCGCCCAGAACAGTTTCCTGGACTAGTATTTAGGCTTAAGAGACCGAAGACAGCAACGCTGATCTTCAACTCTGGAAAAATGGTGTGCACAGGAGCAAAATCGGAGAAAGAAGCGCGCAGGGCTGTTATGGCAGTTGTTAAAGAGTTGAAAAAAGGTGGAATAATTATCATCAGCAAACCCGAGTTGAAGATTCAGAACATTGTTGCCTCCGTAAGCTTAGGCGGAAAGGTAGATTTGGAACAGGCAGTTGGCAAGCTTGCAAAAACCATGTATGAGCCGGAGCAGTTTCCAGGATTGATCTACAGGATGGACGAGCCTAAGGTGGTCATACTGATATTCGCAAGCGGGAACCTTGTTTGCACCGGAGCGAAGAAAGAACAGGACGTTTATGACGCAGTGCACAAGCTTCACGAAAGCTTAGAGGAACAAAACCTCATATTCTACGAATAAAACTTCATACGTTAATCGCCTAGCGCGCGCTGGTGCTGCTATTTGAGCGCGCGAGTGCACAATGCACAGCCTATTTCAGTCCCAACTTCTGGCTCTTTTCCAAGAGGCTGATGACTTCTGTTAGCCTCCTTGCCTTCGTCTCTTCTTTCTTGGCGCTCGAAACCCAACTGACAATCTGCCGTTTGTACGAGTCCGCCAACGTGCGGAAAAACGCATGGGCTTTTTCATTCTTTGCCAAAGCTTTCTGAATGAAAGAGGGAACAACAAGCTCTTTGCTGACTTCTCGGACCCTTGACCATTCGCCTCTTTCTTGGGCCTCTATGATTTTTATCATGCCGACTTTGGTCATTCTTCCCTTGCGGATCATCTTTTCTGCCCTCTTCTTGTTGGACTCAGACCAGGCGCTGGCGCCTTTGCGAGGCGTAAACTTCCGAGCACATCTACCATCATCTAGTCTCCTGATTATACTGTCCACCCAACCAAAGCAAAGCGCCTCCTCAACCGAAGCTTCGTACAAGATTCCGGGTTTTCCAGAGTGCTTCTTGTAGCAAATCAACCAGACTTCCTTTGCGGCATCATGATTTTTCTCCAGCCAGGCGCGCCAGTCGTCTCTGTTGGTGACATACAATTCACGTTTCATGATCATGCCTCGGATGATGTGCTTAACGCCTCATGACAGACGTGTAGATTTAAGAATGTTGGGACGGATATATCAACGCGTATTTTGGGGACAAAATGCCTCTGTTCATGGTTAACAAAGAAGTGTTTGAATGGATGAACACAGGCAAGGAGACTATCGAATTGAGGAAGCGCGCGCGCTCAAATCGACATATTGCCAGAGAAATGGTCGTCGCACATGGCTATGAAGATTTAATTCATCGTATCGCAATAGTGAAATGTGGTCTTAGTTATGTCAGTTAACAGTGATGACGACGAGGAAAGTGGCATTGAACGACAATCATCAAAAGGGGAACGAGGAGCAGCGCGCTGAATGCTCGAAGATACGTGCCGTTATCACTCAGCTTCTGCAGGAATTTAATTCTGCCGAGAATAGCGTTGAGGCGGTATATTCCGGGCGAAACACTTCAAATCCGAATGGAACAAAAACTTATGCGGATGCCGCACAGTCCATTATCGCATTTGAACCTGTTCTGCCTCGCTGAACTCATTCTTGCCTTTTCATCATTTCAGACATGAATTCAAAACGGGTCGGATTTTCATTTTGGCATGGATATGAGCAAAATGTTATTCTATAGGATATTGCCACAATACTTTGTATAAGTTGCCCTCGCAAATGTTTACTTTGGGAGAAAGGAGAAAGGGCGGAGAGAACGGTATTGGGAGAAAGGAGAAAGGAAAGGAAAAAGACCGTTCTCCGCCGTTCTCTCTTCACCTAATCAGAACGTGATCATTTTTCTATTTAACCTTTGGCTTGCCATTTTCCCTAAACATCTTTCATGACCATATGCTTAGCATGACAACTTAATAGATGGACCAAAGATGCCAATTAGATTCAACGCTTTGAAGTGGTCACTCAATTGAGCCTCCCATCTATATGAACAGGCCACTGAATGAATGACAAGAATGCGCAAGTGTGCTTTAGGTGGTCTTCCAACTCAAAACCAGGGTTGCTGCCCATTGAATTCTAGGCGCGCCACACAGAACTGACTTTCCTTAGCTAGGTAAATAGCTTCTTCCAGGAAGCTTGGAGCGGGCCCGGAGGGATTAGAGCGCGCGCTTGATGACCGTATTCTTGAAATCTGTTTCAAGAAAATTCTGATCGTCGACTATTCTATTGCCGTCTATCAGATCGCCATGCATTGCAAGACCGAGTTTTCTTTGCGAGATGGCCACTTTTTCAAATTCTCGTTGGCATTTCTCATTGCCCAAAATCCTAGAACTTGCCACTACGAGCTTTAGATTTGCATCAGAAGCCTGAATCATTGTCATATCTCTATAGAAGTTCTGAAGCGAATCGGACCAGATTACCTCAACATAGGTGAGCGCGCATGCGTGTTCCTAAAATGGTCAAAAATGGCACGGCACAAATAGGCAGTTGAACGCTTTGGCTGTTGAAGCGCGGAAACGGGGAATTCCAGTTGTTGTTGAAAAGAGACCTTTGGCTAATCGCGGGAGAGGGGTTGCCCATGTTTCTGAAAGAGTAGCTGTGTCGTGGAGACATGAAGTTGTCACTGTAAGAGGTAGCTGTCAAGACCGATACAGAGACCTTAAGACGGGTCGTTTCGTCAGGAAGCCTTAGAGCGCGCGCTGGCCTTGTATGTTATCTCCATTATAGATTGCATGTCAGGATGACGAACAAATATAACGGAACAAGCGCTGTTTTCGCACAAGTACTTGGCCTTGCGCGTGCTCTTTTTCAACGGTTTCCCACATTCTGGACAATTAACCATCTTCAAATTCCCTGTTGGATAACTAGAGAAGATGATGTAAAAATGTTATGAATCTCGGATAGTGAAGGGGACTCTGTTTCTGCTAATCGAGTTTGTGTGTGTTTGTGTCTGTTTGCGTGTGTGTGCGTGTGTGTTTTTTTTATTTTTGTGTTTTTTTAGAGAGAGTGAGTGAGAGAGTTAGAGAGAGTTAGTGTGAGAGAGAAAGGGTGAAGTTTTATCCAACCACCAACCAACCACTACCACCGCCCACACCACAACCTCTGCCTATCTGCACTTCTGCCACTGCACCTACCACTCCTCCTACACCTACCTACCTATACCTATACACACCACACACGCACACGGAGTGAGTGTGAGGGTAAAGCGCGCGCTAAAGTGTGGCGGGCCCGGAGGGATTTGAACCCCCGTTCTCCGGCTCCGAAGGCCGACGCCTTAATCCTGGCTGGGCTACGGGCCCACCAACAGCAATAGTCACAGAATGATTAAAAGCGTTCCGAAAACCCTTAAAAATGGTTCAACAACTTATACTAGTTAACATCACCCATGGGCCGGTAGCTCAGCTTGGCTTGAGCGTTCGGCTGATAACCGGAAGGTCGAGAGTTCAAATCTCTCCCGGCCCACTTTTCAATTCTTTCCCCTGTTACAAATCATTTCTTAGGTGTTAGGTGGGTTTTGGGAAAAACGTATGATGCTTCGGTGTCGTATTCAAAGCCTGCCTTTCTAGTAGGATTGCCTCTTTTGCGTCCTTAGCAACTCTTGAGGTGCACTCGTCTTTGAATTTGATCAGCTGAACTTAGACCAGCGTATTCTGTATTCTGATGTGGCCAAGCAGGCTGGGTCTTCATCAAAAGCCATTGTATTGTGTGAGGCAATCGGGGTTCTTTCGAAAGCTATAAGAACTGTAACTGCCAACTAGTGCAATGTCATTTAGTCAAAGAGTTTGTGAGAAAATTGAAAACAATCGCTATAGTTTGTGTAATCCTATGCGCAGTGATTCTCGTATCGGCAACTAATATGCCCATGGCACATGCTTCGATAGCAAGTTACAACTGGATTGGCGCGATAGCTCGAAATAGTCCAGATAATTTCTACGGCGTGCTGATAACGGCCTATGAGGAAAATACGACTGCAAACTTGGTGGTGAACGTATACAACGACCGCCACTTCGCTGATCAAATAAATGTCTCCGCCGTAAAAGTAGGCTTTGACTGGGGCCAAAACTACACTTCAGTAGAATGCAATATCACCAACCCGTTTGTCATACCGTATGGCCAATCACACGTCTTCAGCGTAACCTTCACAGTTCCATCGGTCCTACTGGCAAACAACTTCGTTACACACGGTTACACCATCTACGTGGAGCAAGTGAACAGCACAAGTGGAAACGTGCAAATACTACAGCCAACCTGGACGCAGAGCGGTGACGGTTTCGCGGTGTTTTCTTCCGATCAGGCTGATGCCTACAACTCCAAAAAGCAGATTGAAGCATACCCGTCCACCACGACCATCAGTGGTTTTCCCATCCTCACGGCGCAAGCAAGGGAACTGATAGTGCAGTCGAACGTCGCGAAGACACTGGCAGACAATGATTACATGCAAGGAGATTTCAGCGGCGCCAAAAAGTATTACGGAGACTCGCTGAACTACATACAAGAAGCCTACTCCAACGACACACAACAATGGTCCACTATCGAAAACGCTCTGACAGCTCTAATACAAGGCGGGGCCGGCCTACTCATGTTCCAAGGATACGCTTGGCTCTTCTTCGGCATCGGCTTTCTACTGATGAGCATCGGCGTCCTCGTATACTTGACAAGAAAAAGACCAAAGCCAAGCCCGTAGCTGACAGATCACTTGCCCATTCTACAGGTCCGCGACGATTTCCCAGCTTTTTCAATCGTTTTCGCGCGCCTTCACCTCGTGCCTCTTGCCCTTCACAGCATGAATCGTGATTGAGGAGTACTTCCTTTCTAAGAAAAAATCCCAGTGCTTGCTGCGGCGGCACGTGCTAGTTCACTGTGAGGGTCTTCTCGACTTCATGCGGGTCAGTTGTCGGGGCTTTGCAGGCAAAGTCTTTGCAAATGTACGCTGTTGTCTTGCCCTCAATGGCCTTCATATTTCTCGTGAAACCTGCCAGCTTCTCCAGCTTTGAGTCTCCAGCCGTCTTGAACAGGACAATCTTGTTGGGAAGATATTTCGTCCATACGGAGTCCAGCATGGCAATCATTTTCTTAGAGTCTATGTCACCGATAAGGACTATCTCGTATGAAGGCCCGAAAAGAAAATCAAGAGACGCCAGAAACATAGTATCGTAGAAGGGCGACTGCATCACCTGCGATGAAAATGCTTTGACTAGTCTCTCAGCCTTCTGCACGTAATCTTCGTTCCCCGTCATTCGTGCGAGTCTAAGCAGATTCAGAAGCCCCACGGAGTTGCCTGAAGGCAAAGCACCATCCCGAACTTCCTTGTATCTTGTCAGAATTTCTTCGCTGTCATCACCCGTGAAGAAGAACCCGCCATTGTCTACGTCCCAAAAATGTTCATTCGCCATTTTCTGAAGCCTTATGGCCTCGCTCAGGAATCGTACTTCAAAAGTCGCTTCATAAAGCTCTATCAACCCCCAAATGAAAAAGGCATAGTCATCCACGTTGCCGGGCACGCCTGCTTCTCCATCCCTAAACCTGTGTAACAGTCTTCCCTCAGGCGTCTGCAAATTCTCAAGTATGAACTCTGCAGCTCTCGTGGCAGCCTCTCGGTATCTAGGTTCATTGAAGGCTTGAGCGGCGGTTGCCAGCGTAGCGATCATTAGCCCGTTCCAATCTGTAAGAATCTGGTCATCTTTCGCTGGAGGAACTCTCATCTTTCTCGTCTCAAGAAGAGCTTTTCTTGCCTCCTCCAGTTTGTCTTCGAGATCTTGAAGGTTCATGCCGAGCTCAGATGCCAATTCTCTCATGGGTTTCTTCAGATGCAGAATATTTTTCCCCGTTCTCTCCTGAAGCAGCTCGTCCAAGTAGTTTCCTTCAGTATGGATGTTGAACACCCTTTCGACTAGAAAAGAAGCGTCGCGGAGTTTTTCTCTAACCTCTGCCTGGGTCCATAAGTAGAATTTGCCTTCTTGATCTTCGCTTTCGGCATCTTCGGCTGAATAGAACCCTCCTCCAGGATGCGACAGACTTGCAAGAGTGTATTCGAAGATTTCCTCTACTGTTCTACGGTATTCTTTTTTGCCCGTTGCCTGATAGGCTTCCGTGTAGACCAATGAAATAAGGGCTTGATCGTGCAGCATCTTCTCAAAATGGGGAACAAGCCATGAGGAATCGGTTGAATACCTGTGAAACCCGAGGCCCACTTGGTCGAAGATTCCTCCGAGCCTCATCTTTTGCAGTGTTTTCTCGACCATTCTGAGAGCCTTCTGGTTTTTTCTCCGTTTCCAGTACCTGAGCAAGAAAAGAAGATTATGCGGAGTCGGAAACTTTGGGCGGTTGCCGAATCCACCGTTGACCAGGTCGAAACTGTCTTCTAACCCGATGAAGGCTTCGTCCAGAATCTCTTCAGTCAGGTCCTGTCCGTTTGCTTTTATCTTGTTGAGGTCTGCTAGGTTCCTAGTATTCTTCAGAGCATCGTTGAGCAGTTTCTGTCTATCATTTTGCCATGCGTCGGATACTTTCTGGAGAAGGTCGATCAGGCCTATTCTTCCGAACATGCTTTCTCTTGGGAAGTATGTGCCCGCGAAGAACGGCCTCTTTTCAGGCGTCATCATGATGGTAAGAGGCCAGCCTCCGCTTCCTGTGAGCATTTGGCAAACGCTCATGTAGGTGCCGTCGATGTCGGGTCTCTCCTCACGGTCGACTTTTACGGAGACGAATCTTTCGTTCATCAGACTCGCCACTTGGTCATCTTCAAAAGACTCCCTCTTCATCACGTGGCACCAGTGGCACGTAGAGTAGCCTATGGACAGGAAAACGGGCTTGTCCTCTTTCCCTGCCTTCTCAAAGGCTTCTTCACCCCACGGATACCAGTCCACAGGGTTGTACGCATGCTGCAGCAGATACGGGCTCTTCTCGTTTATCAAACGATTTGGTTTTCTAGGACCGCTCATCAATCTTCACCACATCAATGTCCATCATCTGACATCAGCTTCTATGGCTTCTCTCACAGGTCTCGAACATGGAAGCTTCAGTCTACAGCTCGATGCTCTGCCCTTTCGCTTGT
>Ga0116138_1000610_pt1 | contig 21110 bp, 21 predicted proteins | sample June2015DPH_20_1_2_FD_88971 | JGI IMG/M metagenome (GOLD analysis project Ga0116138, IMG submission 88971) | Peatland microbial communities from SPRUCE experiment site at the Marcell Experimental Forest, Minnesota, USA - June2015DPH_20_150 | ecosystem: Environmental > Terrestrial > Soil >... | reverse complement strand
TAATAGAGTATAGGTTGGGCCGGCCGATGTCAACTGGCTTTGGTAAACGCAAAGCGCGTCGGCGGCGATTGAGCCGAGCTTGAGATTTGAAAATTGTTTGATTGCCTCGCCCATCTTAATACCGGCCATTGGGTGATTGACCCGGCAAAGTGTCAGGTGCGCGGAAAATTCTCTTTCCTCTTTGGGGTAGCCGGCCTGGGCGAGGAGGTCGTCGAGGTCTTTTTGCAATGCTAATAACGCGTCAGTTCCCTTACCCGCGCCAACCCAGACGACTTTTGCGCTTCTGCCACCAAATGAGCCGACGGACTCGATTTCGAGGTTGAATTTCTGGTGTGCCTGGGCGACCGTATTTGCGATTTCGCTTGTCTCGGCGACCTGCTCATCACTTATTTCACCCAAAAATTTCAGCGTCAGATGGATATTATTCGGCTCGACCCATTTGAGGTCGCCTTTTTTGACATCAACCTTCGAGGCAATTTGCTTTTGCAAATCAGCGATTGCCTTTCGGATTTTATCATCGATATCGATGGCTATGAATACTCTCACGGTATCACCTGCCTGTTAAAAGGTTGTGGTTTTTCGCAAGGTATTGAGGCGTTTTTCGATGTCGCGTTTGGTTGTTTTTGTCAGGCCTTTGAGGGAGAAATTGGAGATTGTGAAAGACGCGACGACCGTGCCATAAGCGACGGCCTTTTTGAGCGTCGCGAAGTCGGTCTTGTTCTGGCCCGCCAGATAACCCATAAAGCCGCCCGCGAAGCTGTCGCCCGCGCCGGTGGGGTCTTTGACGATTGTAGCGGGATACGCGGGCAGGACAAATAAATCACCATTTTTATGGCGAATGATTGAGCCGGATTCACCCTTCTTGATGACTACAACTGTCGGCCCGAGTTTCTCAATTTTAGCCGCGGCGGTTATGAGATTATGCTCATTGGCTAACACCCTTGCTTCAGTTTCGTTGAGTATGAGGCAGTCGATTTTTTTCAGGAGCCGTTTCAAATCAGCGAGATTGTTATTTATCCAGAGATTCATCGTGTCCGCAGCGACAAATCTGGGCTTATGGAGCTGGTCGAGAAGCTGGATTTGCAGAATCGGCGCGGTATTTGCTAAAAAGACGAATTTACTGTCCTTGTATTCCTCGGGCATCTGGGGCGGTTCTTCTGCGAGGACGTTCAACTCGACGAAATCTGTTATGGCCTCGTTCATCGCGCCCTGATATGAGCCGGCCCAGCGGAATGTCTTGCTTGTGTGTCGCAGTTCAAGCCCGTTCAGGTCAACCTTTTTGCCTTTGAAGATTTTTTTCAAATCGAACGGACAGTCGGCTCCGATTGCTCCGAGAAATCGCACCGGCGTAAAGAAGCTCGCCGCCATACTGAAATACACAGCCGAGCCGCCAAGACAATCTTTACTCACGCCAAACGGCGTCTTTACAGTATCTATCCCGATTGAACCGGTTACTAATAGTGACACGAGCGTTTTCTCCTTATTTGCCTGCGAATTTTTTCAACGTATTATCAATTCTTGTTAAGGTGTTTTGTTTGCCAAGCATTTGGACGGAGTCGAAGATTGGCGGGCTGATGGTTGAGCCGGTGATAGCGACGCGGAGGGGCTGGGCGACTTTGCCCAAGCCGACGTTATTTTGATTGGCAAGCGCCCGCAGCATATCCTCAATACCCTGCTCGGTTAATTCCGGCATCTCGGCTAATTTTTCGCGGACGAGTTTTAGCATCGCAAGGCCATTATCTTTCAGCAAAACCTTTTGCACGGCCTTTTCATCGAATTCAATCCGGTCATCGGCAACAAAAAGGAACTTGCACTTGTGCTCGATGTCAGCCAATGTCCTTGCGCCTTCGCAGATTTTAATAAGCCGAAGCAATGTCTCATCGTCAGCTTTGGCAACGGGCGAATCGACGACTTTCAAATACGCCTTGAAATGGGCAAGAAGTTTTTCTTTGGGGAGCATTTTCAAATGTTCGGTGTTGTAGGCGACAAGTTTGCCCCGGTCGAACAAGCTGTTGGATTTGGTCAGGCGGGTGATATCGAAAGCGGCAATCAGCTCATCCAAGGGCATAACTTCGCGTGTATCGCCAGTGCTCCAGCCGAGCAATGCGAGGAAATTGACCATCGCCTCTGGAATATAGCCGCTTTTGAAGAAATCGACGACGTTTATTTCGGGCAGTTCCACGCCTAAGTATTTTGCCATTGCCTCGATTGCGGGGACATCGGGGGCGCTGTCGCCTGCTAAAAAGTCCTTTAACTGTTCCGTGTTGATTCCGCCGACATCAGCGAGCTTCCCAAGGTAGATTTCCGGTCGGGCCTTGATTGCCTTGCGGAGGGTTTGCGGGCGTTCGCGTTTCGATAGTTTGCCGCCCGATTCGCTTATGGTTACGGACATATGGGCATATTGGGGCGGCTGGCCGAAACCGAGCGCCTGCCACAATGCCTGCTGGCCCGGCGTGTTCATTAAATGCTCCTGACCCCTTATTACGTGGGTAACGCCCATAAGGTGGTCGTCAATTACGCAGGCAAAGTTATACGTCGGGAAGCCATCGCTTTTAATAATGATGAAATCGCCTAATTCGGCTGTATTGAAACTGACCTCGCCGCGAACAAGGTCATTGATGACGATGGTTCCTTCGGGCATCGCGAAGCGAATTGTAACGGATTTGCCCTCAGCTTTTGCTTTCTCGACTTCCGCTTCGGTCGGGAATACCGCGGGCCTTTGATATACGAAACCCTTTTTCTGTGCCTCGGCCTGTTCGCGGAGCTGTCCAAGCTCTTCAGCCGACTCAAAGCAATAATATACCCTGCCCTGCTCCAGCAGTTGCCCGACGTAGTTATCGTAGAGTTCTCTTCGCTGGGATTGAAAGTATGGGCCGTTTGGGCCGCCAACTTCAGGCCCTTCATCCCAGTCGATACCAAGCCAGTGAAGGTCGTCAATAACCTGCCGGGTTGCAGTTGGGGTATTGCGTTTGAGGTCGGTATCCTCGATGCGCAGGATGAATTTGCCGCCGGTTTTCCGGGCCAAAAGCCAGTTAAACAGGGCTGTTCTTGCTCCGCCTATATGCAGATAACCTGTCGGCGACGGGGCAAATCGTGTTACGACCATTACCGGAACTCCAAAAAGGTATTTAAGGCCCGTCAGGATAAGCGTAAACGCCGCAGAAGTCAATTTTCAAAACCGCCGGGATAAGGTTAAAGCTTGCTTGACGGCGACGGGCGGAGGGACTAAAATGACGATTATTGGCAATCATTTTGAATTAGGATTGGTTTATCGGATTGACTAATGGCGAGAATTAAACTGCCGGACGGCTCAATTATAGAAGCCGATGACGGCGTGACGGCAAAGCAAATAGCGGAGAAAATCGGCCCGGGACTTGCGAAGGCGGCCATAGCGGCAAAAATCAACGGCAACCTCGTTGATCTGTCCACACCGATAAACGGAGACGCGAGCATACAAATCATCACAGCCAAAGACGCCGAAGGGCTGGAAATAATGCGCCACAGTTGTGCGCATATTATGGCTGAGGCGATTTGTCAGCTCTGGCCCAAAACAAAACTCGTTTACGGCCCCACCGTGGACGACGGATTTTATTACGATATTGACCTCGATGAGCCGATTCGCCCGGGCGATTTCGAACGCATCGAGGAAAAAATGGGCGAAATCGTCAAGGCCGACAAGCCCTTTGTTCGCAGGGAAATGACCCGTGCTGAGGCGATTGCCAAACTGGCGGGCGAAAAATACAAAACCGACAACGTCAACCGCGCGACCGGCGACATAATGAGTTTTTACTCCTCCGGCGACGGATTCGAGGACCTCTGTCGAGGCCCACACGTCCCAAGCGCGGGCAAGGTCGGCGCATTCAAGGTTATGTCAGTAGCGGGAGCATACTGGCACGGCGACCCGACGCAAAAAATGCTGCAAAGGATTTACGGCACCAGTTGGCGAAACCGCAAAGAGCTTGACGAGTATCTTACCCGTCTCGAAGAGGCAAAAAAACGCGACCATCGCGTCATCGGCAAACAACTCGATTTGTTCAGCTTCAACGACGCGGGGCCCGGTTTTGCGTTTATGCACCCCAATGGAATGATTATCTGGAATTCGATAGTCGATTTCTGGCGGGGCGTTCACAAGCGATTTGGCTATGAGGAAATCAAAACGCCCATCATTCTTAATAAGGAACTATGGCACAGGAGCGGCCACTGGGACCATTACAAAGAGAATATGTATTTCACCCGCTTTGACGACGCCGACTACGCGATAAAGCCGATGAACTGCCCAGGCGGCTGCTTAGTTTATCAAACCCGCAAACATTCCTACCGCGAATTTCCCCTGCGGGTCGCCGAACTTGGTCTTGTCCACCGTCACGAGGCAAGCGGCGTAATACACGGGCTTTTCAGGGTGCGGCAATTTACCCAGGACGATGCCCATATCTTCTGCACGCCCGACCAGATTGAGGCGGAAATCGCGGGCGTTATCGAGCTGACATTCGAGATATACAGGGCGTTCGGCTTCAAAGATTTCCACATCGAACTCTCCACCAAACCCGAAAACCACATCGGCTCCGATGAAATCTGGGAAACCGCCACCAACGCCCTAATCAATGCCCTTAAGCACAAGAATATCGATTACAAGGTCAACGAGGGCGACGGCGCCTTCTATGGCCCCAAGATTGATTTCCATATTGAGGATTCACTGAAACGCTCGTGGCAATTAGGCACCATCCAGCTCGACTTCTCGATGCCTCAGCGATTCGAGCTTGTCTATACCGACAAGGACAATACCGAAAAGGCGCCGGTTATGATTCACCGCGCGGTGCTTGGCTCGTTCGAGCGGTTTATCGGGATTCTCATTGAGCATTACGCGGGCGATATGCCCTTGTGGCTTGCTCCCCAGCAGGCGATAATACTGCCCATAAGCGAAAAGAGCAACGATTACGCCAAAGCGGTCGAAGCCCGGCTAAAGGCACAAGGATTGCGCGTCTGGTGCGATTTGACGGATGAGAAAATCGGGGCAAAAATCGCCAGAACGCACGGCGACAAGCCGGCATATATGCTTGTGGTCGGGCCAAAGGAATCGCAGTCGGATTCCGTCAACGTCAGGATTCGCGGGCAGGAGCAGACAAAAGCGCTGAAAGTCGATGAATTTGCGGCAATCGCCTCCAGGAAAATTGCCGATAAGCAAATAGAACTGGCCTTGTAGGCCGATGAATTGGTTTAAGTTAACCGATAAGTAACCGTTTTATAGTTTTTGGAAAGGTGATAGTTAGTGATAATAAAGGTAAAGGGTTTGAGGATAAACGGAGGGATACGGGCCGAAAAGGTTCGGCTCGTCGATGCAGAAAACAATCAGGTCGGCATAGTTGAGCGGCTTTTCGCACAGGAAAAGGCCCGCGAGGCCAATCTGGATCTCGTTGAGGTATCGCCGACCAGTGACCCGCCCGTATGCCGGATAATGGATTACGGCAAGTGGGTCTATGAGCAGAAGCGAAAAGTCCGCGAGGCGCGCAAAAAAACCCACCATGCCGGTTCTCTTAAGGAAGTCCGGCTGCGGCCCGAGACCGACGCACACGACATCGAAATCAAGGTCAAACACGCCCGCGAGTTCATCGAAAAGGGGCACAAGGTTCAGTTTACGCTCATCTTCCGCGGTCGCCAGATGCTCCATAAGGACAAGGGCGCCGAGGTTCTTAGCAAGATAGTCGAGTCCCTGAGCGACCTGGCCAAGGTGGACCGCTCCAATGAGATGATGGGCAAACGAATGACCCTTGTAGTCGCGCCCAAGTAACGATTTTCAATTCCTCAGATATCGCCGGCCGAGCGACGATAGAAAATTGAAAATCGTAAATCAAGGCGGTTGACCTGCTTGCGCAAATAGTGTATACTTCCCCCTTCGCTCGTGGCAGACAATATGGTTATGTGCCGCGATTTGGTGGATTTTTTCAGGGTAGAAACAAATGCCTAAAAATAAAATGAAGACCCATAAGGGAATAAAAAAGAGATTCAAGCTTACCGCCAGAGGGAAGCTGTTGTACAAGCATCCTTCCGGCAATCATTTAATGAACAGCAAGAACGCCAAGCGGCGAAAAAGGATAGCCCACCCCGCCATTATTACCGGGGTTTACGCCGAGAAAATCAAGGCGATGTTTGGCAAATAGCTTATTTCGGCCCGCGTCGCCTGGAAAAACGAGAGTTCGCGGCGGGTCGGCTGAGCAGTGAGTTGAGAAAGGAAACCGGGTATGCCAAGAATCAGGAAAGGCGCCGCAAGACGGCAGGCGCACAAAAGGGTTATGAAGCTGGTGAAGGGGTATCGCAGTTCCGCCGGCCATCTTTATCGTGCCGCGAAGGAAGCGGCTGTGCGAGCGGGCGTTTACGCGCGTGCCGGTCGCAGACTGCGCAAACGCGACTTCAGGTCCTTATGGATTACGCGATTGACCGCCGCCTGCCAGCAGCGTGGCATTATGTACAGCCGGCTTGTCAACGGCCTGAAAAAGGCAAATATCGCCCTGAACCGCAAGATGCTCAGTGAAATAGCAATCGCCGACCCGGTTGCATTTGACGCAATCGTCGCGGCGGCCAAACCGGCAACCATTTAAAAATCACCGCCGAGAACGCCCAGGCCGCAAAGAAAAAAACAAAATAATCTCTGCGTACTCTGCGGTCTCCGCGGTAAAAAGAGATTGGCATGCTTGAACAGTTCACCAAAATCGGTCAAGCCGCCCTTGAGGAGCTAAAAGCTGTCGCCGATTCCGCGGCATTGGAGCAATTCCGCATAAAATACCTGAGTCGCAAAGGTCTTGTCACCCAGATACTAACGCAGATAGGAAAAGTTTCGGCCGAGCAAAGACCGGCGGCGGGCCAATTAGCCAATAAAATCAAAAACGATGTAAACGCCGCGTTTGAACAGCTCAAGGCAAAAATCACACAAACCCAGCAGGCCAAAAGTCGGCACCTGATTGACGTTACCCTACCCGGGATACGACCCCGAATCGGCAAACGGCACGTCATCAATCAGACCACAAACGAACTTCTTGAGATATTCGCCCGAATGGGTTTTGCCGTTGCATACGGCCCCGAGGTCGAGGATGAATGGCACAATTTCGTCGCGCTGAATATCCCCGCGGAGCATCCCGCGCGCGACCCCTTGGATAACTTTTATGTCGATGACCAGACCCTTTTGCGGAGTCAGACCTCGACAATCCAGATTCGCGTGATGGAAAAGCAAAAGCCACCCATCCGCGTCGTCGCGCCGGGCCGGGTTTACAGGCCGGACACCGTTGACGCGACGCATATGTTTATGTTCCACCAGCTCGAAGCGCTCGTCGTCGATGAGGGCGTTAGTATGGTCGATATGAAGACCACCATCGACCAGTTCATTAAGGTATTCCTTGGCAAAGACGCAAAATGGCGTTTCCGCCCGAGCTTTTTCCCGTTCACCGAGCCGAGCGCGGAAGTGGATTTGCTGTTAGTTGACAAGACGGGCAAGGAGGTCTGGGTCGAGATGGGCGGCTGTGGTATGGTTGACCCGAACGTTTTCGACGCGGTGGGTATCGACAGCGAAAAATATACCGGCTGGGCCTTCGGCTTCGGCATCGAACGCCTGGCTATGAGAAAATACGGCATTACTGATATTCGCCTGTTTTACGAAAACGACCTTCGCTTCTTACAGCAGTTCTAAAATTGAATCGCTAATCCTGAGTTTGTCGAAGGACTGAGTCAGTCCTAAGTTGCGGAGACAACAATATGAGTTACAAAGGCATAATCCTGGCTGGCGGAAGCGGCACCCGGATGCACCCCGTCACAAAGGCCATAAGCAAGCAGCTTATCCCCATATATGATAAGCCGATGGTTTACTATCCGCTGACGACGCTGATGCTGGCGGGCATAAAAGAGATTCTGGTTATCAGCACGCCAATCGACCTGCCAATGTATAAAAAGGTCCTCGGCGACGGTTCGCAGTGGGGTATCCGGCTCGAATACGCGGAACAACCCAGGCCCGAAGGACTCGCCCAGGCATTCATCATCGGCAAAAAATTTCTCGCGGGTTCTCCCGCTTGTCTCATACTCGGCGACAACATTTTCTACGGTCACGGCCTTGTAGATTCGCTCAAAAGAGCCGTAAGCAACGAAACCGGCGCGACAATTTTCGGCTACTGGGTAAGAGACCCGCAGCGATATGGCGTCATCGAGTTCGACAAAGCCGGCAAGGTCATATCAATCGAGGAAAAACCGCAAAAACCGAAATCCAATTACGCGGCCGTAGGCCTTTACTTCTACGACTCGCAGGTCTGCGACATCGCCGCGACCATCAAACCCTCGGCCAGGGGCGAGCTTGAAATCACCGACCTCAACAACGCTTACCGGAAAAACAACAAGCTGCAGGTCGAATTGCTCGGGCGCGGCACCGCCTGGCTCGATACGGGGACACCCGAATCGATGCTTCAGGCCGCCAATTTTGTCCAGACCGTTCAGCAAAGACAGGGCCTGATGATTGCCTGCCCCGAAGAAATAGCGTTTCATCTTGGCCTTATCGACGTTAAACAATTGACTAAGCTCGCCGAACCATTAGCCAAAAACTGGTATGGGCAATACCTGCTTGCCCTTGTGGATGAGCGCCGCTAAATGAAAGTTGCACAAACCAAATTGCCTGGCGTAATGGTATTTGAGCCAGACGTCTTCGGCGACGCCCGCGGCTGGTTTGCGGAAATCTTCAGCAGCAAACGCTATGAAGAGGCGGGATTGAAATTGTCGTTTGTGCAGGATAACGTCTCATTTTCAGAAAAGAACGTCCTGCGTGGTCTTCATTTTCAGTATCCGCATTCGCAGGGTAAATTGGTGCAGGCGCTGTCCGGCGAGGTCTTCGACGTGGCCGTAGATATCCGCGTCGGTTCGCCAACTTTCGGACAGTGGTTCGGTGAAACGCTGTCGGCGAAAAATCACAAACAGATGTATATCCCGCCGGGTTTTGCTCACGGCTTTTATGCCCTCAGCGACAATACCTTGTTCTCCTATAAGTGCACCGACTACTACAGCCCCGCAACTGAGGGCGGCATAATATGGAACGACCCGGATATTGGAATCACTTGGCCGGCTGATGCCCCAAAGATATCTAAAAAAGACACCAACTATCCCCGGCTAAAGGATATCCCTAAAGACAAACTGCCAAAATATGGTGAAAATAAATGAGCGATTCACCTGATAAAGTGATAATCCTGGGCGGCAAGGGAATGTTAGGCACCGACGTAGCCGCGGAGTGCAAAAGCCGGGGCATTGATTTCGAAGTGTTCGACCTGCCCGAATTCGATATGACCAACGAACGCCAGTTGCTGAGCGTAATTCATCCGGCCCATACGATAGTCAATTGTGCCGCATATACCAACGTCGAAAAGGCCGAGACCGAAACCGAGCTTGCCTTTCGCGTCAATGCCGAGGCCGTAGGCCTGCTCGCAACCTCCGCGAAAAAATCCGGTGCCTGGGTCCTTCACATAAGCACCGACTTTGTTTTCGACGGCGCTTCCGACAAGCCATATACCGAGAAGGACATTCCTCATCCAATAAACGCCTACGGCAGGACCAAGCTGGCGGGCGAACGCCTGCTGGTTGAAAACCACTGCCACAATTGTATAATGCGGGTCGAGTGGACTTACGGGATGAAAGGCGATAACTTCATAAAAAAATTTCTGCAAAAGGCACGCACACTTGCCTCGGCGAAGCCGGGCGAAACCGGGCAAAAGGATATGAAGGTTGTCGATGACCAAGTCGGCTCGCCGACAGCGACAACCGAGGCAGCCAAGGCCATTTGCGACCTTATACATAAAAAACCGACGGGCATTTATCATTTCGCGAGCCAGGGATATGCCAGCCGATTAGACGTCGCGCAGTTCATCGCCGAAAAGCTCGCCCTGGAGGTGCGGCTGACCGCCTGCAAAACCAGTGATTTTCCTTCCGCAGCGGTCAGGCCGCTAAACAGCAAATTTGATTGCAGCAAAATCAGGCCCCTGCTCAGCGGCCCGATTAAACCCTGGCAGGTCCCTTTAGAGGAATTCCTTAAACAGGCCCAGTCCTGAGCGGAGTCGAAGGATATGAGAAGATTGCTCGTTACAGGCGGCGCAGGTTTTATCGGCAGCAATTTTGTGCGAATGGCTCTTTCCGAACAGCCCGATTGTTTCGTAGTCAATCTCGACAAGCTCACATACGCCGGAAATCTTGAAAATCTCGCCGGCTTTGAAAATCATCCAAATCATAAATTCGTAAAAGGCGATATCTGCGACGCCAAACTGATTGAGCGCATCATCGACGAGTTCAAGATTGATTCTATTGTAAACTTTGCCGCGGAAAGCCACGTTGACCGTTCAATTTCCGAGCCGAAAATATTCATCGAAACCAACGTAACGGGGACATTGACCCTTCTTGAGGCGACAAGAGATAAAAAACTCCGGCGGTTTGTCCAGATTTCAACCGACGAGGTTTATGGCGCCCTCGGGTCTAAAGGTATGTTTACCGAAGATACCCCGCTTAGCCCCAACTCGCCGTATTCTGCCAGCAAGGCCTCCGCCGACCTTCTTGTTCGCGCATTCGGGCATACTTTCGGCGTCAAATACAATATTACTCGCTGCTCGAACAACTATGGGCCTTATCAATTCCCGGAAAAGCTAATCCCGCTGATGATAAATAACGCGCTCAGCGACAAGCAACTGCCGGTTTACGGCGACGGCATGCAAATCCGCGACTGGCTTTATGTTTATGACCATTGCACCGCTATCTGGAAGGTTCTCACCGACGCCCCGCCGGGCGAAATTTACAATATCGGTGGTTGCAACGAGAAAGCCAACATCGACGTCGTCCGGCTGATACTCAGTCGCTTAGGCAAACCGGAATCACTCATCAAACACGTTACCGACCGCCCCGGTCATGACAGGCGATACGCCATCGACGCTTCAAAGATAATCAACAAATTGAAATGGCAGCCCTCGGTATCATTTGAGCAGGGGATTGCCAAGACGATTGACTGGTACCTGGCAAACCGTAAATGGCTGGCCAACGTTGTCTCGGGCGATTACCAGAAATACTACGAGTCAATGTACAAGAACAGATAATCAGCCGGACGGACTGATTTGTTAATGCCACCCTAATTAATAATACCCCCGATGCCGGCATAACAAAGCAAAAGCCTATGGAAGAGGTTTTGCTTGCGTTACACAACAGATATGGTCATAATCTAACATAGAGAACTTCAAGCTAAAAAAGAACGCATTCTGGGCCAATGGTATGAGAATACAGAATAAGCAGGGCAGTCGGCTGGAAGGCCTGAAAAAACTATCGAATACTTTGGCCGCTTCCTTAGCAGAAAAGAACATCGCACACCCGTACCAATAAAAAGTGTTTCTTCAAAACGTCTCCTGTCGGAGAAGGTTCGGAGGGCATTGAGAAAGTGAAGAGTAATTTCTGCGGCCCGAAAGAATTGAAGGATTTAGGTTTTAAAAATATCGGCGAGAATGTACTGCTCAGCCGAAAAGCCAGCATTTATGGTTCGGAAAATATTGAGCTTGGCTCAAACGTGAGGATTGACGATTTTTGCATTTTAAGCGGTAAAATTAGAATAGGTAATTATGTCCATGTGGCCGCATATTCTTCTTTATGCGGCGGAAAAAAAGGTATAATACTCGAAGATTTTGTTAATTTGTCCAGGAAAGTGGAGATATTCGCGGTAAGCGACGATTTCAGCGGCGTCTCGATGACAAACCCTATGGTTCCCGATAACTATAAACATCTCGTGGAAGCAAGGGTGATTTTGAAAAAGCACGTTTTAGTAGGGACGGGAAGCGTTATATTGCCGGGTGTTATTTTGGAAGAGGGTTCCGTTGTAGGGGCTTTGAGTTTGGTAAAAAACAGCACGTCCGGTTGGAGTATTAACGCCGGCGTGCCTGCTAAAAAAATAAAAGACCGGAAGAAAGATTTGCTCAAGCTTGAAAAAAAATTCTTGGAAAGAATACAGCAATGAGTAAACCCCAGAAATTTCCAGCTCCCCTGTATGTAACAAGTCCAATTTTGCCGCCGTTGGACAAGCTCAATGAAAAGCTCAGGCCGATATGGCAATCAAAATGGCTGACAAACCATGGTGATACTCACGCAGAGTTTGAAAAAACCCTTCAGGCTGTCCTGAAAGCAAAAAACGTATCTGCGTTCAATAACGGTACCATCGCCTTGCTAACGGCTCTGAAAGCGCTCGACCTGCCTCAAAACAGCGAAGTTATAACCACTCCGCTTACATTCCCCGCCACGCCACATTGTATTGCATGGAATGGCCTCAAGCCCGTCTTTTGTGACATTGAGCCCGATACAATGACAATTGACGCGGATAAAATAGAAGGATTGATTACCAAAAATACATCCGCAATCTTAGGCGTTCACGTTTACGGTTTTCCCTGTAACGTCGAAAAAATTCAAACGATAGCAAACAATCACAACCTGAAGGTCATCTATGACGCCGCTCATGCCTTTACGACGGAAATAAACGGCGCCGGTATCGGGACTTTTGGCAACATCAGTATGTTCAGTTTTCACGCCACTAAACTGTTTCATTCTGTAGAAGGAGGGTGTCTGGCTTATAATGACCCTCAGTATAGAAATAAAATTTATTACCTGAGAAACTTCGGCATAAAAAATGAGGAGCAGGTGGTTGATATCGGCATAAACGGCAAAATGAATGAGATTCAGGCCGCCATCGGTCTTTTGAACCTCGAATTGTTTGAGGAAGAAAAACAAAAACGCCAAATAATAAAATCAATGTACATCGAAAATTTAAAAGCACTCAATGGTATTGAGCTTATTCAAATGCCCCCAAATGTAACGGACTCAATGCAATATTTTGTGATTCGAATTGTTAAAGAAAATTTCGGCCTGTCCAGAGACAAGGTTTACGATAAACTGAAGGAATATAATGTCTTCGCAAGGAAATATTTCTACCCGTTATGTTCCGAGTATGAGCCGTATAAACGGCTGCCTTGCTCTAAAAAAAGAAATCTGCCGGTGGCGAATAAAATCAAGGACCAGGTGCTGTGCCTGCCGTTATATGGCTCTCTGGGTCGGGAAAATGCCCTGAAAATTTGCGAAATAATCAGATTCATAAAAGGCGGATTTAATGTTGCTTTTTACAAAAAGAAAAGCCCTCAGCATTTTGAGCAGATTCAACAGGGAAAATAAACCGGTAAAATTGCATATCGGCTCCGGCGGAAATTATAAAGAGGGCTGGATAAATATCGATAATAATTCTCACGCAAAAAAAGATTTACATCTGAACGTGCTCAAAGGGATCCCATTTCCCGACAACTCCGTGGATTTTATTTTTAACGAGCATTTCATAGAACACCTGTCTTACAAAGCCGGCCTTGATTTTTTGAAAGAGACGTTCAGGGTTCTCAAGCCCAAAGGGGTCATCAGAACGGCGTTTCCCGACCTCGACACTTTGATTGACAGCTACATAAAAGATTACTGGCGAGAAATGGATTGGGTTAAGTTGATAAAAGCCCAGTGGTACCCCTCCGGATGCTTTATGCTCAACGAATGTATAAGAGAAAAAGGTCTTCATAAGTATATGTATACCGTAAAGGAATTGAAAAGAAGACTCAGTGAGGCCGGCTTTAAAGAAAATAATATTTTCACCTGCAGGGTCAACCAAAGCCGATTACCAGAGTTGAACAATGTGGAAAAAAGAGCAGATTCCAGTGTCGTTGAGGCCATAAAACAGGAGTGAGTTAATGGACGTTATGACGGCGGTGCTGCTGACATATAACCACGAAAAGACGATTGCCAGGGCGTTTGATTCAATCCTGGAACAACAGGCCGGCTTTGACTTTGAAATCTTTGTGCTCGAAGACCACTCCACTGATGGGACCGCCGATATTTGCAGGCGGTACAAGGAAAGGTTCCCTGATAAAATCCGGCTTTTCCTCAACGAAAATAATCTTGGCGTCGCACAGAATTTAAAACAGGGATTGCTGCGGGTAAAGTCAAAATATTTTGCCTTTTTGGACGGCGATGATTACTGGTGCGACAGGAATAAATTGCAAAAACAGGTGGATGCCCTGGAGCAAAACTCCGACTGTACGATTTGCGGGCATAATACATTATGCAAAGATTTGATAAAACAAACAGAATGGCTTATCGTTGAGAATTCCAGATTTAATGGAAAGCGTAAATATACTCTCAACGACAACTTTCCCTGTCATCCGTCGTCGAGAGTTTATAGAAATACCATTGATTTGACCGATGTGCCCCCGAATATGCTTTTTGATACGCGCATTTATATGCTGTATCTTACCAAAGGCGATTTTTATTACATAAACGACGTTATGTCTGTTTTTAACAGCACGGGAGCGGGCTTCTGGTCCGGCAAAAGCAGGAAAGAAAGGAAACTTTTGTCCCTCGAACTGAATTACCAGACGAACAGATATTTCAATTTTGCTTATGACCACAGATTCTATCCAGGCGTGAAATACTTAAACTTGTTAAAAAAGTTATTGGGTGTTGAACGGGGGTGGGAATGGTTTTATCGTCTCGAAAAAATCAGATTGCAATTGGCGTTCCTCGGTCGCCGATAAAAATTCCGGTCTTTATAAGGAAATCGCATATTGGGTTTTAAAAAAACATTCAAAACTTTCAGATTCCTAAAACAGACCCTTTTCACAAAAAGGCCGAGAATCGGCTACGTCGGAGGTTACCAGGGTCACAAAAACCTCGGAGATGAAGCTCTTTACGCCGCTCTAAGACAGTTGTTTTCATCGGGTAACTTCATTGACTATAACAAGAAGTTTTTGCCCCAAAGTATTGTCCGGCATCTTCCCAAATGTGACCTTATGCTGATGGCAGGGGGGACAATTGTCGGCGGACAAAAGGCGTCCTCGTATCAGTGGGTCCAAACATGCTTTACCGTCGCGCCTCACAGGATTATCTTCGGTTCGGGTGTCGTCAGCCCCGATTTTGCGACTGACGTGCTGAAGACCTCGCTCGACGTCCACAGGCAATGGGTGGACGTGCTAAGACAATGCGACTATATCGGCGTAAGGGGGCCTTTGTCTAAAGCCGTGCTTATGGATTTGGGAATAAATAACGCTGAGGTCATCGGCGACCCTGTGCTGAGCATTTCTCGAAACAAAATGCCCGATACCTGTTCCATCAATAACAATCTGATTGGCTTTAACGTTGGTCAGGCAGGAGGCAATGTGTGGGGTAACGAAGAGCACATATATGAACAGTTCGTAAAATTGGCGCAAATTGCCGATAAGGCCGGTTTCCGTATCAGGTGGTTTGTCGTCTGGCCTAAAGATTTGGCTGTAACCGAACAGGTTGTTCACAATAGCGGTGTGCCTGCCGATATTTGTGAGATTTACAATGACTATGAAAAATACCTCGATATGGTGAGCCAGACAAACGTCTTTGTAGGAATGAAACTGCATGCGGTAGCGCTGGCAACGTGCGCTTATGTCCCATCTTTAATGCTCGAATATAATCCAAAATGCAGGGACTATATGGAATCAATATGTCAGGCCGAATCTATGCTGCGCACAGATGAGTTCGCCGCACATCAGGCCTGGGAAAAAGTTAATCGTCTGCTTGAAAAACGCTTATCTGTCTCAAAAAGTTTGTTTGAAGCTGTCTCAGGATTTCGTAAACTCCAGGTTTTGCGAGCTTCACAGTTAAGTGCAAAATTCGGTTTGAAGCCGACTAAAGATTGAAAGGATTAAAGCCATCGGTAAAGCTAAACGCATTTTGATTGTCGCCGACCTGCTTCACAAGCCGGCCAAGACGTTTATTTACCAGCCGCCGAAACTGGCCAAGGGTTTTATTCGCCTCGGCCACGACGTTCGCCTGTTTAATTACACCGGCGCTCTCAATGAGTTAAGCTGTTTCAAAAGTAAAACCCTCACTCGATTATTTTACAAGCGAAAAGCCGACCATCTCCTCTCAGTTGAAATCAAGGCCTACAAGCCCGACGTTGTTCACATCAGCTTCCCAAGAGCACTCGATGGAGATACCGTCGAACACATGCGAAAGGCCGTTCCCAATGCCGTCTTCATAGGTTTCGATGGCGACCTCTGGCCTGCTTTGCGAGGTGAAAGAATCAACGTAGCGAAGAAGCTCAACATCGTTACCGCGACCAATAACGGCGAGTTTCTCAGGGCGTATAAAGACGCCGGCGTGCCGAAATGCGCCTTTATGCCCAATATGTGCGACCCCGACACCGACCATCGTTACGATGTTGAGGATAAATGGAAGAAGGACATCCTTTGGACGGGCCTTATTATTCACGACCCTAAGCGGTATCCCGGCGAGCAGATGCGATACGAAATTATCAGCCGAATGGCGAAAATGCCAAACTGCGCCGTTTATGGTTGCTGCGGCAAATCCGGCATAGGCGGTATCGATTACCTGTTCGCAATCAGCGGCGCAAAAATAGGCCTCAGCATTAATGCCGATAACAACATTCGACTTTATCACTCCGACCGTCTCACGCATTATCTCGCCTGCGGCACTTGTGTCCTTGCCAAAAAAGTCCCCGATAGCGACCTGCTTTTCAAAGACAAGCTGCACCTGCGGTATTTTGAAACCGCCGAAGAATTCTTTGAATTGGCAGATTGGTTCCTTAAACACGAGGATGAGAGAAAAAGAATAGCCGACGCCGGTATGAAATGGATGCACGAGCAGTTCAATTGCGTCAAGATTACAGGTTACATTCTCGACTTGATTGAAAAAGGCGATTATAACGCTCCGTGGAGTCAGGCCCTATGACACAAGGCATTAAGACAAGTCCTGCTTTGTGTAATGTTTGCGGAGGTGATAATGCAAGGCCGCTTTGGACGGCGATTGACCGCCTTCACGGGTTTGAAGGGCAATTTCAATACGTTCAGTGCGCGGATTGCGGCATGGTCTATATGAATCCCCAGATTGCGCCTGAGTGTATCTCGCAATTTTATCCCGACGACTACGCCCCGCATCAAGCCGGTTCTACGTCAACAAGCAAAAATGTACACAAACCGGATTTGCCCGGGATGATTCTTGATTCGCTGAACCATCAATCGAGGGTGCTTGATGTTGGCTGCGGCAACGGCGAGTTTCTTGACCGGGTGCGTCAATTCTGCCACTGCCGGGTCAATGGGGTCGATACCTCTGGAAATGCCGTCCTCTGTGCAAAAAAACGGTATGGCCTTGATGTGTTCCAGGGGGAAATTACGTCGGCTCCTTTTGAAGAAAAATCCTTTGACCTGATTACCGCCTGGTCTTGCATCGAACATATGAATAACCCGGCACGGGCCGTTAAAAAGATGTTTGCGCTTTGTAAACCCGGCGGCTTCCTGTTTATCAAAACCCCAAATTACGACAGTTTCGCCGCAAAGTTGTTCAAAGACAAATGGTATCATCTGGACTGCCCCCGTCATTTATATATATTTTCTCCTTCTACCATTACGGCCTTGCTCGAAAAATCCGGTTTCGAAATGGTCAACGTGTGTTACGAACCATCATCCAAAGGGTGGCTTGGTTCGCTGCAATATGTTTTTTACGGCGACAATCATCATCCCGCAACAAAAAATAAACTTCGCCGCTCTTCTTTAGCCAAGGCGTTTGTCTCGCCGTTGTCTCGTTTGTCGGCATGGCTTAAAAAAGCCGATACTATGATGGTAACAGCCCGGAGAAAAAAATCGTGAAACTTTTGATTCTGTCAAATAACACCGGCCGGGCAAGTTTCAGGCAGCGGATAGCCGTTTACGTCGATACCCTGAAAACAAACGGCATTGATTGCCGCGTAGCACAACTGCCGCAGTGGATAATGTCTCGTCGCCGGCTGTTTATGCAGGCAAAAGATTTCGATGCTGTTTTTCTTCACAAAAAGACGCTAAACCCCTTCGATGCTTATTGTCTTAGGAAATACGCGAAGAAAATAATTTATGACTTCGATGACGCCGTAATGTTCGACGACAAACACCCCGAAAAACCTCACCACAAACGGCAAACTTCTTTCAGAAGAACCGTCATTATGGCCGACCTTGTCATCGCCGGTAACGTTTACCTGGCCGAATACGCGAGAAGATTTAATCCTAATGTCGAAATCCTGCCAACCGGCCTTGATACAAAGGCCTACAAAACTATCACCAAAAAAGCCGGCGACGGGAAAATACGTCTCGTCTGGATAGGTAGTCGTCCCACCCTGCCTAACTTAAGGCAAATTGCTCCAGCACTCGAAGAAATCGGCTCACTTTTCGATAATGTTGTCCTCAGAATCATCTCAGACGAATTTTTTGACCTGCAAAATATCCCCGTGGAAAAACACCGGTGGTCTTTGGAAACCGAAGCAACAGAGCTTGTTAACAGCGACATAGGTTTGGCGCCGCTGACCGACAATAATTTTACAAGAGGTAAATGCGGCTTCAAAATCCTCCAGTATCAGGCCGCCGGCTTGCCTGTTGTTGCCAGCCCTGTTGGTGTCAATGCGGAGCTTGTCCGCAAAGGCCTCAACGGTTATCACGCCGCCACTGTGAAGGATTGGGTTGAGAAATTATCCGCCCTGATGAAAGATACATCAATCAGAGAACGAATGGGGCAATCAGCAAGACAAACTGTTCTGCCTTTTGATTTGGACACCATTGGCCCGCGGCTCGTTGCTCTGATTACAAGGATAATTGCTGCCTCGAAATAATTCGCAGAGCTTAACAGCTACTTGCCGATAACGCATATTCCCATCTCGTTTGCCAGGGCAAGCGTCTGGGATTTGTCGATGATTATCGTTTTGTCGGCTTCGACCACAAGGCACTTTGCGCCGTTTGCGGCCAGCGCTCTTATCGTATCGGTCCCCACGCAGGGGACATCGAACCGCATATCCTTTTTTGCTTTGGCTGCCTTGAGAAGGGTCCAGCCGCCCGCCTTACACAAACGACCGGCTCGTTCAATCATATCCGCCGTGCCTTCAATACCCTCGACCGCTATAACTTCCCGTTCCTTGACGGCAATTGCCTGGCCTATGTCCATCTCCGCAATTTTTTTAACGATGGGCCAGCCGAATTCGATATCGCCGGCAAGAGACGCACCCGGCCCGCCTCCTGTCATAGGGCCATTTGTCGCCAGATGTTCTTTGCAGTATTTCGTCGAGTCCTCCAGGATTATTCCTCCGCTTGCCAGCTCATCCGCCAGGGCTGATAGCAGCGTTTCATTTTGTTTGTTTTTTACCCTGAGCCGCCAGTACCATATTCTCACCGCCCGCCAGTCGGGCAGGTATCTCAGGATTCGCCACGGCGTAAAAATTCGCCCCTTCGCAACCCGCCCCGCCATTACAGTACTTGTTACGTTGTGTTTTTTTAATTTGCGAATCCAGTTACCGGGTCGTGCCAGCGGCACCGTATAAAAAACATCAACTTCATCCGCCAGCGCCTGTTCCGTGCTTCCTTCAAGGCCAACGCAAATAACTTTCGCGCCCGCCCGCCTCGCGCCGGCCGCTATCATAAAGGGGAGCCGGCCTTCGCCCGCAATCAGCCCGACAACATTGACGCTATCCATATCACTCCCGGACCGCGAAAAAATCCTATAGTTCATCGGAACTCTGCGAATCTTCCGGGCGGGACGGCTTACCTTCTCCGCTGGATAAAAGCTGCTTCATCTGCGCCTGAAGTTCGCGGATGCTTTGTTTAATCTCGGGAAGATACTGAATCATACCGTAGGCACGCTTGCCCCTGCCGGCGTCTATCGCCGGGGCGCCCACTATTACTTTACCGTCCGAGACGTTGTTGATTACGCCCGCCTGCGCCCCGATTGCGACCTGGTTTCCTATGGTGATGTGCCCGACGATGCCCGCCTGGCCCCCGACAATGCAATGATGTCCCAGCGTCGTCGAACCGGCGATACCCACCTGCGCTACCAGCAGACAGTGCGGCCCGACCCTCGTCCCGTGCCCAATCGCAATCAAATCACCCAGCTTGCTGCCCTGTCCGATGATGGTGTCGTTCAGCGTCCCGCGCTCAATCCCGCAGCAGGCGCCTATTTCAACGTCATCTTCTATTATAACGCTGCCGATTTGCGGTATCTTGTGGTGAACGCCGTTATGCGTAGCGAAACCGAAACCGTCTTCGCCGATTGTGGCATTGGAGTTGATAATCACGCGGTTGCCAATTTTGCAGCCCTCGTAAACCACCACATTAGGGTACAAGAGGCAGTCATTGCCTATCTGAACGTTCTCCCCTATGAACGTGCAGGGATAGATTACGCAGCCGTCACCGATTTTTGCGCCGTCGGAGATTGTAACGAAATCGTGGATATTGCAGCCGGCGCCGACCTTGGCGCTGTCGGAAATAATCGCTCGCGGACTAATGCCGACCTTCTTGTGCTTGCGGTGCCCGTGCAGCAGCACCATAATCTGCATAAAGGCGTAATACGGGTCATCCGCAACCAGCAGAGGAGCTGAGGCCGCAATAGTATCCTTGCCCACAATCACCGCGCTTGCTTTGGTTGTCAGCAGCTGCTTTTCGTATTTCTCGTTGCTCAGGAAACTTATGTCGCCGTCGCCGGCCCTGCCCAAAGTTGCCGCTGAGCTAATCTTGACGTTTGCGTCGCCGAGTACCCGCCCGCCAACATACTGAGCCAATTCGCCTAAGGTCTTGGTTATCATAAAACCACCTTTTCGGAAAATCTTTGCTTGTTCGCGGCCCGTTCTGCCTCAGGCCAGAGGTATTATAGCAGATACATCACAGCGGTCAACATTCGCTGCCAATCCCTGAAGCGGCCGATTATGCCAGCAACGCCGCCGCCTGTTGTTGCAGTTCCTCCGAAATTGCCCCTGCAAAATCTGCCTCGTCGCTCCGCAGGATTGTTACTGCGGGGCCAAGAGGACCGTAAATGGCCGGCTCTGTGGGGCCGAATACCACAACCGTGCGGATGCCCACTGCCGCCGACAGATGCGTTATTCCGCTGTCGTTGCCGATATAACCCCGCGAACAACCAAGAACGCCGAGCACCTCAGCCAAAGACAGGTTTGTCAGCAGTTTTCCGGCAGTCCTGATTTCGGCGATTGCCGGTTCGCTGAACCTTTCCGCCTCGGCAGGCCCAAACAGGAATACCACTTCTACCCCCTC
>Ga0116138_1000599_pt1 | contig 21231 bp, 10 predicted proteins | sample June2015DPH_20_1_2_FD_88971 | JGI IMG/M metagenome (GOLD analysis project Ga0116138, IMG submission 88971) | Peatland microbial communities from SPRUCE experiment site at the Marcell Experimental Forest, Minnesota, USA - June2015DPH_20_150 | ecosystem: Environmental > Terrestrial > Soil >... | reverse complement strand
TTCCTGTTTGGCGGCGACAAGCTGGGCGCCGATTTTGGGTATGACAAAAGTGGTAAGAATAAGGATTACAACGACGGCGAAAAACATAAGAATCGCCGGATAAACCATAGCCGTAATGATTTTAGATTCAACCTTTTGACGCTTGCCCATAAAATTGCCGATAGTGCCGAAGACGGTTCCGAGCGAGCCGGTAACCTCGCCGACGCGAACCATACTGACGTAGATTATGTCGAAATAATCGTCGTAGTCCTTCATAGCGTCGGTCAGTGATTCGCCTGTAATCACACGGTCGCGGATATCAGTAAGGGCGTTCTTGAATCTCGTATCCGGCGCCTGCATTGTCAGCACAGTCAGGGATTCGGTAAGTTTTATACCTGAGTTGAGCAGCGTGGCCATCTGCTTGGTGAAGTCGATTATCTGTTTTTTGCCGGTCCTGGTAAAGACCGAGGCAATGGCGGATTTGCCCTCTTCGGCGGTTCCAATCTCGTTTATGGAGGTTGGGTGAATGTTGCGTATGCGCAACTGCTTTCGTGCGGCGTATGGGCTTTCGGCGGCTATAGTGCCTTTGGCCTTTTTGCCGTCGGCCGCTATCGCTATATAGGTGTATCTTGGCATAACCGGAATTCCTATATCACATCGGCCTGTGTAACTCTAAGCACCTCAGAAATAGTTGTTATTCCCGCGAGAACCTTTCGAGTGCCGTCCATTCTGAGGGTTTGCAATCCCGCGTCAAGCGAGACCTTCTTTATCGCACCTGCGCTGGTCCTTTGATATATCAGGTTTTGAATTTCCTCGCTAATCAGCATCAGCTCATAAATACCTGTCCTTCCGCGATATCCGGTCTGGAAGCACTTGTCGCAGCCGGCACCGATGTAGAACTGGGCCTGCGAAGGCAAATCTCCAAGCCCCAGCTCTCTAAGCTCGCGAGTCGAGGGCTTATATTCTTTTTTGCAATCCGGGCAGACCCTTCGCAGCAGCCGTTGTGCCATTATGGCAATCAGTGAGGAACTGACCAAATATGGCTCCACTCCCAGGTCAAGCAACCTGCTTATGGCTCCTGCCGAATCGTTTGTGTGCAGGGTGCTGAACACAAGGTGGCCGGTAAGAGAGGACTGTATCGCCATTCGTGCGGTTTCCGCGTCACGAACCTCGCCGACCATTATCACGTCGGGGTCCTGTCGCAAAACGTGCCGCAGCGCGTTTACGAAGGTAACGCCCTTTTTGGAGGCGACCTGCATTTGGCTGATACCCTCGAGCTGGTATTCGATTGGGTCTTCTACAGTCATCACGTTCTTTTCCGCGGAATTGATGCGGTTAAGGCAGGCATACAGGGTGGTGCTCTTGCCGCTGCCGGTCGGGCCTGTCACGAAAATAATCCCGTGGGTGCGACCCAGCAGTGTATCGAATCTTTTGAGGTCGTCCTCCCATAGTCCGAGCTGGTCAAGCGTGAGAATGCCTGAGCTTTTGTCCAAAAGACGCAGAACGCAGCGTTCGCCGAAACTTGTGGGGACGGTGCTGACGCGAAGGTCTATTTCCCGCTGGCCGAGTCGGACGCTGCATCGGCCGTCCTGCGGCATCCGGCGCTCGGCGATGTCCATACCCGCCATAACCTTGATACGCGAGACAATCAGAGGCAATACGTTCCTGTTCAAACTTAAAGTGTCATAAAGGATGCCGTCGATTCGGGTGCGAATCTGTATTTTGGTTTCGTATGGATGGACGTGAATATCGCTGGCTCTCAACTGCAGAGCTCGAAAAAGGATGTCGTTGACTAACCGGATGACGGGCGGACGATTGACCACGTCGAGCAGGTCGTCGGAGCCAGCGACCTCATCGGCAATCTGGTCGATGTTTTGTGAATCCAGCTCTTCGACGACTTCTTCGATTACGGTCGTTCGCTGCTCGTATGCTACGTCAATAACGGAGGTAATGACTGCACGGGTGGCGACAGCGGCCCGCACCGACATACCGGTCATCTTTGAAACATTATCGAGGGCGGCAATATCCAAGGGTTTGGAGAGAATCACGGTCAGCTCGCCATTGCCGGCATCGGTCTTTATTCCGACCAGAGAGTGGTGCTGGGCATAGGTGGCGGGGACGGCCTGGATAAATTCCGGGGGCACCTGCTTAGCAGGTATCTCGGAGAAAAATTCGCTCCCCATGGCCGAGGCGAACAGACGCAGCACCTGCTCCTCGGTAAAATTGGGGCAGGCAAGCAGCACCTCATCGATTCGCCGGCCCGCGGAGTTCTCCTCCAAAAACTTGGCCAGCACATCGGCATCAACAATGCCGGTCTGCTTCGCGGTTTGTATTAGAAGCTCTTTCATTTACGTTTCACGGGCACTACCTTATCATTTTCCCACGGCTACTCAGCGTCAAGCACCTTCACCGGGTCCACCGGCTGTGGCTTTATCCCCGGCCAGTCCTCGTGCTTTTGGAACTCCTCTTCGCTTTTCTCGAATGCCGCACGGCTCTTTTCTGAGATTCGCTCAAGTTCCGGCAGCCCCGCTATCGTCTCTTCGGGTCTGAGTATATTGGCTTTGACAAATACATATAGTTTTGAGTCATCATCCTTGTTGGCGGTGCTTCTAAACAATCCTCCGACTATGGGGATGTCGCCTAATAATGGGACTTTTGTGCTGCCCTTTCCCTGATTAAGTTTTAGCAATCCACCCAGGATAATAGTGCGATTGTTGGGAACCGTTACTGTTGTATCAATGTTGCTCGACGTTGTATTGGGGGGGGTTATTTGGCCAGCAACCACATTAACGAAATCCGTCCTTTCGAGCTTGATGATAAGCAGCAACAGGTCGCCTTCGCTGATATTGGGCTGAATGGTAAGCGTTATGCCAGCATTGTACGGCTGGTAACTGGTACTTGTCACGATATTACTGGTCGTGCCGCCCACTATGGTTTGGCCGGTTATTTGCACGTTGGTGGTATCGGCGGTCTTGATTATGCCGACTTGGCCGTCGTTGACGAGGATTTTGGGTTTGGCCAGCACGCGTCCGTAGCTTTTTGATTGTACCGCAGTAAGAAGTGCCTGGATATGTTTGTCGCTGTAAAAACCCTGAGATAAACCCCCTTTCGGAGACGAAAACCCTGCTGAACGCTTCGAGCTATTTGAGTCCTGCGACCCGCCCAGAATGGAACTAAGAACATCCGTCCCTCCGCCCGGCATTGCCGGCATTCCCGGGAATTTGCTGGCCAGTTCCAGGTCGAGGTCGAATGTATCACCTCGGGTTATTTCGACCAGCGTTACATCGATTAGCACCTGCGGCCTGCGTCTGTCCAAGGTCTTTATCAAATCCGCAATCCAGTCCTGATTTTTCTTGTTGGCGTAAACTATCAGCGAGAAGGTATTGGCGTCGGGAACAACTATGATGTTTTCTTCGGTCTTTTTCACGACCTTTTCAATCTTGCCCTCTTTGTCGCGGACAACATCCTCGATTAACTTCTTGATGACCTCCGCGATATGGTCCGGCGCCTGATTTTGAAGCGGATAAACCTTGTAGGGTATCGCTCTCTGTTCACTCTCGCTATCGACGTAGGAGATGATGGTTGCAATCAGGGCGTGCTGCTCAGGCGAGGCATTGACCATCAGGGAGTTGGTTGCCTCGATGACCACCACCTGCAACTCTTCGCTTGGCAATTCCCCTTCCGAACCGGGGGCTGTCATTGGAGCAGGCGTCGGCGATGCGGCCGGCTGACCCGGTGCACCGGGAGCGGCGGTTCTGGCCGTAATCCTGCCTGATGTTGCTGTTGTCGCCTTGCTGGCGCCTATTACGCCAAGCTCTTCCAGTTTCTTTCTTACCTCTTCGGCGTCAACGTGCTGCATTTCATACACGCGAAGCGAACGCAGGTCCTGTTGCGCGATGTCAAGGGCGTCAATGAGATTTTCCACAACGGTCAACTCTTCCGCCTGCCCTATCATCAGGATGCGGTTGGTCCTTTCGTCAGCGTCAAGATATATCGACGGTTTTGAAGAGCCGGGTGCTGCCGCAGGCGTCGGCTGGGCAGGCGTCGGTGGGCGAACTGGGATACGTCTTGGCGGCTGAGACGTCGCGGCCGTGGGAGTAGAGGAAATCGCAATCGACATATCTCCGAGTTGTTCGACAAGCGCCTTGACCTTCGGGACGAGCGTGCTGGCCATAGTGTATTTTAACTGACGAAACTTGAATTGCTTTGGGATACCCGGCTTGTCGATGACTTCAAGAAGCTGCTCCACCCTGTTCATACGATACGCGTAGCCGGTAACAATAAGCGTTCCCCTCGCCGCTATTTCCGTTACGGCCCCTATTTTCATACCCTCCAGCAGGGCTTTGGCGCTGGCGGTGTCGATATAGTTAAGCTGGAAAATGCGGGTAACTATCACGTCGCCTGCCTTAACCTGGCCGCTGTCGGACCCTATTAAGGCAGGGTCTATGTCCAAGGTATCGGCAATGGGAACTATCGTAACTAAATTACCCTTACGGGTCATAGCAAGGCCTGTAAATCTCAGGACCGATTCAACAAGCGGGTAAAGCTCTCTTACCTTGATTGGCCCCTGCACCTTCAGATTGACCTCCATGCCCTTTACTTTTTTCTCATCATACACGTAATTGAGGTTAAGATATTTGCCGACCAGTTCGAGCAAACTGATGACATCAAGTTTTTCGGGCAATGCAAGCTCGAGTGTTTCATCGGCGTTGACGGCATATTCCGGCTCGTATGGATTACGAACCTTTTCCTCGTTTGGCTCTGTCGATATGGCTGTTTCAAGGTTTGGCTCGGCGGCTTTTTTATCTTTGCTTGTTATTTTTTTCTCATCTTTAGCCGCTTGTTTTCTGGGTTTGGTCGCAACGCCCCCTGCTTTGGGCTGTTTGGTCTGTTGTTTTGCGGTATCGGTCGATTTTAGATTACTTTCGGCTTTGGATATAGAATCGAGAAGCTCGCCGAACGCCTTATCCGGGTCGGCGGGGCTTGATTTCACAACGGGCCGAGAGGCAAGACCATCCTCCAGGTCAGGTAAAGGGCTGGCTCGTTTTACCACATCGGCATATTCAACAAATTTGTCCATAACCGCGACCGGCGCGACGGCAATAAGCTTATCCTCGTGGGTATCCACAATCGCTTTGTATCCGGTGCCGCCGGGAATATTAAAAAAAGTTCCTATGGATATCCTGCCGATTTCAGCTGCCATTGCCTCCGCAGACGGCATACGGTTTGCCTCGGAGGCGGGCAACAGGACCTTCACGGCATATTTTTCACGCGAATCAGCCAGCGTCAGCAGGGCCGCGGCTTTGAGAAGAGCATCCGGGCTGGCTGTAACCAGCAACGTGTTGGAATCATTGAGCTGAGAAGCATTCGTGATGTTCACGTCGGCCAGAAATTGTTTGGCCTTCTGTGGTGAGATGTATTTAAGTAAAAAAGCTCTGTATCTGTCGGGGACGGACGTTGCCGTTTCGTTTGGCGACGCAAGGTCGGCAGCCAGCCCCAATTGACAAGGGGCAAAACTGCCGAGTATTAAAAGTGCAAAGAAAGCAAACTTGACCATCCGGCAGGCGGGTCTCAGCTTTATTGCCATAGCACGCTCCATATCTCTCCTTACTCGTCTCTAAGGACCAGCCCTGATTCGCCCTGAGCACACGGTGTCTCGGCAATTCTGGGCAGGCACGGAATCACCACATTAAATGAGACAAAGAAGCCATCAAAAAGTTCCGCCTGTGGCGGGCTTGGCGACCTCGTTTTTGGGTTATTTTCAGGCCTCTGTCGGCGGAGGAAGCTGTATGGCCAATAGTCCTATAAAACAACGGTTTTTATCAAAAGGAGACGAAAGATGAAAAGGTTGCCCTTCGACTGGTTCGGCTGCGCTCACCACAGGTCGGCTTCCCTGCCAACGACTTGCAGGGGCAGGCAGGGCAAACTGCCCCTTTTTCGCTTCTACTTCGATGAGCGGTTAGGTTCTGTGACTCTGACTATGGAAACCGGCTCTCTCCAGTGGATGATTTTCTCAAAGTACTGCTTCTGGTTGGCTGCGTATTCCCCACTATGCTCAGCGGTATGGCAATCGCTGCAGGTTGACATAGGGCCTGAGGTCTCGATTGCGCCGAGCGACCTGAGATGCTCGGAACCCGGCCCGTGGCAATTCTCGCAGCCGACGTCCTTCAATTCGGGGGTTTTTGCCGGGGAGATATAGCCGGTTTGGTATTGCATACCGACGACGTGGCAGACGACGCATTCGGGGTCATATTCGGAGCCGACCTTTTCGAGCGTAGCGAAGGCGTCGGCGTGCCTGCTGTCCGACGACGCCTGTTTACTCAAACCGGGTATAAAAACCTGTTTGCTTGTCATCCACTTTTCGTATTCATAGTCGTGGCAGAGTTTGCAGTATTTTGAGCCGACGTATTCAAGGTTACCCGGCAAAATGAAACGTGGTTGCTTTTCAATTATGTTGGCGTCTTTGACCAACCGCTGGTAGTCCTTATAAAGTTCGACAAGCGGCTGATGCTGGGGAATATCCTCGGTAACCGGCACCGAAGTAAACTTCAGCCGGGGTTTTTGCCCTGCGCCGTCAAATATCGCCTGGATTTTACCGACGTATTTGCCTATCCGGCCTGACGAGATTACCAGAGGGCTGGCATTGGCATCGCTAACGAGCGTCGGCTCATCGGACTGCGGAGGGACAATCAGCAAATCAAAGAGACGCATTTCTGAAACGGTCGTGACTGTTTTTGCGTCGGTGCGGTTAAGAATCAGAATTTTTACCGCCGAAGGCGACCCAGCAGGCGATGAAAACAGGTCGGGCAGCCGGGAAATCTGGTCTTCGGTTTCGGCGGCAACAACGGCTGCTTCGAAAACAATCCCATTCAGCGTAAATTTCTTTGTGAATTTTGCGGGCAGTTTTACGTCATCGGGGCTGCCGGCGGTTATACAGTTGAAGAGCGAACCGAGGCCATCAAGAAGTCCCGCCTGGCGAGCGATAAGAATATCCTGTTCGGTGAGGTTGACTACGTTATAGCCAAGCTGGGCAAAGGCCTGCACGATGATGTTGAATTTAATGAGGTTTTGCTCGGTTGATTCCGGGACCAGCGAGCCGGTATCAATGATGAGGCGATTTTGCGGGCCGACGGCATTCAAGACGGCATAACGTCTGTCAAGGCCGCCAAGTTGCCCGCCCGAGCAGCCACAGGGCTGCATTGAGCCCAACTCGTTACCTGTGAAGAAAATAGTAACAAGTGCCCGCGGTTGCCCAGGCGCAGCTGGGACTGCGAACACCGTTGTCGCGGTCAGCAGGAAGATAAAAGCCGTTTTTCCCGTCATTGCCGGCAAGATTCAGTTTGTGTCGCCTTTATTGTCGCTGATAGAACCCACGGCAGGCGACCTCTATTTTTTCGCCGTCTTTGGTGGTTATCGTGAGCGTATCCGTAAACATCCTTGTTGGATTTTGAGTCGGAGGAGGAACTATCGCAAGACCGAACTTGCAGCGATTACCGATTTTTTCCTGACTGAGGACCTTTATGACACCTTCCTTGGAGGTTGCTGAGGCGATTTCAAAATCTTCGCTGTAATTATTGAGCAGCCACAATTCCCGCTCGACGGACTTGTTGACTTCGGCGTTGAGTATATTTATGGCAGGCGGGTCAACCTTAAATCTTGCCAGAACGCTGAAAGGTATGGTAATCGTAGGACACTCAGGATGAGTGGTTGTAATTTCTACGCGGCCGCTGCTGTTGACGCCTGTTTTTTGTGGGTCCATTTTGGTCTTAAGCACAAACTTCGCGGCCTTCTGGTTCGGGTCAAAATCCGCGGAGACGGCGTTGCCGGTGGCGTTGAATGCGGTAATTGCAAAATTCTGGTCATCGACGCTGTGCAAGGTTAGTACAACGACACCTGCGTTTTCACCCTTGAGCGTATAATCCAACTTTTCCGGGTCGTAAACAATTTTCTGGGCGATAGAGGCCTTGATGGTCAACTCGACTCTCGGGTTATCCTTATCGTTTGAGAGCACATAGAGGTGTCGAGTTCTGGGGCCGCTGGCCTTGTCGGCATTGTATCCGACATCAATCGTTCCTTCCTCACCGGGAGCATATTCCCTCTTTACGAGTTCAAAGACGGTGCAGCCGCAGGTTTTGGTGATATCACTAATTTTGAGGATACCGGCACCTTTATTTTTGAACTTGAACTTGCAGGGATTGAGGGAGCCGGGCGCAACGGGACCGAAATCGTGAATGGTCTGCTCGAAAACAATTTTCGGGGACGGGCCGTTAGGTTCGGCCGCTGCCTGTGGCTGGGCCGGGGCTTGCGGACTTGCCGCTTTGGGTTCAACCGCAGGTTTGGAGGCAGGCGCCTGCGCGCCAACCGCCTGACCGGCGAACCAGCACTGCAAAATCAATACAGAACTAATGATACCAGTAATTACATTCAATCTTCCGACCTTCATTTTTGTATCTCCCAATACAATATTTAAGAGCGAGGCAAAACCCCGCTTGGTTAAGTTGCTTAAAGCTTGCAGTATATCACAAATTCGGCTCATCCACAAGCGGTTTTCGCTGGTTTTGAGGCGGGCCAAAACAAACCTTTCCTGTCTCCAGACACGCTGGATATTGGGTTAAAAAACCAGCTTTGCGCCCTGTCTGTTATTTACCAGCCAGCCAGTTATCACACAGAACAGCCAAATCTTTTATATCTACGATGCCGTCGCCTGCTGGTGCGGGGGCAATGTCCGCCAAGAGATTGTTTTGATGCCAGTAGTCGGCCAAAACAGCAAAGTCGAAAAAGTCAACATCGCCGTCGGCATCAAGATCGCCGGGGAAATTGTCGAAGAGGTATGCCGAGCCGGTTGAATTGCCATCGTTAAAGTTGTAAGGCGCACCAATGATGATATGGCGACCTGATAATGCGAGCGAGGAGCCGAATTTATCGTATGTATTGGCGTCGCCAGCCGTGAACCGGTCGCTTTGAACCCAGGTTGAGCCAGTGCGGACAAATTCAAATACTGACCCGGTTTTGTTGCCATCAACGAAATCGTAGGGGCAGCCGACAAGTATTGCGTCATTTTTTATGGCGACTGCCCAACCGAAGTCCTCGCTGTAAGTGGGAGAGTTGGCGTCAAAAAGCTTTTGTTGTTCGACCCAGCCGGCGTCGGTATTGGCGAAGACATAAGCCGTGCCCGCACCAGAAACAATATTGGTATCGCCCTCATAAGCACCGATAACGGCCCAGTTGCCATCGAGAGCAACGGAAAATCCGAAGTGATGACTGGGGCCGCCGTCAGAGGCCCGCAGAATATTTTGTTCGAGCCACGTTGTGTCCTGTCGCTGATAAAGATAGGCAGAACCAGCATCGCCGACACTGGAATAGTCATCATTTGGCGCACCGATAATAATGATGTTGTTGTCGATTGCGACGCTGTAGCCGAAATGCTCACCCGACTGGGCATCTGATGCAGTAAGCTCCTGCTGGAAATCCCAGGTCAAACCTGTTCTGACGAAAACGTAGGCGCTTCCGGTGAAGCTGTTGCGGCGATAAGCGCCAATGACGATTGTATTATTATCGATTGAAACAGAGCAGCCGAATCTGTCATCAGGGGCAGCGTCGGGAGCGATGAGTTTTTGTTGTTGGGTCCAGACATCTCCTGAACGAGCGAAGACATAAGCGGAACCGGTATCCGGCGTATTGCTGTCGCCGTAATAGCTGCCAACCACAATTGAGTTGCCGTCGATGGCAACCGACCGGCCAAATTGGTCGCCGGGGGAGCCATCTAATGCGACAAGTTTTTGCCGTTTGGTCAATTGCGCGCCGGAAAGTTCATAAACGTAAACCGCGCCGCAGTCGCTGCCGTTGGAGTCATTCTGATATGCGCCAACTACAGCGGTATTGCCGTCGATGGCAACCGAAGCGCCGAAACTGTCGCCGGCGTTGGCATCGGGAGGGAACAGTTTGGCTGTTTTAAGATGAGCGAGGGCTGCGCGACTAAACACAATCTGAAGTAAAAACGCTGACACTATGAGATACCTGGTTTTGGGTGCGGTAATCATCTTTTCCTCCTTGAATAATATTTTTCTCAAGGTTCATACCTCGACTTCGCAGCCGGGCCTTAGAAAATAGAGCCATTTGCTCTCTGTTTTTTGGCCAAGGATTATGCTCGCGGCCCGGGCATAAAGGTCTAATTGTCCGCGATATAATCCAGCACGCCTGAGTGCCCCGTCGGCGGAAACATCATCGGTTTTGAAATCTATGACCACGAGGCCTTTGGGCGTTTTGACAAGCAAATCGATTATGCCCTGAACGATAATGAAGTCCTGAGTTTTAAGTTTTGAGTTTTGAGCTTCCTGAAACACCTCGCTCCATTGCGAGGCGGGGACGGCAAAGGTGAAGGGCCATTCTCGCCGGACAGAATTGTCTTTGTCGAGGACTGTTTGGCCAAGTTTGCTTTTGAAGAATTTCGCAATAGATTCGGCATCTACTTGCGACACAATTTCCTGAATAAGGGCGCCATCTTTTACGAGTTTTTCAATAAGTAGATTTACAGCTTCCGTCGTTACGGATTTGGCCAGGTCAAGTTTTGACATAACAAGGTGTGTTGCAGTGCCGACAGACCTGCCATCAATTTGCTTAGTTGAGAAAACAGCTTTTGGTTTTCGGTCGAAGGCAAGCGAATAATCAATCTTTGTGAATTCGTCGTTGCGGTGAGTCCACTGGGTAACGGTTCTTTTGGCGGGCAGCGATGGTGCGTTGCCGAATGGGTATTGCCAATTAAGAGAGCGTTTAAGACCAGCCAGATCATGCTTAACGACTGGAGTTTTGAGTGTTGAATTTTGAGTTTTTAGTTTTGAGCGCTGGATAATAGCGGAAAGTTTCGCCAGCTCCGGCTGGTCGTAAAAATAAACGCTGAACAAATTATCCTGCGTGGCTTGCGTCGGCAGTTCCGTTTGAAATACCTGATGCAGGAGCGGCTCGCTGCCCAGCGCGGACAAAATCCAGTCGAGGTGATTTTGACGTGTTTCGAGATGCCAGGATGGTATTGATTGGCCGGCGAATGAATGCGCCGCGGTAAGAATGTTTCGGCAGTTATCCCGGTCTTTGCAGCCAACGAGAATAAGACGATTCATCGCTCTTGTCATAGCGACGTAGAGAATTCGCATTTCCTCTGCCAGTGACTTTCGGCGGTTTCGCTCTTCAATTACCTGGTACGCCGGCGAGTCGAGACGCGAGTTGCTTTCGGCATCGATGATTTTCAGGCCGAGGGTCAACTGTTCGTCGGTTACGCAATCTTTGCTGAAGTCCTTTTTGCTGAACCGGCTGTCGAGGTCGGCTACGAATACGACGGGAAATTCGAGGCCCTTGCTTTTGTGGATGCTCATAACGCGAACCGTATTGCCTGTTCCGGCTTCGGGCTGTGGTTTTGACCAATCCTCGCCGGCAGCTATGAGCTTCTCTATAAAATCGATGAAGCGGGTAAGAGAGGGGACACCCGAATTGCCCGCGAACCCCTCGAACTGAATGGCCCTGTCGTGCAGTTTCAGCAGATTGGCCCTGCGAGCGGGCCCATCGGGCAAAGCGCAGACAAATGACAAGTAGCCGGTCTGACGGAAGATATGCCAAATCAATTCCGCAAGCCGGCCCCGACGCGCTACAGTTCGCCATCCGTCGAGTGTGTCGAGCGATTTAGCAAGTTTGTCGGTCAGTCCGCGTTCACCTCCAGATTCACAAAAGGACTTTGCGCAATCGTAGAAGCCGAGGTTGCGATTATTTTTTTTGCCGTGCAGGCGAATCTTCGTAAGCTCTGTGTCAGTGAACCGGAAAAACGGGCTTCGCAACGTCGCGGCAAACTCTATGTCGCGTCGCGGGTTATCGAGGACCTTCAGCAGGCACAACATATCAGTGATTTCGGTCGCCTCGAAGTAGCCGGCGGCGGCATCGCAGCTTACGGGAATGCCGGCGAGACGAAGCGCCTCGATAAAGTCGCTTTTGCCGGCCAGCGAACGCATCAGGACAACAATGTCACGATACTCGACGGGACGCGGATTTTTTGTTTCTTTGTCGAGGATTTGCTCATTTGAATCGGCGCCGACGAACTGCTTTATGCGCCGGGCAATCATTGCCGCCTGCAATTGCCTGTCGCTGAAAGGCGACGCATCGGAATTGTCCTGTGCCTCATCGAGTATGTGCAATTCAACGGCAGGAGAAATTTCAGCCCTAGCGGTATCTTGTGAATGGGGCTTAAGTTGTGCCGATTCATCGTAATCAATGCCAGCGAATGAGGCGGTCATTATCCGGCCAAATACTTTATTAGCAAAATCAAGTATTGGTTTGACGGAGCGGAAATTGACGTTTAGGTCAACTCGCAGGCCTGCGTTACTCGATTTCGGTTCTGCCGACGCGCGGCCAAGATGCTCGATAAATATTTCGGGTCTTGCACCGCGCCATCGATAAATGCTTTGCTTCGGGTCGCCAACGGCGAAGACGTTGCCGGGTGAGCCGACCATATCGATGATTGCCTGTTGGACGCCGTTGATATCCTGGTATTCATCCACAAAGACGTATTTGTATTTTTTACGCAGTTTCAACGCGGTTTGCGACGGTTCACCAGAAAAAGGGGCCTGACCCCTTTTTCCACTTTCCAAAAGGCGCAGGGCGTAGTGTTCAAGGTCGGCGAAATCCAGGCAGTTGATTGCCTTTTTGGCCTGGCGATACGAATCATCGAAACGTTTGACCAATTCGACGAGAACTTTTGTCTGCGTGCCGATTGCCCCTGCGAATTTGTTAAGGTATTCGGGATTTAAAATCGCCAGGTTTTTGAGTTCCCTGACGGAATCAAGCGCATCGCCGACAATTCCGCCGATAAAGTCCGCCTGCGGGACATCCGTTGGTTTGTAAACTTTAGGTCTTTCAAATTCCCACCGGCCGGCGTTGAATTGCTCGATACATTGCTGAACAGATTTTATGTACTCGTTTCTGCATTTCGCGGCCCACTTGCCCGACGGATTCTGGTCATTATAAACTTTCAGCGCGAATTCGAGCCGGCTAAGGGCGTCCCGGAGTTTATCTGTTACGATTTGCTTTTGGGCCTGAACGATATCCGTTGCGAATGGGTCAACCGCCTCGGCTAAAACTTTTGCCCGCTCAAGCCAGTCATCGCGTGATACGACGCCGTCTAAAAAGTCGCTTACCTCGATTATGGTCGCGGGGAAACCTTCCGTCATTCGCAGGTCTCTGCGAGTCATAAGCTGCCTGAGGGCTTCGGCAATATTATTTTGTTTCCAGGCCCAGTCGATTGTTTTTTCGAGTATCTCGGTCTTTAGCAGTTTCGCCTCGTCGGCGTCGATTATGCCGAAGGTCGGGTCAAGCCCAATTTCGTAAAAATGCTCGGTGATAATGCGTTTGCAGAATGAGTGAATTGTGCTTATATCCGCGGCACCGAGCAGAATCAACTGCCTGCGAAGATGTCTGCGAAGGGTGGCGTCCGAGGTCGTTTCCATCGCGGAGCTTAACTGACTTGCGATTCGGGAGCGCATTTCTTCGGCGGCCATTTCGGTAAAAGTAACGACAAGAATGCTCCAGACATCCGGGCAGGCAGACGGGTTGGTCACAATGTTGACGCAACTGCCCGAAAGCACAGCGGTCTTGCCCGTCCCCGCCGAGGCGGAGACGAAGACATTCCTGCCGTGCTCTTCAATCGCTCGGCTTTGCTGTGTCGTCCAGTTAACTTTACTTTGACTCATCCGTTGTAATCCGCTCAAGGACCTGCTCTTTATTGACGCGGGTAAGCAAGTTGTAATTGTTTATCTGCCAGTCGAATCGGCAGAGAGGTTTATATTCACATTGCTTGCACGGCGAATCTGTACCGAGGTGATAAGGCAAAGCGGTGATTTTGCCCGACGTGATTTGCCCGGCAATGTCGGTTATCTTTCGCGAGCCGAAATTCATAAACGCCTCGAAATCCGCCGGCCGAAGAGAGCCGAGGTAATTATATTTACCGTATGGGTCACCTTCTTTTGTAACGAAGAAATTATAATAATGGCTGTCTTTTGCGGCTGTGCCATCGAGTGAAGATGCGTAATCGCCGTTGAATATTCCTCTTGCCTTATGGGCGAATTTTGGATTGTTGTCGGCTGATTTGCCAAGCTCGACGTTTTCCGGGCCGACCTCAATTGGCATATAAAACGCGCCGGTGATATCATCGGCGATTTTCCCGGCGGCGTTGCGGACAGCGAGCATATAAACCGCGAGCTGAATATCGAGGCCGTAGTAAAATTCCGCCCAGCTAAAAGAATCTTTGGAACGTTTTTTGTAATCGAAGACAATAGCGACCTTTCGCCCGTCAATTTTCGCGATATCCAGCCGGTCGATTCGGCCATTGAGGGTGAGCCGTCTGCCATCGGCAAGCGTTAACGTCAATTCGCCAATTGAATCGCCAACAGATTTGGATTTGCCGAATGAAATCTCGGACATCGCGGGCCTGAAAACGCCCGCTCGAATCATCTGAGATATAGCAATGGCACAATCTCGCAGATATTCCCGTGCGGAGCTAATCATAAAAGCGTTGTGCGGACTGTGGGCGGCGAATTTCGATATAAATGAATCCTCCCGGCAAAGTCGTTCTGTTTCCTCATCAAGTATTTTAATCAACGTGTCGTCAGTAGTTGTCTCGAAATTGATTTTGTCGGCGACAATCCTTTTGGTAAACCTGTCGAGGACGCGATGATAAAATTCGCCAAGGTCAGGCGGCTCAAGCTTGAATTCCTCGCGTTTGCTTAAGTCCAGGATGTATCTTGAGAAGTGCCTGTAGGGACATTCTGCGAAGGTGCTCAGCCGGGACGCGGAACTTTTTAGTTGCTTATCGAAAAGCTCCCCGACAACAGCTTTATCCAGCGATGCTTCATTCTTATAGCCGACCGCCCCCGCTGCTCTTGAACCAATCGCTGAAAGCTGGTCATCGCGGGCAATTTTCTCCAACAACTCTTCCGGCTGCGGTGAACAGCAAAGGATATCCTCAAGCTCGTATGTTGTGCAGACATTTTCAATGGCAGTCGGGAAGGAATCGACCGATTCCTCTTTGAGGTCTTCAAACAATCTGCACAGGTTATCGACAAAAGGCGAACGGGCAACCGCGTTTGATTTCTGGTCATCAGCAGGATAAGTAACGAAAAGAAATTCCGAAGGTCTTGTGAACGCGATATAAGCAAGATATGGCCTGTTGGCAAGCTCCTGGCGGACGCCGGGCGGCAGTTCAACGCCTGATGACTGGGCGGCGAGGCGGTCTTCTTCGCTTAATATGCTGTCAAAAACGACAGGCGATGGAAATTGCCTTTCGGTTGTGCCAATCAGGAAAACCGCCTTCAAATCGGGATGTCGGCTGCGCTCAATCGAGCCAACAAGCACCTGGTCAAGATTGGGAGGAATAAACGCCAGTGTTATCTGCGAAAAGGCGCTTCGCATAATCGCAAGATAATCCTCACAGTTAAGGGACACACCCTCAAACGCCGCGACCATTTCGTCGAAGATGTCGATTAGCCGGTCATAAAACTGGCGATGCTCATCGGCGGCCGCGTAGTCGCCTTTCTGTATCGCCTGTTCGACCCAGCTCGACAACTGTTTACGAACTTCTGCTGCTTCGAGGAAATCGAAAATTATTTTAGTGAACTGTTCCGGGGCAAGCGACTTATTATCGCCAGCGGTATCGCCAAGTTTATTTTTCAACTCCAGCAGCGGAGCGATTGCCTCTTTTCGGATTCGGTTTACCCGCTCTTCGTCGAATTGTTCCGCGTTTTGGGCGGCGTATTTCCAGGGCTTGTCGCTTTTCCAGTCGCCAGCGGTAATGCCAAAAGCGAGACAATAATTTTCCAGCAGGTCAATTTCATCTCGCTCGATATTCAGCAGGTCGGTCTTGAGATACGCGAATATCTCGCCTGCGGGAAAATCATTTGTTACGGTGTTAAGCGCGGAACAAATCAGTTCGATTACGGGATGCTGATTGAGGGGCCTTCGTTTATCTATAAAGACGGGGATGCTGTAATCCTCGAAACAGGTCTTGATGTAATTTTCATAAGAGTCGAGGTCGGATGCGATGACGGCGATGTCGCGATACCTGAAGCCGGCATGCCTGACTAAGTTTGTTATCTGCCGGGCAACAAACTGTACCTCGGCACGAGTGTTTGGCGCTGATACGACGCGGATTTTGCCGTCTGCGGATATCACACCGGCATCTTGATTGAATACGCCTTGCTCGACGTGCGCAATCGCAGAACTGTTCGCAAAACGCATCGGCTTATTCAAAATTAACGGCGGGGCAAGTTTGAGTTTGCATTTTTTTATCCGCTCGACAAGCTCGGCGTATGTCTCGGCGGTGTGGCCGAATAAATCGGTAGGGTCGATTTTGTTTTTGTCCGGGTTGGCTATATCGGTCATTGCAGGGTCGAGGCATAGCGCAATTTGGGCATCTTCGACGACTTTGAGCAATTCGGTAAGCAGGGCAAGCTCGCCTGTGGTGAAGCCCGCGAAACCATCGACCCACAGTTTCGCCCCGCGCACCAAATCGGCATCAGCGACCGCCTTGCAGGCCGAAGCCAGTTGGATATCCGGGTCAAGAAACTTACCTTCGATAAACTTCAGATACTCTTCAAAAACGATTCCCAAATCAGCGAACTTCGCCGTCGCCAGGGTATCGCCCTGTTGTTTTCGCAGATTTTGCACAAGATTTTTTATATCGTCCGGCGTGTTCGCGTATTGCTGCAACTGGGTAATCGTGTCGGCCAGACGCTGCCCCAGACCGGGCATCCTGGCGGAATCGGCGAATACATTTAGTTTGCCCGCGCATTCACGGAGGATTCTTTGAATAACCATTGCCCTGCCGAGGCGCGAAATAGCGGGTCTGGCGATATTTTTGCCGAGGACAAGATAAACCAAGCGGTCAAAAGACAGGACGTGCAGCCGATTATATCCGGTTATACGCGTATCGCTGAGTATTGCCTCGCTCGCCTGATATGTTGCCTGTTCGGGAACAAGATACAATAACGGCTGGTGGTCTTGCTGTAGCAGGGCATCCACTATTGCCTTTACGCAATGGTGTGTTTTACCCGTGCCGCTCCGTCCAAGTATAAATCTAACCGCCATAGCAAATACCAGCGAAAAACGGGAGAAACTTTTGCAAGTTTACAGCTTAATCCACCATACTCAAGGCAGATAAAAGCGTAAAGTGTAAAATCAAAACTAAAAAGTTATCTCCTGATTCATCGAGGCCAAGCGCGAAGTGCAACGCGGCATAAGCAGCGGCCAGGAAAGAAAAAAACTGCGAGCCGGCACGCAAATAAGGCCCGCAAACTTCTCATTAACAATTTCTAAATCGTTCTACGCCTTTCGTTTTCTCAGCATCAAGCCACCCAGGCCAAGCAGTGCGAGCGTCATCGGCTCAGGAATGATTGCGGTAAAACCATGGGCATTACCACCGTCGTTATTATTCCAGTAATAACCAACAAGTTCGTTCCCTTCGATACCATATACGTATGTCCCTGCCGCTCCGGGGTAATCGAGGGTAGTCCATGATGTGCCATTATAGAAAAAGCCATGGTCACCGGAAGCGTCCTCGTAGTAACCAACAAGATTACTGCCGCTAATGCCATTGATCCACGTGGAAGATGCTCCAGACATATCATGGATGGTCCAGGTTCCGCCTGTCATATCATAGACAGCGCCGTGGAAATCATAGTCACCAACGAGTTTGCTGCCGCTGATGCCATCTATCCATGTTTGAGTCGCCCCCGGCTTATCAATGGGGGTCCAGCTTCCGCCGTTATAGAGAAAGCCATGGGCGTTATCAGAGGAGTCCGTGTAGTAGCCAACAAGATTGCCGCCATCGATGCCGTGCATAAACGTCCCCTTTGACCCTCCCGTTGCCGCTCCCGGCGCGTCGAGGGTATTCCAGGAACTACTGATATAGGAACAACCGCGGTAGCCATTATCGTAGTATGAGCCAACATAATTGCTCCCGTCGATGCCGTAAAGTACTGTCTGACCTGCCGGGTCGTCGTGAGTGACCCACGTTCCGCTGTTATAACTAAAACCATGGTTACCCATAGTATCAGAATAGACACCGACAAGAGTGCCCCCATCAATGCCTAATACCTCTGTATAATACGCCCCCGCCTTGTCGATAGGGGTCCAAGTGACAGCAGCCCCGGCATAACCCACACAGCACAACATTACCACTCCACAAATCACAATCGACGTTTTCATAATTCTTTCCTCTTTCAAAAAATATTTCAACAGCAACATACTCTTGGTTGCCTTTCTGCAGCAGCGCCGAGAAAAACCACAACCACTTAACTAAGGAAATATTTTTTCCTCCTCATCCTTCTCCCCACCTTCTTCTTCGCAGGCACTCTGTGCGAGAGCCATGCGAACTCACTTAGAGTTGGCACTTTACCGCAAATACCACTGGAAGTCAAGAACTTTTTTAAAAAAATTTGCAGATTTTCCAGATTATTTGGGATGGCCCTTTCGCCCCCCTGCTCACAGACAAAGATGTCTCTTGCGCTTACTGAGGGGAGGCGAAGGCAATTCCGCTGTTGGCATATCCGGTTTGCGGTGGTATAATGAATAGGGACGGGTTTTCCGGCGCGGCAGTAACGATGGCCGAGGAGCATAGAAGAGACAGAAGTAATATGAATAATTTGAAGGTGGTATTGATTTCGGCAGCGGTGTGCGTGCTTGCTGCGAGCGGGGTTTGTTTTTCGGACACATTTACCAACCGCCAGACCAATGAGAAACTCCACGGATACATTACGGCCCGACTGCCCGGCTCTGCCCAAAGCGCCCGCCAGGACAGCAGTTCGCCGAAATCCGCCGAAGCTGAAAATGGCCCGACGAGCGTCTTTACACAGGAAAAAGGCCTGCTCAAACTGAATCTGAACGAATGGGAAATGGTACGCGACAGGAGCGGGAGAAACAACAAGGTAATCGTCCTGGCCGTGGACGACGAGATAATGTACGAGATAGAAACCGACGCCTTCGAGAAGGCCATAGCCGATAGTTCGCAGGAAGGCCCCTTGTTTATACTGGTGGAAATCGATACGCCCGGCGGACGGATTGATTTAGCTCATCGAATGTGCACGGCAATTACACAAGATACTGACTGTGATGTATTCGCATTCATCAAAGGCGGCCAATACGGCGGCGCAATATCCGCCGGGGCCGCGGTTGCGCTATCTTGCAGCAAGATTTATATGGCGAACAACACAGTTATAGGCGCGGCTACCCTGGTCACTATGCCAAAAGATAAACAAGATTATGAAAATACCAGGAAGAAGAATTACGGCGAAGTAGTCGATGAAAAGTTAAGTTCTGTCTGGCGGGCATACCTTGCCTCATTGGCACAGCAGAACAACCGGCCCGGCTTATTGGCAAGGGCGATGGTTGACCGCGATATTGCGGTCATTGAGGTAAACCAGGCGGGCAAGCGTCTGTTTATCGAGCCGGTAAACAAAAGGCCGGAGCAGCAAGTCGTGAGGACCTGGAATAAGGCGGGGTCACTTGTAACTCTGACGGCTCAGGAGGCCGTTGAATGCACAATCGCGGACGGGCTTGCCGGTTCGCGGGAACAATTGCTCCAGCAGCTTCAAGCCGGCGACGTGAACGTCGTTACCGACAAGAAAATAGCAAACGCCAGAAAAGAGCTGCAAATAGCGAAACGCCGTATGGATGAGATAGTAAAATCGCTTGACCTGAAGATAAAACAGTCGAAATACCCGCAGCCGGCGCCCAAAGTCCTGAGTATTCTGCAGGGCGCCAGAAGCGATTTTGAAAACCTCAAAACCCTTGCGAAAAAGTATCCCGACCTGGACATGGACGTTAAGGATATCGAGAAGGTCTTGAATTCCATTCAGGCCGATTACGAAAACACATCAAGGGAAACGAGAAGCCGCAAGTAGCTTCTTTTAGAGGAAGTTATGAAGGTACTTGGGATATCAACCAGTCCGAGAGACAACAGCAACAGCGATATACTTTTGCGCCAGGTGTTGTCCGGGGCCAGTTCCGCCGGCGCCGAAGCGGAATACCTGCGCCTGTGCAAGTTTAATATCGCACCCTGTTCAGCGTGCGGGGCCTGCTACGCGACAGGCGAGTGCCCTGTTGGGGACGATTTTCAGGCGGTGCTTCCGAAAATTCTCGCTGCGGACCGCCTGATTTTTGCGACGCCGATATTTTTTATGAGCGTCTGCGCGCAGGCGAAAATACTAATCGACCGCTGCCAGTGCCTGTGGGCGAGCAAATATATTCTTAAGCGTCCCATCATTGGGCCGCGAGAGACAAGCCGGCTTGCTATGGTCATTGCCGTTGGGGGAAAAAAGGGCGGCAAAGGATTTGATTGTATCCGGCTGATGATGAAATACTACTTAGATACGGTTGATATGGGCTATTTTGCCAATCTGTTCGTCAGTAACGCCGACGAAGCAGGTAAAATCGCCGACAATGCCGATATAATGCAGGAGGCAATTCGACTTGGAAAAGAGCTTGCCCTTGCTGCGGGGCCTGTGCCGGAAAAACCCATTGACGTGGAGCTTGTAGGATAAAAGAGTTTGGAACGAACAGGAAAAACCACACCATTCAAGGAAATAAAAAGATGAAAACTGGACAATCGAAGGTGATGATTTTGGTTTTATCGTTGTTTATGGTCCTGGCCTGTGCTTCATGCTCGGATACGGCGACAACCGCTGAGCCAAACAAGGCCGTCAACGCTGCGCCACCCGCAGGCGCGAACGCTTCAAAGGCGGTAAAACCCAACATCGAAGAATTGAAGGCAGGCAAAAATTACATCGCGACAAAAGTTTACAGCGCACAGGAAGACGAGGAGATGCTAAATCTGTATAAAGGGCTGCGCGTGGCAGACGTCGTGGACGGGATGGACAAAGTTGGCTTGAAGAACATAGGAACGATGTCGCCTGAGATTAAGCCGTTGTGGAAAGACACGGAGCATTATACGCATCGCATCCAGGGTATCGCGGTTACAGTCAGGTACGTCCCGACGAACAAACCGCAGGCGCCGGCGATGGAGGCCAAGCCATACGACGAATGGAGAGACAATTGGTACACCAATTTTTCTCCAGAGCCGTTTATACCTCTTATCCGCAAGGGGACCGTTCTGGTCATAGAAGAATCCGGCGACGGCGACACCGGCTCCATCGGGTCCAACAACATAATGGTCTGGAAATTAGCCGGATGCATCGGCGTGGTTACCAGCAACACATCACGTGA
>Ga0116138_1000597_pt1 | contig 21277 bp, 19 predicted proteins | sample June2015DPH_20_1_2_FD_88971 | JGI IMG/M metagenome (GOLD analysis project Ga0116138, IMG submission 88971) | Peatland microbial communities from SPRUCE experiment site at the Marcell Experimental Forest, Minnesota, USA - June2015DPH_20_150 | ecosystem: Environmental > Terrestrial > Soil >... | reverse complement strand
TTCTGCAAATAGTGGCAAGTCCTCTTTCTCCATAACCCTCATGTTAATATTCTTTCCTTCAAGCAATTGTGAACACGCACTGAAGCTGATTGAACTGGTTCAGCTATAACTTTTCCGCAACTCCGAAATTTGGTCAATTGGATAAAACTTCACCCTCAACCAACCAATTTCACGGTCACTCGCTCTGCCAGTCACTCAAACTCTCGGTCACTGCCACTGCCAACTCCTACCTCTACACCTACCTATACCTACCCATACAACACACACTCACACGGCGTGTGTGTGAGAAGGACGAGCGCGCGCTTTTTTGGTAATATTCTGCTGATCGAAATACCGTTTAAGTGTCCGTTTCAATTTGATTGATCAGTTGGATAGCTGAGGTAGAAGAATGTCGCAAGTGAAGTGCCCCAAGTGTGGAGCAGAAATAGTGCCGTATGCAGTGGGTTTTCCTAATGAGAAGGTATTTGTCACGGTCTGCACTAACTGTATTAAACTCAAGTTATCTAATCAAATGAAAGCTCTGAAGGCTTTTTAATCATCACCAGTTTTGCCCCCTAGCTCGCTAAAGGTTGAAGAGATGAAGATCTAAAGCGGTTTTGCAGATTTTTCTGCGTCTCTGTTTTTCTTTGCTGCTTCGGCAGGGTTTGGGTTTGGGGGTAAAGTTTTATCCACACACACAATATTTACGACGACGGACGACGACACTGTTTCTGGATTTTTTATTTTGCGCGCGCAGAGCAAGTGGCTAGGAGGCTGTTTCGAGACCGTCTATATAGCCCTTCCATGTGTAGAAACTAACCTTCCTGCCGATATTTGACACAGCAGTGTCAAGAAGTTCTGCTTTGACTGGAAGCGTTACCTCATAGTATTCTGTTTTTTCGCCAGACTCAACAAAAACCCTTATTGTAAGGTTGTTACCAGACATTTTGATTATTTTTCCTACGAGAGTATCGCTGACCATGTTGCTATCACCAAATAGGCAGAAATCACTCTCATATTGTTGAAGTTCGTCTTATATTTGTCGGCAACTCTCAAGTCTGGCGCGCGCTACACTTAGTCTGACGCTATACTTACGAGAGTATCCTTGAATTCCTTGATTGCCTGCATAGGAGGGAAAATTGATGCCAAAGTGTCAAGTATATTGTCAGCAGAGGTCAATAACGCTTTTAATAATCTCTTCAAAACGTCACTTGCAATTCTTGATAGCTTAAGCTTATCAAAATTAAGCAGTCGTTCTCTACGTCTTGTGTATTCTTTAATCTTTAGTTCTAACTGTGAACCTGATAATCCCATAGCTTGAAAGCGCGCGCCCGCGCTAACATCGGTAGATACAATCTCACGTATCTCTTTTGTCGCTGTTTCAAATTGCGGTTGAAGCTCTTTCCATGCGTTTCTTACTAAACCATAAATATCCTTTCGCTCTGGTATCATCCATTCAATGTTAGCCACCGTGTTTTGCAAATCAGACTCAAACATTGAGAGAAATTTCTCGAGAGGAAGTAATTGCGACAATGCTATTCCCAGTGAACCATTCTATTTCAACAGATTAATAAATTCTTTCATTCATTTCAAAATGGCTTATGGCGCGCTTAAAGGAATCCCAAAACCCTTCGTAATTGTAAAACTTCAAATCTGGAGAATAAGAGCATAGAAAATCGGGAAAGATGAATACATGGCAGCGCGCGCTCTTAGTTAGAATCCTCTAACCTTAATAGGCTCTCGAATTTGTTATTTCAAATAAAAGCACGCGCAAGGTAGTGAGTCAAGAAACGCTTCCACTCTTGCTATACCTTTCTGAGATAAACAAATCAACATAAACTGACCAATTTGAGCCAAGTATTTCTAGCAACATTAAAATCTACTATTCCAAAGCAAATGATTGAAGTTACATGCTACCTTTTCAACTTATTGAAGTGAATATCACCTGTTTTAGCCTATTGAATTAGCGAATGCAACGTTGGATAATACAAAAATAGCGAACGATGCAGTAGTTAATCAAAAACTCAACGCAAAAATATCACTTCCACAATATATTTTTGCATGCCAGCGAAAATTGAAGTTCGTATGTCTTCTGACGGTCGCCTATTGATGGTTGTGCATTTTGTTGAAGATTCCAATTTCTGGATTAATTCTAATGGTAGTGTTTCCTATGTCCCTAGAAAGACAGAAGTTGAATTGATAAAAGAAAGTCTTCAAGCGGTTGATAATTATAACATCGAGAAAATGTTCAAAAGAAATCTTAGAAAAGGAGATTGAGATAAAGGGAAGAGCAAGCGCGCGCACACACACAAACCCAAACCCAATTCTGGTTCTGAATTTCCGATTCATAAACGATAAGTTAAATCAATTGGGATACTTAGGGCGCGCGCGTTTGGAGTGGAGAATAATGTCTGATCCCAATATTCTCTATGTTTGTCCTGAATGTTCAGAGAAACTCTATCCAAACAAGGGAAAATTCACTGTGGAGCAGTTACTCAAAGCCGATATGGTGAAATCTGCATTCTCTGCTGGTAAACGTGTCGAACATATGTGGGTCAAGGTTTCCGAAGTTCAAGTTGAAAATCAGCTTGTGAAGGGAACTCTCGATAATACTCCAACTGAAATCACGCATTTGACTTTTGGCGATATTGTATTTGTGCCGTTCAAAGATATTGAAGACATTTGGATTGAAGGACAAGTTCCAGAGAGCGTCAAGCGACTTTTGGAAACCAAGGAGGAAGAGCGCGTGCGCTATTGATAAAGGCCAAGCTTGAACCCTACCTTGGGTTTCTGCACACTGCCGCAATGGGCAAGCCGAGTCTGATATGTGACTTCATGGAATTGTACCGCTATTTGATAGACGACTTTCTGATCCAGTACTGTAAGAAGCTCAAACCGTCTGACTTCGTTCTGAAGACAGAGATTCTTTCAACGAGAAAGAAAGGAAAGAGGCAGTACTTAAGTGAACTGAACACAGAGATTTGCTTAGACATCTGAACGAATACTTATTGATGAGGGTTGATATCCCACGGATTAGATATGGTAAAAGTCAGGAAGTTGAGACGTTGATTTGTGAAGAGGCCTCCCTGTTAGCTCAATACTTGAGAAATGAAAAACGGAAGTGGATTCCAAGAATCGCATTCCCAAAATAGGTGATTGAAAATGAGCGAGAGAACTGAGATACCCGCTCCTGTCAAGAGAATCGTCAGACAAGAAGCAGGTTTTGGGTGTTGCAAATGTGGTCAACCAATAGTTCAATATCACCATATTGTAAGAAAATCCAAAAAACCGGAGGATATCATGCTGCTTTGTCCTTTTCCATGTCATTACAAAGCAACACACAAAGTAATGACTAAGAAAGAACAACTATTCTACAAATCGAATCCCTATAATATTAAACAAGGGTTTGTTCAAGGGCAGCTAGAAGTCAATCAGAATATTCCTATTGTTAATGTCGGGACTAGCCAAATAATTGGCACTGGAGATTTAGTGGCAATTGATGGTGAGAATCTGCTATCTTTGAATATCAACAAAAACAGAATAGAGATTTCAGCAACGCTTTATGATCAGCAAAATCGATTAGCTGCTAAGATTATGAATAACGAGTGGGTTTCTGGGAATCCGTTGCCTTGGGATCTTGAATCAGGATTTCAATGGCTTAAGATAAGAAGAAAAAAACGAGACATCGAACTGGAAATTGACGCAAGAGCTTATCCCATAAATATGCTTGCTAATATTTGGAAAAATCAGCACAACTTAAGGTTTAGCCCCAAGCAAATCATTTGGGAGAGCGCTAAGACTCATGTTAGATTTGCACACAAATGCTTTGTAGCTATGAAGATAGAGGCTGAAACAACGAACTCAACATTTACTCTTTCGCCTGACCCTCGAATTGGCACTTTCGCGGTTATTACCGATTTGAACAGAAAAAAACGTATTCGAAGAGGCTTGAAAATATGGCAGGAGTTAAGTAAAAAGAAAGGACTAAAATAGACTTGAGAGACTGACAGACTGAGACAGACATAGTGCGCGTGTGTGTGTTTGGGATAAAACTTTACCCCAACAACAAAATTCTAGACGCTGCAATTCCTCATCTTCTTTCTGGAAAAAAGGGGGAAATACAAGTAGTCAAGGTACATATTCGCTCGGTGTGTGGCGGATCCGCTGGGATTTGAACCCAGGACTTTCGGCTTTCTTCGGCTTTTAGCGCGTTAGAAGGCCGACGCGCTTTATGGCTTAAGGAGTATCCATGCTGCGCTACGGATCCTTTTTCGGGCAATAGAAGGAAGGGTAATTGGTTGATATATTTTATTCTATGTAAATGGCTGGGCGGTAGGGTTTGGCGAGTTGTGCCCTTTGTTTGGGGTCGTGGCGTTCAGCGTCTTCTTCGTTGTAGACGTGGATTTCCGCGTTCAGCTCTTTCTTGAAGAAGTTCTGTGCTTCTTCTAATGCCTCGGTCTCGTTTACAAGTCCGGTTTGTATGCGTCTTTGTTTTGTTTCTTCGGAAGTTCGGTTTATTTCCTCTGCGATTTGACCTGCGAACTTGGCTACTTTGTGAGCGTTTGTCCTCAATTCCGGCTCTTGCATGAGCTGTTTCATCAAATCCTTCTGCAGAATCTTTTCTGAAGTGGATTTTTCCAGCGCTTTCATATACGTCTTCCATTTCCATGGGGCAGCCGTGTAATAGCATATCCTCTCGGGTTTTGCGCCTGTCGCTTTAAGGATATTCAGCGTATCTTCGAGCACGTTCACGATGAGGGTTTCATTTTCCTCTGCCTTGACGTCTATTTTGGATTCGTCGGGTGTTGGCCAAGGGCTTCGCGCAATGAAGTCTTTTCCGCCTAGCATTTCCCATATTTCTTCGCATGTGTGCGGTGCAACTGGTGCCAGCATCCGTGTTTGCGCGTCTAAGACCTCATGAAAAACGTAGGCTGATGCGGCTTTCCTTTTCGGGTTTTCCTTTCCATCTGCGATGCGTTTTTGGTACCATTGGAAGTCTTGATCCAGTTCGAAGAGTACGGTGTGTATGGCTTTGCGGACGGCCAGTTTGTCCATCGCTTCGGTTGCGTTTCTGATGTGCTGGTGTAGTCTGCTGAGCATCCACCTGTCCATCGCCGTCAACGTCGTCTTTGAGGCTTTTTTGCTTGGGGGCTTGGCGGTTTCGGAGGCGAATCTGTAGAGTCTTTCGAGTCTGTCGCGCATTGATTTGGCTATTGTGGGGCTGAAGTCGGAGTCTTGAAGCAGTTCAGCCGTTGACAAGACGCTCAGTCTTACTGGGTCTGCGCCGAACTTCGTTATGGCTTCGCGTAGGGGGATGATGTTTCCGAAGGATTTGCTCATCTTAGAGCCTTCCATCATGACGTGTCCGTTGGTGACGATTTGGCGGGGCCAATGGTTTTGTGGGAATATGGCGGTGTGGTTGAATATCATGAAGGTGAAGTGGTTGGGGATGAGTTCGCGGCCTGAGTGCCTGCTGTCCAGCGGATAGAAGTACATGAATTCGTCGTGCATCTGATTCAGGACTTTGGTGTTTACGCCCGTTTTTCTGCTGATTTCTGCGGGTTTTCCAAGGCCTAAAAATATGTAGTCGAGGGTTTCGTCGGTCAATTGGGCTGGCTGGATCTTGTGCTGTTTTATGTGTTTGACTATTGTGTAGTAGGCCATGTAGATTGTTGAGTCTGAGAGTGATTCGATGATCCAGTCTTTGTCCCATGGTAGGCGTGTGCCCATGCCTGATTTTCTCGCGCAGGCTCTTTCGTGCAGCCAGTCGATGACGTTGTTGAATTCTAGTCGTACTTCTTCGGGCAGTATTTCCATCATGTCCAAGTTCTTGTGTGCTAAGGCCTTCCACTCGGGTTTGCCGTAGTCGATGAACCATTGGTCTTGGACTATCTTGACGATGCACTCTGTTTTGCAGCGGCAGAAGACGGGTCTGTTAAGCAGTTCGTACATGGTTGTGGCTTTTTCTTCCCGGATTAGGTCCTGTTTGACTCTGTCTTTTGCTTCAGCCACGGTCATGCCGGCGTACTTGCCTGTGTTGGCTTTCATTTTTCCGTTGTGGAACTCGTGCCTGTAGACCTCTTTCGTGGCGTCCTCCAGCTTCGAGTCTGTCTGTTCTTTGATGCTCATTTTCTTTACTACGTCTGCTGCTGGAATGTCCGAGTATTCTTTGACTTCGATGAGCGAGATGGGCTGGATCGTGTTTATGTCTTCGGCTGTTATTCCGTACTGTTTCAGCTTCTGCGGTTCTTTCTTTATGTTTTCTAGGGCGATGTAGTCGTATGGGGCGTGTCCTGGGACTGACATGACGACACCTGTGGCGTTCTTAGGGTCTACGAAGTCTGCTGGGAGTATTGGGATTTCTCTTCCTGTAGCTGGGTTTTGAACGTGTTTTCCTATGAGCTGTCTGCCTTCAAAGGTTTCTTGGACTTTGACTTTTCGGTTTTGGTTGGCGAGTTTTTCGGCGCTTTCTTGGCTGATTATCCATGGTTCGCCGTCGATCGTGGCTTTGGCGTATTTTGTGCTGGGGTTTAGCCAGATGTTTGTGACGCCGAAGATTGTTTCAGGTCTCAGTGTAGCGGCTGGATAGACGATGTTGTCTTTTGTGAATTTTATGAGTGTGAACTCGCCTATTTCTGGTTCAACATCGCCTGCGGTGTCGTGCATGCCGACTGGGTTTCCGTCTTTGGGGCACCAGCCCACTGGGTGGCTTCCTTGCGTGATGTATCCGTTTTGGCGCAGTTTTTCGAATTGCCATTCTACGAAGCGGTTATAATGCGGGTCTACGGTGGTGAATTCACGTCTCCAGTCGATTGAGAAGCCTATTTCTTTCATGCCAGTTTTGATTTCTTGGTGGAAGTAACGGGCCATAGCGATGGGTTCCGTGAGCTCTTCTAGTTTCTGTTCTGGGATTTTGTACACGTTAACGAAGTCGCTGATTAGGTCCTTATCATTGTCTGCGAGGCGTTTGGCCATTGCCAGTACGGGCGTACCCGTGTAGTGGAAGGCCATAGGCAGTAGCGTGTTGTAGCCGCGCATTCGCATGTACCGTGCGTGGACGTCTGCCATGGTGTAGGTTCTTCCGTGGCCGATGTGCTGAGGCGAATTGGGGTAGGGATAGGCTACGGTGATGAAACACTTGGGCTTGGACGGGTCTGGATCAGTCTCGAAGATTCTGGCTTTTTCCCAGTTTTTCTGCCATTTTTCCTCGATTTTTTTCAAAAACTCCATGAAACTTTCTGATTCGGTTCGTGGGGTATTAAAGGTTTTGTTCTTACGAACAGAGAACGCTATTCCTCACATCTAACACCCGAAACTAAAGTGGAGGAACCCGCATTAATCCTTTGCTGTTGATTGGAAGACTGTTGCTGCCTTCGCGCGGGCGGTAGCTGGTTTTTCTTTTTCTGGCAATAGTGCACGCTTGGTCGGATGTGGGTTTTTATTGGAGTTTGTGATTGCTGATCTGAACACGGTGTCAAGGTGATTGATGCGTATGGAGAAAAGCTCGGGATATGTTGTTGACAGAAAGGTAATTGCAGTTTTGGTCCTCGTTTTTTTGGCGTTGGCTGGAAGCCTCGCAGTAATGTATGTTGATTTGAAATCAGAGATTGCTTCTCTGAAAAGTGACGATGAGCAGCTTCGAGGGCTGCTTGAGGAGTTGCACGCCAACCAGACGAGCGGCCTGTCTGCAGTTCAAATCTACAATCGAACCAAGTATTCAGTTGTGTTGATAACGACTGATAATGGGGAAGGTTCAGGTTTTGTCTACGATTCGCAAGGACACATCGTTACGAACAACCACGTTGTTGAGGGCACCACCAGCATCAATGTGACATTCTTCGACGGAACCGCTGAAACGGCCCAAATCACAGGAACACCCGACGTTTACGGCGACCTAGCACTGATCAAAGTTGACAAGTTGCCCGCACAATCACAGCCGTTGCCCATCAGAAACTCGACACAGCTGATGGTCGGAGAACCCGTCTACGCTATCGGAAACCCCTTCGGGTTGAGCAGTTCAATGACCTCGGGAATAATCAGCCAACTGGGAAGAGTGAAGAGACTCTCAGAACTGGGAGAGCCCGTGCCACCCGCCGAGGGAAACTACTCGATAGCCGACTTGATCCAGTTCGACGCCGCCGTCAACACGGGCAATTCCGGCGGGCCACTGCTGGACGGCTTCGGCTACGTCATCGGTGTGACGTTCGCCATAGAAACCGACAACACAGGCATCAACGGCTTCATAGGAATAGCCTATGCCGTCCCATCAGTACTCCTCATGCGGGTAATTCCAGCCCTAGAAACCACCGGCCACTACGACCACCCATGGGTTGGGATAGAGTACGATTCACGCTACACAGACGGAGTGCACGTGACAGGCATAGTGTCCGGAGGCCCAGCGTACAAGGCTGGACTGCAAGTAGGCGACGTGATAAAGCAAGTCGACGGTCTGCAAGTGAACAGTGGAGCAGACTTCGTAATCTACTTGGAAAGGTACACGAGCCCAGGCGACACAATAAAGCTGAACATCAACAGAAACGGCAGCACCCTCAACGAGACACTAACACTGGAACCAAGGGCACCAATCCATGCTAGTCCCTAGAACCACGCGCTGGTTTTAAATTGAGAGGCAAGCAGTATCCACTTGCTGAAAGAAAAATGAAAAGCGGCAGAAACCACGTGAAAGCGGTGCTTTTCGACTTGGGAGGCACGCTGGTCAAGATTGACAACAGCGAGGTCCCCCACGTCATGAAGAGAATGCTCGAAGACTGCGGAGTCAACCGTTCTCTGGAAGACGTGTCTAAAGCATGGGTGAAATCCGAGGAAGGACTCAATTTTCGGGACATGACAAGACTCCTTGACGAGTTCTGGGTTCAGCGAAACCTACGGATTCTACACAACCTTCGAGTCGACTCAGAAACTGAAAAACTGGCAAGATTCATGGCAACTCACTGGTGGGACTATTCCAGAGTAACTCTCTACCCAGACGCTAAAACGATGCTCCCGCAACTCAAAGGAAAAGGTTTGAAGACAGGACTCATAACAAACGGATTGCAGAGTGACACAAGCGGCGTACTGCCCCAAGTAGGGTTACAAGACTTTTTTGACGTCGTTGTCGTCGTTGACACACTAAGAAGGATGAAACCCGACGCCGAAGTTTTCAACTATGCACTAGAAAAGTTGAGGACAGCGCCTTCTGAGGCCGTTTTCGTCGGAGACGACATGGAAACAGACTACAAAGGAGCACAAAAGTGCGGGCTACCCGTATTCTTAGTTGACCGTGACGGCAAAGTTCAAGACAAGAGCGTGAACAGATTATCCAGTTTAGAAGACTTGTTTGAACGCGCGCTGTAGGCGATTTCCATGGTGGACAAGAGGCCCAGCTGGGACGAATACTTCATAGAGATAGCAAAAGTAGTGGGCACGAGAGGAACCTGCGACAGAGGAAGAAACGGAGCCGTCCTAGTCAGGAACAAGAGAATCCTAACAACAGGGTATGCGGGCGCTCCAGCCGGACTGCCACACTGCGACGAAGTCGGCCACATGATGGCCGAAACAACCGATCCCAACGGAAACAAATCAAAACACTGCATACGAACCACACACGCAGAACAAAACGCAATAACGCAAGCTGCCCTGCACGGGGTCTCCACCGACGGAGCCACCATGTACACAAAATTCGTCCCTTGCTTCGCCTGCGCCAAAATGATAATCAACGCCGGAATAGAAAGAGTCGTGGCAGAAAAAGACTACCACGACTCAGGCCTGACAAAGCAATTTTTCAAGTAGGCCCGAGTAAAGCTAGAAATCCTCACAAACGAAGTAGAAGAATACCCCGACCAAAAATAGCGCACCGCTTCCAGCGCGGCGGACAGGGCCTGAACAGAAAATCTAAATATCCGAGCTTCAATCATAGAATAACCATGAAGTGGCAAATCTGCATAACACTTGCAAGTCTGCCCCTAGCATACCCAATCCTGCTTGTCGGTTACTATGCTGGAAAATACGTACGCGAAACGAGCCCAAAGGAGATAGTAAGGAGAAACAGAGAACTCTTCTAGCGCGCAACTCGGTTCAGTGTGAATTCTGAATATGAACGGCGCCTTCACAAACAAGATATTCCCAGCCCTGGCAAGCTCTTCCTCATGCAATCACAGACCGAAGAACTCACGTCCACGCTAGACACACTTGAAGCTCAGAAAAGAACACCGAAAAGCTTCACCTTGTACGAAGAGTACAGCCAAACCGACATAGCTGACACAATCAGAACATGCAGAACTAACTATAACAAGGCAACCCTAGAAAGAAGGAAGAAACTGGAAGAACAAGTTGAATCCGAAGTCAACAAATTCCGCAGGTGGCTTGAAGAAACCAAAAACCTCGAACCCAACACCGCACATTACCACGCCATCTCGCTCAAGGGCCTCCTTCTCGGACTACCAACAGGCGTCCAAATCGCGCAACTTTTCGACATAGCGTTAACACGCGCAAGCTCAAAAGTCTAGCTTATCTTGAGGGGCACTCAGGCTTGCGGGTTGATTCGAGCCTGACCGTATTCCCGTTTCATGTCTGACGCTAAGTCGTGAAGAGCCTGCACGTGCTGCGAGTGTTCGTACAACCAACATCCATTCTTGAAAAGATCGTACGGCACAGTCTCTCTCGACCACTTCCCGACGCGCAGGTCCTGAAACACGTACTCGTAACTTTCCAAGAAGTTCTCTCTTGACAGCTTCGATAAAGCATCGATGAAGTTGCGGAACTCGTTCCTGGGAAGATAAACCTGAGAAACCAGCGAGTTTTCTTTCAGTATCTTGCCCAGAATAATCACGAAGGGTTTGTCCAAGAGAGAAGTCGCAAACTTGCCCATTTTCTCACTGTCGCTGAATCTGAAAATGAAAAACAGCATGTCGGACGTCCCCCTGTCGAACGGTAACATGGCCATCTGAAAAGTCTCAATCAGTCCATGTTTGACGACGTGTGTTTCATAATGGTAACGAATGTTCTGCAGAGTCGTTCCCAGTTTCCTGGCCATAGAGGCCAAGCTCACGGTGGCATCTTTCTCCAGCTCCTTCACTATAAACAAGTCAGTTTGATCAGCTTTCAACGTGAAACTCGCAGGGTCTCTCAACGTGTAGGGCAGTTCACTTTCTGAAGAAGAAACGTCGTCCAGCCACTTCTCCCAAGGAAACACCCAAGTCTCCTTATCATCGTCAAACCAGTTTCTCGTGCGATTAACCGTGTGAAAACAAGTCGACCAGAACAACTCTACACCCCGCGTCACTTCCAGCCTCTGCACTTCAGAAAGGAAGCCTTCGAACTCGGCCGTGTGTTCCACGGGAATAACATAGATTCCCACGCATCCCTCAAACGTACCGAAGCATCGGCTCAAGTATATGTAAAACTTGTTGACTTTCAAACAGTTGAAAAGGGTATCCTCTCGTCCAGGAATCGCCTTCGCGAACACCACTGCTTTCTTCATTCCCAAGTTTGTGTGATAAATAGTCGTGAGCAACCTCAAGTAAAAAGAGGAGGACATGCGTTTGATCCTCGATATGACAGTTCCCCTTGGTGCGTTGAGTTCTTTAGCGACTCTTGAGATGTTTCTCGGTCCGTATTCCGCAAGACCTTCTAGAATTCTCACGTCAAGATTATCAAACTTCTTGTTGTCAAATCGTTTGGGCATGCCCTTTCCCACCGTTAGTGCGCTCTGGTTATACCCTATATTAGCCTTACGGTCCGCACGGTGAATCGATTGGTTCTGCAAGGGCTTTCGCAGTGGCGAGTGATAGGACAATCAAGCTGATTGATAGCGCGATTGCGATGGCTTTCCAGTGTCGAGTGACAAACATTCTCCAGTTCAAGCATACCACCTCCTTTTAGATTTGTCGCCAATAAAGAGTTTGCTCCGACGAAAATAAAGCTTATATATGCTTGGTTCTAGAACTAAACTCCATGTCCCTTGATCCAGAGACCAGACGCAAGATATCGCAGTGTATCGACGAGGTACTGGAAACGCTTGGAAAAAGCGGAAAACAAGCTCTAACTAATTATTTCGAAACAAACATCGGCCTGAAGAAAAAAGAAATCCCCCAGAAGCCCGAACTGTTCCGCAAGGGGCTAACCCTGATTTTCGGAGACCAAGCGGCGGATCTGCTTGAAACAGAGATTGTGGAAAAACTGCTGACAAGCTTGGAAATAGATCCGAAATCAAAACTGACTCTTGCAGAGGCCATCGGTCTCATCAGGGCATCACAAAAGAAATCCTGCTAGGCCCGGTGTACACCGATTTTCCAGGGGCAGAAGCACGAAAAGCGCACACTTTGAAATCTTCTGAAAGAGAGTAGAGAGAATGGCTTTCATTATTTCGAGGAGGCTTCGTGGGCTATCAGGCGTTCATCTTGTGCTATTGCCTCATATATTTCATCGACAGCTTGCTCCCGCTCCGTTATGCCGCCGACCTCGTGATGGCTGCCCTTGGTGATTTCGGCTATCTTTTCGGTCAGCAGCACACCGGGGTACTGCCATTCCGCAGTAGCCTGGTTCGTGTTGACTACAACCGTGTGAATCCCTTCTTTCCTAGTAACCTGGGAAACCGAAATGACATCGTCTACTGCCATGTCTTCATAGTTGAAGAATGCTGCGTCGAGGGGGTCAAACGTGCGCACCTCACTCGTCTGCAGACTCTTTATCAGTGGAACGTTGGCGTTCCCGTCTGTCACGATAACCATGACCGGGATCGTCGACCTGTCTCTGCGTTTTTCTTCCTTCAAAACCTCGATGGCCTTCAGCATTCCCGCAGCCAACGGAGTGAATCTACTAACGTGCAGTTTCAGAAGCTTGTTCGCCACAACTCGCAGGTTGGTTATGGGGTGCTGGGCAACAACCGCGTTTATGCCCTTCATAGCCACAACCCTCACTTTGTCCCGGTAACGATAGGCGTCTGCGTGCAGTCGCAGAACGGCCCCCTTCACGTTCTCGATGCTTTCCATCATGGACTTGCTCAAGTCGATGACCAACACTATGGTCATGGGCGCCTTGTAGATTCTCGACTTCTCTCTCGCGCGCGCTTCTTGTGTGGTTGAATATTCCGGGCGGAAAAGGTTATATGGCTGGATTATCCAACCATACTTCATGCGTCGCTTCACGGTTCGCCATCTCGCGCTCTTCGCTGTTCTGGCTGCCATGTGTACAGGTATCCAGTTGACGCCTCGTCCTCCGAACGTGGAGTTCACTACTTTGATTTCTTTCTTGGCCAGCGCTGTTATTGGAATGTCTTTCGGCGTCGGTTTGGGGGCTTTTGTAATGTTTATCAACGGATTTGTTTCGCCTTCAGGGTTTGCCGGCTTGATCCTGCCGTTTCAAATGGTTGGAATGGCACTGGCAGGGGTGGCCGGCGGCCTGTACAGGCGCTCGAGAAATGGTTCTTATGATGCGCAGTCGTGTTTTGAAACGGCGGTTCTGGGGGCCTTTCTTACCCTTGTCTATGATGCACTCACCAATTTTGCGTATGCAATGCCTTCGATGCTGAACGGTCAGCCGGTTTTGCCGACGTATGTAGCCGTACTTGTTTCTGGTGCCTTTCTTTCGTTAACACATGTTGTTTCCAACACTGTCATCTTTGGAGCAGGTTTCGTCCCTGTCACAAAAGCGATGCAAAAACTCTTTGGAGGTGAACAAGTCTGGAAAAAAGAGTCTTTACATACGTGATCTTGGCTCTTCTGGTCTGGGCAATTTGCGGTACCGCCATAGCCGGTTACTACTCCACGCAATACAACACTTACCAGAATGAGTACAATAACCTACTGGGCGAGATAAACGTGCTTTCACGTGCAATAGAGAATCTCACCGGCGCGATGGGGAATGTTACTGGTTCAATGGGGAACCTTTCAGATGTCATGAACTCCCTGTCTTTACGAGTCAATATTCTTGTGAGCTACGGCAATGGGACAAGAACGTGGTTTAACAACACCGCACTTCCTCTTGGTACAACAGCATTTACTGCCTTGCGGCTCGTGACATCGGACGTGAATTACACGGACTACGGAGGAACCTTGGGGGTATTAGTCACATCGATAAACGGCCTGGCGAATAATCCGACGCTTGGACGCGGATGGTTCTTCTGGTGCGAACCTGCCGAAACAACAACATGGACAAGTCCGAATTATTCATGTGCACAGCTCATACTTCATGGAGAAGATACTATTGCCTTCACTTATCAGAGCTACAATCCGTGGCCGACTTCGCCTTCGTGAAACTGCAGCTCTTCCTTTCTTTTTTTACAGCCTGCTCGTTTAAACATCTTAAAAGTTCATTAATTCCTATATTTAACTAACAATAGCCTATGTGCGAGGAGAATACACGTGGACTCCATTGAAGTAATCACCAAGGTTGCAGGGAAAATCGCACCTGGACGTTCGCCTTCTTTTGCTGAAGCCCACGTTGTGAAAGCTTTGGAAGAGATCAGCCTCCAAGAAAGCGTGGGTCGGTTGAAACTCTCAAGAGATCTCCACGTGGGGGAGGGTGAGGTCAGAACTCTTGTTAGACATCTTAAGAATGAAGGGTTGATTGATGTTTCAGAATCTGGTATTTCCCTGTCTGAGGGTGGAAAAAGGATGCTTTCCCGTTTGAGAGCCCTTGTAAGCGAGCAGATGGACATTCCGTCCACATCTTTGACTGTTGGGTTTTTCAATGTTGCAGTTAGAGTGGCAGGGATGAAAGACTCCATAAAATACGGTCTGGAACAGAGAGACGCGGCAATAATGGCGGGAGCAAAGGGAGCCACCACTCTAGTCTTCACCAAGAACAGACTTACCATGCCCGGTACTGAGGAAGACGTGTCAAAAAGTGAGCCCTCCATTCTCGCTTCGTTGTCAAAACTCTGTTTGAACGAGGGCGACGTCATAATAATCGGAAGCGCAGACGAAAAGATAAGAGCAGAACTCGGAGTAAAGACGGCGGCCCTTGAGCTCCTCAAAACAAAAACCAGAACCTTCCACAAGAACCCACAGCATGGCTAGTGGAATAAGAAACGTGCGTTAACAACTTCAAGCGCGCTCTTAATTAAGTGCAACTTCCCAGTCTTTGCAGGGTCGAAATGAGCGTCGTCAATAGGCCTGAGGTTTCGGGACCGCTGGCATGGTTCTACATCGCGACGGCTGTGCTGCTGGCGGCTCTGGGCGTGTTTATCACCTATCTGTACTCACAGACACAAATACTCGGACTTACGGTGGGCTTGGTCGTCGTGGTTGTCGTGGAGATAATAATCATCTCCCTGACGGTTTCCATGCATAAAACAGAGTACACTCTGACACAGCGTGAACTGATCATGAAGGCATCCGTGTTCATTGGCGGCACGAAAAGGGTTTCCTTGGAAACGATAGAATCTATCGAAAGAACGTTGATACCGTTTGGCATCAGGCTTTTCGGAGCAAGCGGCTATGGCGGATACTACTATTTTCCGAACGTCGGCAGAGCTTTTGTGGTCTTAACCAACTTCAGGGACGGCGTTCTGATAAAAACCAAACAGGGCAACTACCTTATCACTCCCAAGGACCCCGACGAGTTCATCGACTCCGTCAAGAGAATGGCGAAACCGGATAAAGCGACCCGCCCGCCATTCGTACAATCTTGAGAGAAGATGATGCTTGTGACAAAAAGAGATATTGCATGGAATCTATCCGAAGTATTCCCAAGCTCTACGGACACTTCAGTCCAGAAGGCCATTGACAGCCTAGGCGAAATGGCAGAGTGCTTTTCAAAGAAGTATCGTAGGAAAATCGGAAACCTATCTGCAGAACGCCTTGCAGGGTGTCTTGAAGAATTCGAGGCGTATCGCGCCAAACTTGGCGATGTCTCATTGTTTGCTGAGTTATCATTCGCGGCAAACATGACCTTGCCAGAAACACAGTCGCTTCATGACAAGATAACCAAGATGGAAGCGAAACTGGGAAAGATGCTGGCATTCTTCGAACTCGAAGCTGGTGCCCATGTTTCTAAGAATCCAAGAATGATTTCTGACCCGGCACTAGCCCACTACAGACATGCTCTTAAGAGGCTCAAGAGGCTGGCCGCTCATCATTTGTCCGAGGTTGAAGAGCAACTGATCATCGAGAAGGATCAGTACGGTGTCAGAGCTTGGGAAGAGCTGCAGAGCAAGTGGCTCAACACCCGGATGTTTGAAGTCGAGGTTGAAGGCAAGAAGAAAACTCTGCCGTTCGGCGAGGCCGGCGGCCTGCTGCCTCATCCTGACCGGGCCACTCGGGAGTCAGCATACAGGTCAATCTACGGCCTGCTGGGAGAATGCGGAGAAATATTCTCCTCAGCCCTCCGGAACACCTGCAACGACTGGCTGAACGTCTGTGAGAGGAGAAAGTACAGTTCTCCCATACATGCAAGCCTCATAGAAAACGATACTGAAGAGACGGTAATAGACAACCTGTTGAAGGCAGTCGAGAGTCACACCGGCCTGTATTGGCGCTATCTCAAGCTGAAAGCCAAAATGATGGAGTTACCAAAGCTCGGCTGTCACGACATAATCGCTCCTCTGCCGGACGCGCCACGCACGAAGTTCAAGTATGAGAGGGCAAGAGACTTGGTCGTCAAGGCATACAGCAGGTTTGACGAAGATTACGCGTCAGCCGTGAAAGACATGTTCGCAAGGAACCACTTGGATTCTTCACCGAGGTTCGGCAAACAAAACGGGGCCTTCTGCGCAAGCTGGTACAACGGCAAATCCGCCTTCGTACTCGACAGCTTCAACGAGGCTCTGCGTGACGTTTACATGCTTGCTCACGAACTCGGCCACGCGACTCACGATTATTACTCTCAGCGAAAACAGACAATCCTGAACCTGAGAATCCCGATGATCGTGGCGGAGACTGCCTCAATATTCGGAGAGCTACTTCTAACCGATCTTCTACTCAGCGAAGCGAAGTCAGACGCGGAAAAGAAGGCGATACTCTGCTCAGTCCTCGATACGGCGGGCTCAGCCATCTTCAGAGTGACCGCCAGAGCGTGGTTCGAACAGAGTCTTTACAGCGCGCTTAAACAAGGAGACTACCTGAACTATCGGATGATATGCAAATACTGGACTGCAGCAAGGAGCAAGATTTTCGGAGACTCTGTAGACTGGTTTGATGAAATGGAGGCCGAATGGGCCACGGTTCCGCATTACTACCTGGCCAACTTCAGGTTTTACAATTACCCATACGTCTATGCCCAATTGTTCGTGTACGCTCTCTACCAGAAATATCTGGGAGAAGGCTCAGGTTTTGTGCCAAGATTCAAAAAGATGCTCTCAGCCGGCAGCAGCGTCTCTCCTCTGGAAATCGGCAAAATGGTCGGTCTTGACATCAGCGACCCAAGCTTCTGGAAACTCGGTATGAAACAGTATGAACACTTTGTCAAAGAACTCGAAAACATGGTTTTTTTAGAGGCCGCGTGATAGAATGACTTTCAGAGTGTAATAGTACGCAAAAAAGGTGGAAGAGGAGAGTCAGCTTCTGGGTTGCCGAACTATTGATGAAAGCGTGCTCAGCGTCTGGCGGCATTTGGTTTTCAGGGGTTCGAGTTTTCTTCTTTGTTTGACGACTATTATGGCTACGATGATGAGTGGGATTATCAAGGCTAACGGCAACAGATCTGGCTGATACTCTGCGACTATCCAGGTGGCTTGTATGGCAATCACGTGTTGCGAGTGGGTGTAATTCAGGTACACGAACACGTATTCAGCGTTTTCTGTGATCTGGAAATCTCCTTGAGTCAAGGGTTCTCCGTCAAACGTGACGGTCCAATCGTTGAGCGTGCTCGCGTTGAGCAGGGTCTTCGGAATCGTTACATTGCAGAATCCTGTGCCCGTTGGCCCAGTGACGTTAAACGTTATCTTCTTGGCGTCTGGAGCAAAGTCGAAGCTTGTCACTGTAGAGTTCGTGAATATTGGAATGTCGTAGTTGCCTCCGTTGTAACTGATTTGTTTTTGGTATGCTATTAGGAACATCAGGTCTTTCAGGCTACTGAGGGACGCGTTGTTCCAAACCATGCTTCTACTGTCTGCAGAGCATTGGTCTGGAGCAGGCACGTCGGACGGTTGGAAGAGCAGAACTGTCTGGTTGGCGTTTGACGCTCCAGTAACTGTAATAGTGAATTTTTCAAAGTCAAGCGGTGGAGCGCTCGAGTCAGTCGACATGTCTAACCAATTCTCGAGTTTGAACCTTACGAAATCTATGTTGTCAGCTTGAGGTTTGAGAATCAGTCCGCTGAAGTTCGCGTGCATCCAGTCTTGTCCCAACTCAAACTCTGCTTGGAAATTGTTGATGTTTATCTCAGTGTCGTTGAGCAGGCGAAACTCCCAAGGTACGGGTGTCATCAATGGTGGGGGTCTGGGTTTCAATAGGCTGGTTGACGGTGGCGAAAACATGGCCGCTATCAAGAAATCCTTCTCGTGGTTCAGTTCAGCTTCAAAATCGCCTTGCATAGTCACTTCTGAAGCAAAGGTCGCCGTGCCGTTCACCATGTCAAACGTCATTATCGAAGAGTTCAAGGTGCAGTAGGTAGTGTTAAGGTAGGATTCGACGAGGTCATGCATGTCTGGCGGCGTCGCGTCTGGCAAGACGGGAATGACATCGTTTTTCAACTGGCTCGCGTTGGCTGAAAGCCAAGCGTACACAGACATTTTCCGGTCAGCGCTCGAGTAGGAGGCGTTGACACCTGCGTCTGTAAGTGCGTAAGCCGTGGCGTTGGCAATCTTGAGCCATGCTTCGACCTGTGTTTTCTCTAAGGGCATACCAGAAATTGAAGGAGGTGCCGCGGGTGGGCCCAAAAGAAGAAGGTCTTCGCACAGAGCTTGCACGTCACTCGTCAAATGCAGGTCTACCTGCGCTATTCCAGAGTTGTGATAATAACTGAGCACGAGAGATGCGTTTCTAACCGAGGAGGCGGCTGACTCCAAGGATGCGTATGCAAACTGCTGCATTTCATCCATCGGAGATCCTGGGGGAAACATCATTCGGGCTATAGCTCCCGTGAAATTGCCGACAACAGTAGCGTCGTACTCCACATCCGCTCCAAGAGTCGGGTTCGACCACGGCGTCTTTGTGACGTTCAAATTGGTACATTCTAGGTAACCCCAAGTCATGTCGTAGAGCGAACTTGGTCCCCGTCCAGTAATGTTGCCGGTTAGGTCAGCGAGCGTCTGGTCTAATATGGTTTCGTTTATCTGGAGGCCGTCATAACTTGCATAGGTGATGTTGATGTTACCCGTGAACTGAAGGTTGCTCCTGTTGCCGTTGAAGTCCAACCTGATGTCGGCAAACGGGAATCCTGGAATCGCGTGGAAAGTGATGTTTCCTCCAAGTTTTGTTCCATCGAAATCCGCGCGAACCGTCGCGTCCGACATGTTAAATGGAAAAACGGTGCTGTAAATAGTGGGTATCATCGTTTGCCCGCTGATAGTTACGTCAAACAGGCCTCCGGAGTATGCGGCGATAAGGTTGACGTCTGTCTTGTTGAACGGGTAATATCCAGCTTCTTCCGGCGTCAATATCATGGAAGCGTTGACAGTGTCATTTTCGAGCCCATTCTCGTAGACCGAGCGTGCATGCGCTTCGATTGCTTTGTAGTTCGAATATGTGTTCTCTGGAAAGACAATTGTGCCGTTGGAGGTTTCCGTCGTCACGTTCCCAGTTGTCGAAAAGCCCATCGTCGCGTTCATGAGGGGTTCATACGTGTTTTCTGGGTACATGTGCGTGAAATTGAGCCCCCCGTCCACCGCAACTGTGGCGTCTGGGTAGACTTTGAAGTTGACTTTGATGTCCTGTGAGGGTGCGTTGAAAAGCGTGTAGTTGTATTGCTTCGAGAGAGGTGCGGCATCAAGCCAACTTGTCTGAAGCTGGTTAGTAATGTCATAAATTTGTATGTAGTAGACATCTGTCGGGTTCAAATGCTGGGAAACAATTCCGGAACCTGAGAAATTCATGTAGACTGTGTGAATGCCAACAGTGAAGTTTCCTTCATCATACTGGTAATCGAAAAAGTAGTTTTTCGTCATGGTTCCATTTTTCTCTATCAGCCCCTCAGCACTGACTTGGTAATGTCCGGTCTGAGTCACATTGAATTCTATACCGACTTGGAGATAATTGAATAGGCCATCACCATCAGTGTCCACACCGTGGTCCATAATGTGTCCAGTCAAGAAGGCATGAGGATCAAATTCAGCATAGTTGTAAACTCTCGACAAGGGAACATCGTTAATGCCGTCCTGATACTCGTAGTAATAGTTGCTAGTACTGTAAAGCTGGATCGTACCCACTTTTTGGATGCTCAGCCCCGAGCTGAAAATCATGGGACCACTGAAGGACACGTTCAGATAGTGAATGCCAATGTCGAGAAAGCCTTGGCTGGAAGCGTAGACGGGAACGCTCGTGCCAATTCCAACGATTACGCTGCCCTCCAGAAGCTGGTTAGCGCTTAATTCAAAGTTGTCGGCGACGGTCACGTTGATTTCCACGTCAACTTCCAAGTAGTCGTACAGTCCGTTGCCGTCGGTGTCAACGCCCCGATCCAGAATGTGTCCAGTCAAAGTTGCTTCAGCAGGCATCTGAACAGCTACGCTGGATCTGCAAATCACAGTGAAAGTTGAGACTAACAGAAGAAATACTGCGGATAGGGTCAAAAACTTGTTGATTTTCATTTTCCTTTCCCCATTTGAACTTGCACTTTACATTACAATCATGCGTTGCCAACGCTTATATAGTTTTCATACAAGACTAATCGTTCAGGGATCGAAACGCGGCTGCTTACGTTCTGCTCCAGAAACCTGTTTCGAAGAAAAATCAGAACAGCCCTGTGCATACTGGGAGTGGCAATCGCGGCAACATTCGTCATCGCCGTGGGCTCCACCACTATGCGGTACACAGCGGTGATACGAGAGATGAACGTGCTCTTCAACGGCCAAGTCACCGTGGTAAGCAAAGACGCTATCGTAATCCAAGCAATTCCAGTCACTGGTGGTATGCTGCCACAAGGTTCAACAGTGGAAAAAATACTGAGCATTCCAGGGGTAAGCACTGTAACGCCAGTCCTGTTTGTCACGTCGGTAGGATCTCAAGCACTGATCCAGGCTGTTCCAGTAAACTTTTCGATGGGCATACCCGTTGAAGATTGGAATATCGTTCTTGGACCCGTACCGCTAAGGGCAAACGGACATTTTCCCGCAAACGATTCAAGCAACGAAATCGTGGCCGGCGCCTCCCTCGCAGATCAATATAACTGGACTGTGAATGCTGAGATACAAGTAAACGGC
>Ga0116138_1000595_pt1 | contig 21293 bp, 20 predicted proteins | sample June2015DPH_20_1_2_FD_88971 | JGI IMG/M metagenome (GOLD analysis project Ga0116138, IMG submission 88971) | Peatland microbial communities from SPRUCE experiment site at the Marcell Experimental Forest, Minnesota, USA - June2015DPH_20_150 | ecosystem: Environmental > Terrestrial > Soil >... | reverse complement strand
GGTAACATTCCAGGTGCAGAGGGTCTGTCTTCCTTGATTGAGGTGACCTCCACCTTCCCAATAATGGACTCTATCTCCTCGAGGGATACACCGCCAGGCCTTAACAACCTCGGCCCCTCTTCGAGAAAAGAAACAATGGAAGATTCCACTCCCACCGGACAGGGTCCTCCATCCAGAATCAGGTCCACCTGATCACCCAATTGATCCCGAACATGCTCAGCCGTGGTCGGGCTCAAATAGCCAAAGGGATTGGCACTCGGTGCTGCAATGGGACATTTGGATTCTTTAATCAAAGAGAGGGCTATGGGATGATTGGGCATCCGAATGGCTACCGTAGGAAGACCGGCGGTCACAATATCAGGAATATCTTCTTCCTTTAAAAGAACAACCGTCAGCGGTCCAGGCCAAAATTTCTCTACTAATTTCTTGGCATTCGATGGAATTTCTTTGACTAACTCTTCCACGTCGGAGGGATGCGCGACATGGATAATCAATGGGTCGAAATAGGGCCTTTTCTTAACCTCAAAGACTCGAGCCACAGCAAGAGGGTTAAAGGCATCTGCTCCCAAACCATAAACCGTTTCTGTTGGAAAGGCAACGATCCCTCCCCCTTTGATGATTTCTGCTGCTCGATAAATCGCTTTGTTATCATCCATCAGGGTTTTTTCTTTTTTATAGCTTTTGATTTTTCTTCCAGGGACTTCTTCGTCTGAGATCTAAAATTCTCCAATTTTTTGGCCATCTCAGGGTATTTGATCGAAAGGATTTCACAGGCCAGATAGGCTGCATTCTTTGCTCCATCAATTCCAACAGTGGCTACCGGAATCCCAGGGGGCATTTGGACCGTGGAATACAAGGCATCTGCGCCATTGAGTGCCCCTGATTTTATTGGGACACCAATGACAGGGAGAGTGGTATGGCTGGCTAAAACCCCTGCAAGATGGGCAGCCATTCCAGCCCCTGCAATTAATACTTCAATTCCACGCTTTCTCGCGGTCTTGGCATAATGGACTGTTTTTTCAGGGAGTCGATGGGCTGAGCTAATTTCCATTTCATAGGGAATCCCCATCTCTTTTAAAACCTCTGCTGCCTTCTCCATGATCGGCAGATCACTTTCACTTCCCATTAAAATTCCAACCAAAGGCTTTTTCATAAAAACCCCCTTCCCCGATTAAATTCGAAATCCTAATTTCTAAACCCTAAACAAATCCAAAATTTAAAATTCAAAAAATCTCTTTTTGTTTGGGTCATTTGAATTTTGGAAATTCGAGCTTGTTTCGTGCTTTGTGCTTCGGATTTCGAAATTCATCTTTAAATATTATCTTAAAAAATTAACGAGAAATTCACAAGAGAATAAAAAGCCCTCTCAAGAAGGAATCGAGAGGGCTCATTTAAAAATCATCAGCACAAAGAATAAATATGTTGCAAGGGGGCTATTGTTTACCTGCTCTTTTTCTCTTTTTATGGCGATCCTTATCGAAAGTTACCTGGTCTTCCTGTGATACAATCACTGATTGGGGATTGAATAGACTGATAATAGGACGTAAAACAAAGAACATGCCCTTGAATAAAATCTTAACAACCAGGACTACAGGTACCAAAACCCAATCAAGAAGCTCGTTGATATTGGCCATGCCCGTGGCCACCCAATTGAAGATGGGCTGAAAGACATGCAGCGGCTTGAGGTGAGCATAAACCACGAACAGGATCAGGGTACCGGCAGAGATCGTGAAACTTCAGTCCGGCACCAAATTCTATCCCCAGAAACTCATCCAGCAGCAACTCAGTGCCGATATTGAAGACGACCAGGTAAGCCGCTGGCTTGAGAATGGGCTCCCTGAGGATCATCCATGTAAATATGCCCGCTGCAAAGCGCATGGTGAGGATACCTATAAACACACCAAACATGACGATGTACAGATTATCAGAAAGTGCCACCACAGCCACCACATTGTCAAGGGAAAAGGCCAAATCGGCTAACTCCACGGCTATTACCACACTCCAGAAGCCCTTCCCCTCCACCTTCTTGGTTCTGACCTGATCCTCTTCACCAGATTCTGATTCACCCAGATTCTCAAACGCAAGTTTAATGAGATAGGCTGCACCCAAGATCTTAAGATAGTGATTGTGGATAACGAAATTGGCCATAACAAGCATGAGGCCACGGCCAAGATAAGCTCCCAGAAGCCCTACCTTGAGTGCAGCAGCGCGTTGGCCGCCCAAGATGCGGTGGAAAGACTGGAGGTCCAAGGAACTTGAGAGGGCCGGGCCAAGGTACCATGTCCTTTGGTGGAAGCACAGACACCAAAGCACCCAGAACAGCCGCGTTGTCAATGGAGAGGATCCCCTCCAAGAAGATCACTTGGACAATGATGTAAATGAAACTTAAATCGAAATGCACTTTCCCTCCCTATGCATTTTCCCCCAAGATCGGGTTAAATGGACCCCCAATTATAACTACCTCAAAAAAGTTATTTCAAGTTTGTCCTTATTTTTGGAAGGGGAGGACCCAGATCAATATTGCCGGGATATAGCAGAAAATAAGAGAGATGATAACATAGGGAACTGTGTAACTGAAAAATTCTTTAAGCCCCACTTTCCTCTGATCCTCTTTTTCCCCCATATTCTTAGCAACGAATAAAGCAGGGGCCCCCGCAATGGTTAGATTGCTTCCAAGGGTTCCGGCCCACAGCAGGCTCCAATAAAGGGGCCATGGATTTAAGGCATGTTCTTTACTCAAGTCTCTGATGACATAGAGCATGGTTAGGATATAGGCGTCATGTTCCACGATTCCGACAATCGGTGCAGTGACCCAATAGAGCAAGCTACTTCCGGCAATGAGATTCGATTTGATAAAAGGGGTAATCCAATTGGCAATGAGTTTGATCACCCCTGCATGTTCCAGCCCTCCCACTAATGCAAAGAGAGAGACATAGAAGAAGATGGCCCTCCAATCGAGCTCGGAGAGGACGTTCTCAAGCGTTGGGATTTCGATACGAAAAGCCGTTTTGAAAACCTCGAAGATAAGGATCAGGGTGATGGCCCCGCACAGCGCAATGAATCCAAGACAGCAACCGAACAGGGGCCGGTTCGCCATGGCAAGGATGGTGAGGAGAAAGACCCCGCAGACCAGAATGGCGAACCGTTTATCCTTGATGTGTTCAAGATAGTTCCCCTCCTGATCCATGGCAGAAAGGTCCATGGTTTTTCCCTTGTACATCCTTGAGAATTTCCAGTAGAAAAAAACACTGGTAATGATGTAGGAGATGAGGAGAATGAAGAAAGAGGAGGGACGTCCCAAATACCATAGAAATCCTCCAAATTCGATCCCTGAAACGCTGTGCAGCATCTGCGGAGGAAGGTCGCCCAGAAGCATGGCCGTTCCCATGAAGTTGGCGCAGAGCCCAACGAAGAGGACGGGCCCGAAGGCAGGGAAATTAAACCGGCGACAGGCATGAAAGATAACCGGTGCAAACATCAGAACGACCACAACGTTGTCGATGAGCATGGAGACAAAGCCCGCAAGGATTCCGACCGACGTAACGAAGATGGCAACGTTGCCCTTTGACATTCTCAGGGCAATCGCCGCCAAGCAATCAGGCACCCCGGACTTTCCAAAATAACCGGAAATGATCCAGATGCTGAGGAGGATCAGGATTACGTTCCAGTCAACGAACTGAAATGCCTGAACCTCTGTCATGACACCAAAAAGAATCATTGCAATAATCCCCAGCAATGCAGCTATAACGCTATCAATCCACCCGGTAATCACAAGTACAATGCTACCGAGGAAAATAATACTGGCAACTATTTGAAGCAATTCCATATTTATCTGCCTCGCGGGATCATAAATCCGCTTCATATAGCATTAAGGACGGGGGTATCGTCCCCGTCCTTAAGAAGATTTTGGCGATGAAATATTAGATAGATAACTTAAATAATTCCCATCCCTTTCAGAACGGAAAGCATGACGGCTGCGGCCATGACAGAACCCACCTGGCCACCTGTGTTGGATCCCATGGCATGCATCAGGAGATAATTTTTGGGATTATATTTTTGGCCTTCCTTTTGGACTACTCTTGCCGACATCGGATAAGCTGAAATCCCGGCTGCTCCGATGAGAGGATTAATCTTGCCGCCTGACAAAAAATTCATCAATTTTCCAAACAGAACCCCACAGGCGGTATCGAGACAGATGGCCAGAAAGCCAAGCGCTAAGATAAGTATGGTCTGTGGGGTTAAAAAGACCTTGCCATCCATGGTCGCTCCGATGGAGATTCCCAAAAGGAGAGTAACAATGTTTGCAATTTCATTTTCAGAAGCCTTGGTGAGTCGGCTCACGACCCCACACTCCTTCATCAAATTTCCCAACATAATCGTTCCCAGAAGGATCAATCCTTTGGGTGCGATGAGTCCTCCTATTACTGTAACGACTAAGGGGAAGAGGATCTTAGTCGTTTTTGAAGCCGACTTTCTGACGACCCCCATATTGATCATCCTTTCTTTCTTAGTGGTGAGAAGCTTCATAATAGGAGGCTGAAAAACAGGGACCAAAGACATATAGGAATAGGCGGCTACGGAGACGGCACCTAAGAGGTGAGGAGCATACTTAGAGGTTACATAAATCGCTGTTGGTCCGTCACAGGCACCGATGATCCCAATGGAGACAGCTTCCAACTTTGTAAAACCTAAAGCCAATGCTAAGGCCAAGGTCAAAAAAATCCCGAATTGTCCTGCCGCTCCAAGGAGGAATATCTTTGGATTCTCCAGAAGGGGACCGAAATCGGTCATGGCCCCAATACCCACAAAAATGAGAAGTGGAAATACTTCGGTTAACACACCTGCATCATAGATGATCTTGAGAAAACCTCCTTCCTCCATAAGCCCAGCCAATGGGATATTGACTAAGATCGCCCCAAATCCAATGGGAACGAGGAGTAAGGGTTCGAAATCTTTTTTGATCCCAAGATAAAGGAGAACGAGTCCCACTATAATCATTATCGGATTTGACCAATGGAGATGGGTAAATCCTGCAATGAGTCCATCCAATCCGCCTACAATTGCATCTAACATGTTTTATCCCTCCTTTTCTTAACCTACTTTCCCTATTCCTCTTTTTTATACGGGAAGAACTTTTTTAGAACACTCATACACAGGCTCAAGATCCAGAGTGTCAGGAGTGTTCCTCCCATTCCAACGACGATCATCGAAATTCCGAATGTCCAGTTATCCATCTTCATATTCATTTACCTCCCGATAATGTATGGAAAGGTCTTCACTTAAATCTGGAGACCCTTCCCTTCTAAAGGGTGATCAAGACAACGAAGGATGAAAGCTAGGAGGGGGCCTACAGAAAGGGGAAGTCCCCTGAAAATAGGAAAGTAAAACAGATAAAGGATTCTTCGATTGAAAGAGAAATTTAACTTGATTGAAGATAGAGGTTGGAGGTCTTAAATCGAACCATAAATTATGATCGATGTTAGGATCATTCATTTCCGATTTTATAACGAGGGAATTTTCGCAGACTAACCAATCAATGTCAATGGCCTGATCTATTTGAAATAGAGGAAGACCTGGAAGTAAAAAAAGAATCAGTAGGAATTGAATCCCTTTCATATTTCGAGATCTTATATGAAATAAAACTGACTCACCTTATACCACCTCCTTTTCAAAAAAGTCAATAAAAAAATGTGATTTTTTTAACAAAGTGAATAAAAAATAAATTTCATTAAATTTCAATGAGTTAAGTTGTTTTATTCTTTCTGTTTTGAAACCCTCTGGCTTGGTACATGAAGGCCTCAAGGCGGGTTAAGGTATTGGTTTGCTCCTGGCCATCGTAGGCCATATTGAGGATGGGGATATTATTATTTTCTTCTTGATATCTCTTAAGTAAGGTACTAACAATCGTCCCGGGCATGCAGGTAAATGGCATGATATTAACGACGCCACTGGCACCTCTTCTGGCAAAATCGACCGTCTTTCCAACGGAGAGGATAGCCTCTCCTTCGAAGGAGGAATCTATGTATGGTTTGGCTTTTCTAAAAATGGATCGGATTTTGGGTTCGCCAAAGTTTCTGAGATGTCCTTTAAATATTTTCTCTAAATGGTGTTCGTCCTTCTTCTGATAGTAGTCGGTGAGAAAAACTTTTAAGAGGTTCGAAAATGATTTCTTCCTGAGACTCCTCTTCTTGGAGATGGTGTTGACATAGAGAATCCATTCCGTCAGAGGTGCAATCCACGCCTCTCCTCCAAATTGTTCAATTTTTCGAATGACATTCTCATTGGCATACCGATTGAGCCGGACAAAGATTTCTCCAACGATCCCGATCAGGGGTTTGGTTCCGAGTTCATCCACCTCGATCTGATTGAAATCCTCGATACTCTTTTGAAGGGCTTTCTCCAAATCGTCTCCCTTGAGGATCGTTTCACAGACTCTCTTTAAAGACTCCTGATAGACCTGATCCGTTCTTCCTTTCTCCTTCTCATAGGGGCGGGTCTCCAAGAGTTTTTTCATCAAGAGGTCCACTGCAACAATCCCCTGCCATCCCAAGCGGGTGAATTGAGAACCCATGATGCCCAGATCACTATAAAGCGTCTCATCCTGATTGGGCGAATAGATGGGGACATGATCAAAACCTAAATCATCCAAAACAAGGCGATGAAAGCGATGGTATTGTCCAAACCGGCACGGGCCATTACCAGAAGGCATAAAGAAGGCAGCTCGTTGATGATCGAAATTTGGATCCTTTACCAACTTGACCATATCGCCTGTGGTCAGGATGCAAGGATAACACTCTTTGCCGGAGGTGAGTTTCCTTCCCCAATAAAGGGTCTCTTCGTCTGATTCCGGGAAGACATCGGCATCCACGCCGCAAGCCTTGAAAGCCGCTGCCACAGCAAAGGAGTGGTCACACATATAAGGAATATAGATTCTTTTGGTTCGGTCGGTTTTTGCCTTCCCTCTTCTTAAAGAGGGAATCTGTTTCGCCTCAACATTTTTCAAGCTGTCTAAGAAGGCTTCGCATCGCGTGATCGCCCCTGCATCCGCGCTGTGCTCATCAATTTCCAATTGGAGATAGGGCTTCCCTTTAGATAAATCCCTGAAGAAATGATGGATGAAAGAATCCGGGCCACAACCAAAATTAGTGATATAGACCGCATAAAGGTTGGGGTCTTCCTTGATGATCTTTCCAGCGGCCAATATCCTCTGTCCATATCGCCAATACATCTCCCGAATCTCTTCAGAAGGTGCGACAGATTCCAAAGGAAGGAAGTCCATGGGGATGGGTAGCACCCCTAAGTCTCGCAGTTTTTTTGGAATCTCAAGGTTCACCCCGGAATCACAGGAGTTATAAGGCCTGCCCACGATGACCATGACCTTATCATTGGGGCCAACCTGATCCAAAACCTCTTTTCCACGATTGAGCAGAGATTGATAGAACAGTGCTTGGAATCTTTCTGCCTTTTCAAGGGCATCCTTCACCCGCTTCGACCCTTGATGGAGGGATTTTGCAAATTCGACCAACTCCTTCTCCAGAAATTCTCTTCCGTAGCCTAAGTGAAGGATAGGCTGAAGCACTTTCGCATCGTTCTTTTTGAAATCAATGGACGAAGGAACGGCATAGGGGAAGGATTGAGCATAAGGGCATGCCGAACTATTAGGAATCTCAGGATGGGAGGTTTTAAGGTTGACAATGCTCGGCAAAAAGATCCTCTTCACCCCTTTCTCCAAAAGGTTGAGGACATGGCCGTAACTCACTTTAATGGGAAAACAGGTTTCAGCGACGACATTCTCTACCCCTTTTCGAATCAGTTCTTTGTTCGTGACATCAGAAAGAACCACCCGATAACCTAATTCCGTAAAGAATGCCCTCCAGAAGGGAAACATCTCGTGGAAATAAAGAATCCTGGGTATCCCGATTTCTGGGGTATTGGGTGGAAGTTTTTCCTCCCCTTCATAAGGAGCAAAAAGCATTTTTTCTCTTTCCTCAAAGAGGTCAGGAATGTTTGAGCCTTTCGTCCGTTTAATAACATCGTACTTCTCACATCGGCTTCCGTAAAAGAGGGGCTTCTCTCCTTCCACGCTCACTTTTCGAATGAGGCAGAGATTGGGACAACCTTTGCATTCGAAAGAAGTTTGTTCATAACGGCGCTGACTCAGGTCAAACCCTTTAAAACCCGATCGCTCCCATGTCTGCTCTTCCATGGCCAGAATGGCGACACCGATGGCCCCTGTCACATCGTGATTCTCAGGAACGATGATCTCTTTATCCAGAACCTTCTCAAAGGCAGCAACCACTCCTTTATTGAAAGCCGTCCCACCTTGGAAGAAGATTCGATTCCCAATACGGCGGTCCCCGACCACACGATTGAGATAGTTCTGAACGATGGAGTAACTGAGCCCAGCGATGAGGTCATCTTTCTGGGCACCCCTCTGCTGGTGATGAACCAGATCGGATTCGATGAACACAGTACATCGCTCTCCCATCCTCACCGGCTTTTCAGCAGAGAGAGCAAGAGCTCCGAATTCCTCCTTGATGGAGACATCCAGTTTTTCAGCCTGTTCCTCCAGAAAAGATCCAGTTCCTGCTGCACAGACCTTGTTCATCTCGAAATCGACCACCACCCTATTGTCGATGCTGATATATTTTGAGTCCTGTCCTCCGATCTCAAAGATGGTATCCACTTTTGGATCAATATAGATCGCTGCGGTGGCCTGAGCAGTGATCTCATTTCGAACCAGATCTGCTCCCACAAAATCTGCAGTCAGGTAACGGCCGGAGCCGGTCGTTCCGACCCCTTTGATCTCCACGCGGTCTCCAATCTCATCACCGATTTCCTGAAGACCAATGCGAACAGCTTCGATGGGATGGCCTGCTGTCATCAGATAGCGTCTTGAAAGGACTCTCTTCTCCCGGTCAATCACGACCAGATTGGTGCTGATCGATCCTACATCCAATCCCAGATAAGCCTCAATCTTCTCTCCCCCTGAACCCCAAATTTTATTCCCCTCCCCATTGAAGGGGGAGGGCCTGCCCTGTGGAGTATGTTTCACTACTCCACAGGGTAAAGGTGGGGGTGAAGTGATGTGGTTGGCAGAGAGGCAGAGGGGCTTTAGTGAAGTCTCTGTTTCACGATGGTCCTTAAGATATTGATTGAGGCGACTGAGGCCAATCCATTCCCTTTTACTCCCTTTGTCCTCCTGAGCCACCAGGATGGCACCGATAGCCCCCATCGAAGTAAAATGTTTTGGGACGATAAGCTCTCCGTCGGAAAGTTCTAATACATCCAGGAAGGCTTTCCTCATCCCTACATTGACTGCCACCCCTCCTTGGAAGGAGACGGGCTTTACAAAAGTCTTCCCTTTACCAATGTTACTCTTGAAATTTCTAGCCAGGGCATAACAGAGGCCAGCCACGATGTCGTAATCCGGGGTGGCGATCTGTTGAAGATGGATCATATCCGATTTGGCGAAGACACTGCATCGCCCTGCAATGCGAGGTGGGTTCGTCGATTTGAGAGCGAGTTGCCCAAATTCTTCAATGGTCAGACCTAATCGGCTGGCTTGCTGATCGAGAAAGGACCCGGTGCCGGCAGCGCAGAGGGTATTCATTGAGAAGTCGCTGATCTTGAAGCGGCCTTCCTCTTCTTCGATGAAAATCAGTTTGGAATCCTCTCCCCCGATATCAATAATCGTCCTGACCTGTGGATAGAAATATTGAACCGCCTTGGCCTGGGCGATAATCTCATTGACGAAATTTCCCCCTAAGAGTTCGGAGAGAAGCTTTCCTCCAGTTCCGGTAAAAGAGATGAAACGAAATTGTTCAAGGGGAATCCGCTGGAGAATCTCTTCCAATACCTTCTGAACGGTCTGAAGGGGTTGGCCCTTGATGCGTATGTAATGTTCCTCCAGCACATTCTGATGATCATCCATGATGACGGTATTCGCGCTGACAGATCCAACATCAATGCCCAAATAAAGTGACTTCATCTCCCTACACCAAAACCTTTTCAAATAAAAACTCTTAAGATTCTAATCGATTCCAATTCGACTTTTCAAGTTTAATTTCTCCTTGTTTCACTGGTCATTGCGAACACCCGAAGGGTGTGTGGCAATCTCAATAACACCCCTATTCGTCGTTGATTTTATGATGATCCTGTGATAGTTTTCAAATCGATATGGAAAAGGTAAGGGCACGGGTAATCATTGAAGGGAAGGTTCAAGGAGTCTTCTTCCGCCACCACACTCAGGAGACGGCTTTTAGACTGGGGGTGAAAGGTTGGGTTAAAAACCGCAGGGACGGCCGCGTAGAGGCCGTCTTTGAAGGCGATCAGGAACGAGTGGATCAGATCATTCAGTGGTGCCATCGGGGTCCATCTGAAGCAAGGGTGACAAAAGTTTATGCCACTTGGGAAAATTATACAGGCGAGTTTGAGGATTTTTCTGTCACTTATTGAATTTATTGTATTTTCTTAGTAGCATCCCTCTCTTCTTTAAATATCTTCTTCTGCACCCCCTTCTCTACTTCTCCCTTTTCCTTTTTGATCATCTCTTCCATAACTTCCATTTTCTTGCCGGTATCGGTTAACCCTTCTCCAACCTTCTTCACGGCCTTACTACCACCGAAGTAGATGAAGAGAGAGAAGATGAGGATGCCGACAATTACTCCCATTAAGAACTTAATCATCGCCCTTCTACCTCCTTTTCCCGACTGGGCAGGCATTCAAACGCTTCCGCCTGTTTCCGACTTAGGCTATCAGGATTCCCTAAATTTTTCAATCCATTTCTCAACTATCCCAGGAACCTTAATTCATTTCGTAAAATCCAAAGATGGCCTCTTACTGAAAAAGCCGGAGCAATATGATAAGATTTTAATTGGGATGAATGCTTTTAATCCATGGGTTTCAGCAATAATGAAAATATTCCGCCTAATGGGTGTAACCATTATCATTCCTGTCTTGTTGATCTACTTGCTGGCTCATCCCTTAATTCTTCATGCTCAATCCCAAACAATGATTGAGGTGGGAAAGTTTTCTGCTGCAATAGCAGGAGACACACTACCACCAGATTGGAAGCCTTTAACCTTTAAGAAAATTGAACGACATACGACTTACAAGCTGGTCAAGGATGACCATACGGTGGTCATTAAGGCTGTGGCAGAGACCTCGGCATCCGGCCTGACCCGGGAGGTCAAGATCAACCCAAAAGAATATCCCACCATACAGTGGCGATGGAAGGTAAGTAATATTCTCAAAAAAGGAGATGTTCACAAAAAGGAAGGCGACGACTATCCGGCCAGAATCTATATTACCTTTGAATATGACCCGAGCAAACTGAGCTTCTTTGAAAAAGCAAAATACAAAACAATTAAGTTATTATATGGACAGTACCCACCGCTGGCAGCGATCAATTACATCTGGGAAAGTAAGGCGCCTGTAGGGACTATGGTTCCCAATCCGTATACCGACCGAGTCATGATGTTTGTAGTAGAAAGCGGTGAGGCCAAACTTAATCAGTGGGTTGTTGAAGAACGGAATATTTATGAGGACTACAAGAAAGCCTTTGGCGAAGAACCTCCAATGATTTCAGGTGTGGCCATCATGACCGATACCGACAACACCGGCGAATCAGCTACTGCTTATTACGGGGATATTCTCTTTAAAAAATGAACCTTCACTTTATCCGTTTCCCGCTGCTGACTTCCTTCCTGAAAGAGCGATTTTATAATAAGGGTCTGCATTACAAGATTTCAAATAGAAGTCATTCATATAAGAATGAATAGATCCTCTTGCATATTTCGTAATCTCTGTTATAATTCAGCTTAAAAATACAGTATGTTTCTCAAAAAATACAGTGTATCCCCCATTTACTTCTTTTTACATATTGGTAGCTTATTAAGCTGATGAATAAAAAGCTTGTTTATCTCCTGCTCATTTGCTTTTCTCTCTCTATTCTGGGACTTGCATTTCATCACCATGCGGATGGAGTTCCCCATGATGACTGCCTTCTCTGTTGTCATGTCTTATGCCATTCCCTTTTAATCCCTCAGGATAGCCCTCAAATTTCGTTACTAACTCCAAATGTTTTGTTCATCTCCATAGAAAACACGGCCAACATCTCCTATCAATGTTACCACCCCTATTCAAATCGAGCCCCTCCTGTATAAAGACAAAATTCCTCAATGTTACAGGACCACGTGATTCCATCCTCTCTCTTTTTGTCTTGTTGATGGATGCATGACAGTGGAATAATCCTCTCTTAAATCGAGGTATCGAATGCATGGAGGAATCAAAATGAAAACGATTCTTATTTCCATCATTATGTTCTTTGTCTTTTATTCCAGTGGGTTCGCCCAGACTTTGGAGGAGCGGATCAAAATATTGGAAGAGGCACTTAAAAAACAGGAGCAAACCATCAAGGAGCAACAAAAGCTCATTGAAGATTTAAAGGCTGAGATGAAACAGGTAAAACCTCCAGAACAACAGGCAGTAGCACAACCCAAGGAGACCCCACCTCCTGCAGGACAGGAATCCGAGAAAAAGTCAACCCTTGAGCAGGTGCAGCAGCAGGTACAGCAGTTGAAAGAGGAGGTGGGTCAGGTGGTCGAGGCGCAGAAGAAGAACATTCTGAGCGTGTTCAATCCCGCCATCGGGCTCGTGGGTGAGTCGATCCTCTCCTATCGCAGTAAGGGATCGAAGCAGACGGGCAGCGACCGGCCTGGCGGGTTCGACTTCAACCAACGTTCGGTGGAACTGAACTTGGCCGGATCGGTCGATCCGTTTGCGCGTGGTTATGTTGTGATCAACGCCTCTGCCGACCCGATTACTGGCGAAGCCAAAGCAACGGTGGAAGAGGCTGCGATCCAAACGACCTCACTGCCGTGGAACCTGACGCTTAAGGGCGGACGGTTCTTCGGTGAATTCGGTCGGTTGTCGTACATCCACGATCATGAACTGCCCTTCGTGAATCGTCCGCTGGTGCTCGACAATTACATCGGCGGTGAATCGAAGACAGACGGGTTACAGCTCAACTTCCTGCTGCCGATCCCGCATTACGTGAGCCTGACAGCGGGGGTGGGAGATCAGTTTGGCGATACACCAGACAATGTCGGCAACTTCCGTCACTTCAGCGAGTTGAACTTTTGGGGCCGCGCGTCCACGTCTTTTGACCTGACACCCGATGTCTCACTCGAAACCGGCGTTTCAGGCCTGTTCAACCCGAAGGAAATCGACCGTGGGGGCGTGTTCGTTCAACCCGATGGCAGCACGCTCACCGAACGCAGGCGCCTCGTGCTCGGAGCAGACTTGATGGTGCGCTACCAGCCGCTGCGTAACAATCAGTTCCAGAGCCTCACCTGGGGGACAGAACTGCTCTACAGCGACAACTCCTATCTCTTCAATCCTACCGGGGTTCCGGGCGGTCCCGCGTTCAACCGCTCCATTGGCTCCTTTGGTCTGTACTCGTATCTTGCTTACAAGCTCCATCGGCAGTGGATAGTGGGGTGTTTGTTTGACTGGATGGAGAATCCGCAGAACAATGCTGACAAAACCAGCGCCTACTCTGCGTTCATCACTTGGACCATCAGCCACTGGAATCAGCTGCGCCTTCAATACACGCACACCACCCACAATGCCGTGTCCGGCCTGCGCGACGATGATGCCATTTACCTACAATGGGCGTGGATCATCGGGTCACACGCGCATGGGTGGCAGGAACGCTAACTCTGGAGAGGAGGAATCGAACATGAAATCCAAACTTTTCCGATTGTTATTAATCATCCCGCTCATTGGGGTGTTCTGTGCGGGGGCGATGCCCGCTCACGCGGCCAAAATCCGCATCGTCGTAACGCTGACTGACCTGGCGGACTGTGCACGCGCCGTCGGCGGCGACCTGGCCGAAGTTCACAGCCTGGCCACAGGCGTCGAAGACACGCACGGGGTTCCGATGAAACCAAGCTTCGTGCCGATGATGAACCGGGCGGACCTGCTGATCCTGGTGGGGCTGGATTGCGAGCACGCCTTCCTGCCTGCATTGATCGAAGCGAGCAAGAATCCGCGTATCCAGAGAGACAGGCCAGGCTATGTAGACTGCTCGGCGGGAATCATCCCTCGCGATGTACCCAAGTCAACCGATCACTACGCAGGCGACGTTCATCCTTACGGCAACCCGCACTACATGCTCGACCCGGTGTTAGCGAAGACCGCGATCGAAAACATCTACAACGCGCTGGTAGCGTTCGCCCCACAGTATCAGGCAGAATTTACGCGCAACCGCGATGCGTATCTCGCCAAGCTCGACGCCAAGATTGCCGAGTGGGAGAAGGAAGTCAAACCGCTCAAGGGCCTGAAGTTCGTATCCTATCATGAGCATTGGCCATACTTCGCGGCGCGCTTCGGCATGGACTACTTCGGCACGATTGAACTGAGGCCGGGCATCGATCCGACCCCACGTCACATTGAGGAATTGATCGCCGCGATGAAGGCTGAGCATGTTCCTATCGTCGTGCGTGAGCCGCAGTTTCCCGAAAAGGTGCCAAAACGCATCGCCGAACAGACCGGCGCGACGATGATCACGCTCCCCATCATGCCTGGCGGCGTACCGAATACGGACACTTATATTAAGATGATGGACTACATGATTCGCACTATGGTCTCCGCCGTACAAGGCAGGAAATAAACGCAGGAAGATTGGGTCCGCCCGTGTATTGTTAGGGCGGACCCCGCTTAAAAGACATATGGATGAAGCGATCATCACACTGGACAACCTGAGCATCGGTTACAACGGCCAGTCAGTGCTATCCGGGATTTCGCTCTCGATTGCCCACGCGAGCTTCACCGCCATTCTCGGTGCGAACGGTTCGGGCAAATCGACTCTGCTCAAGACGCTCATTGGACTGCTTCCGCCAGTCGCTGGCCAGATCGACACCGCCCGATTGTCAGGCGCACCGCTCGTGTTTGGTTACGTCCCTCAATCCATTCAGTTCGATCCAATTTATCTGTTGACGGGATTCGAGGTTGCTCTGATGGGCACGTATGGACGGGTCCGGCCAGGACGTTTTGTACCCTCAATCGAACGTGCCTTCACGCGCGAATGCTTACGCGCGGCGGGTGCTGAGGAGTTTGCCCGCAAGCGGTTTCCTGAACTTTCCGGTGGCCAGAAGCAGCGCGTGCTCATCGCCCGCGCCCTGACGACGCGCCCTGACGTCCTGGTGCTCGACGAACCCACCGCGGGCGTGGACCACGCAGCGACACATGCGGTGCTGGAATTCATTTCGCAGATCCGCAAGGAAAGGAAAATCACGGTCCTGCTCGTCACCCATGACTTTGGGATGGTGCGCCATCACGCCCAGGAAGTCATCTGGCTTCACGAGGGCAAGGTGTTCCACGGCACCACGGAAGAACTGCTCACGCCCGAACGGATGGCGGAGATGCTTGAAATGGGGATCGGATGACATGGAAACGTTACGTCAGATTCTTTCTCCTGATTTTCTCCTGCGTAACTCAGTTTATACCAGCGTGCTCGTCGGTTTCGCCTGCCCGCTCGTCGGTGTGTTTCTGGTGATGCGCCGGCTGGTGTTCATGGGCGTGGCACTGCCACAGATTTCCTCGACAGGCGTCGCTATTGCCCTCTCGCTTCCCCTGTGGTTCGGATTCAAGCTGAGTGATCATGGTTCACACAGCGCCCACGCGCTCGCCTTCGTCGGCTCGATGACATTCTCGCTGGCCGCGATTTTGGTGCTGGCATTTCTGGAGCGGCGCGGGCACGGCCAGCCCGAAGGTCGACTCGGCACTGCATACGTCGTGGCTGCCGCGTTGAGCATTTTGTTGCTGGCAAAAAACCCTTACGGTGAGATCGGCTGGCTCGACATGCTGAAAGGGGAGGTCATCGCCATCTCCAATTTTGATCTGGCGCTGACGGCAGCAACGCTCACGCTTGTCCTCGCATCGTTAGGACTTTTTCACAAGGAGTTACTCCTCGTCTCGTTCGACCGCGCGATGGCAATTACACTTCGCAAGAACGTCGTTTTCTGGGACGTGCTGCTGTATACACTGATCGGCCTGACCGTCTCGATGGCAGTGCTCAGTGTCGGACCGCTGATCGCATTCGGATTTTTACTGATCCCCGCGCTGACGGTGCACTTGTTCGCGCGCAATATGCGCCAGTTCACGACGCTGGCCTCACTGGTCGGTGGCGCGGTCGCGTTCCTCGGTTTCTGGATCGCATATCAATTCGATTTGCCCGTTGGCCCGACAGATGTCGTTCTCCTCGGCGTGCTCTACACGGCAGCCTGGGTTATGGCCAAGGTTCTCCCCGGAGGCTCACGAGGATCTCACAAGGAGTAAGCTGCGCAGTTGTTTTTGGAAGCACTGGGGTCGACGTTGATACCACGAGCTTCGCCAACCCTATCCTGATTGAGGCTGAAGAGAAAGTCGTTTCGCTTTTCATAGATAACGCAGTTTTGAAAGAATAGGCCGCTCTCTTTGGGAAAAGAAGGGTGTCCGTGTGGGCCGGAAGGATTTTCCTACATGCTGTTAGACCAAAAAAGGAGGATACCGAAATGCGAAATGCGTTGCGATTCTTGCTCATGTTCGTGGCTTCCGTCCTACCCCTTCTCAGCCAGCCACACACAGCTGAGTCAGCGGAACAGAATGAGATTCTATCTAAAGGAGTAATTGAGAACTACGATGCTGACAAGCGGGCACTCCAGCTGAAAGACACCGAAGGCCAGGTACGCCTACTACCATTGCACAAGTCATCCACTGTTGCAGAGGAAAGGTTTGTGGATAACGGAGACGGTACGGTTACGGATACGAGGCGGAAAATAATGTGGCAGAAGAGCGATAATGGAAAGGAGGTCACATTCGGGGAGGCGCAGGAGTACTGTAAAACTCTACGGCTGTGTGGCTATGCTGATTGGCGTCTGCCCAACCCTGACGAGCGAGAGACCGCAGTGGTCGTCGAATTGATGATGCGCAGACATTCACGCGATGCCCATGCCTACTTCGATCTCTATTGGTCATCTGACCCCACGGTCTTGCTCCCATTCAACTATCACCCCTCTCATGGGAAAGAAGTCTCGAGGGTGTACTTCGCAAGGGAGCGCGCCAGAGCCTTCGTCAGAGCTGTCCGTTCATTGGAGACTGCTAAACCTGACAGCGGTAGCTGACGGGATTTTCCACAGTCTCGATATCAAGAGCCTGAAGCGAATGCATCAATTGCGAACCGAAATAAATGCTGTACGAATGGGAAAACCGCCGTCCGAGACTTTTCAATAAGGGCATCAGGAATGCTCTATACATTCGGTGTTTTGTTCTTCCGACTTCTGTGGCGAAGTTTTGAACCTGACGCGGTGTAGGAGCAATTTTTGAAAGTTTAAGAGGATAAGAAATGCATATGGAAAGGACAAGATATTTGGTTGCTTTATTGATCACATTGGTTTTTTTCGGTTGTGCCCACGTTACAAGAGAGCAGATAATGCAAAAAGCTTCAGAAAAAGCCTCTTCTTTTGAAGAGATTAATGAAAAGGACAGTCAACTACCTGAGGGAAATAGTGAACTTCTCATTAAGGCATCGATAAAAATCCCCCAGAAAGAATTCTATCTCTTTAGCACAAGGCCACCTCGACATGAAAATTCTCAATATCCCTTGGTACTTAATGTAAATGGCCAAGGTGCGTTGTGGACAGTTAATTGCACTTTAGACGAACAGAAAACCTACATCTACAATAAAAGAAACCCTGAAGGTGGAGATGGCTTAATGTGTCGTCTTGAAAAAAGAATACGCCTAAAGTCTGGTTTTTACAGAGTATACTTGGGTTTGCCGGAAGAAGAATTTGAAACTGAAATTGCTATTTCTTTGGCCGACGGTTCCTTGAATGTGCTTGAATTTAAACCTATTTATTGGCGGGGCGGAGACAACCGTCGAACGTTTTGGAATGGAATATCCAGTTTTGATATTTTTTTTAACGGTAAGCCCTATCTCAGTCACACGATACACAGAGGTGGACGTTGGGAGTTACAATCTTAAGATCTTAAGATATAAAATCTCACGCCTCCTAAAGCGCAATCAAACGCTATGCTTGCTTTCTACCAGTAATAGTTACCTTTCAGAGTTATCTTAGAGTGAACATTTGTAGGTGGAAGCGATAACCGGGTTTCTTAACTCTTCCTTCCTGTAACATTGATTTTAAAATCTTTTCCCCCTGATACAATATTTCAAGCGGAAATCAATAATAAACCTTTCCCATTAATTTGCAAATTACTTTGTTTAAAAAATCAAAATTTAAATCTGGCCTTGAAGAGATGATCCAACCGGAAATTCTTGTCGAATTGGTGATCGAAATTGTCGAAACCCATTGTTAATTGAAATCTAAGGAGAAAACTTTTATTGCTTCAGGAAGATCGACAAACCATTCCGGTTTAAAACTAAGTCTAACAACTCCACTTTTACTGGGGATAGAATGTGTCCAACTATCGCCGGCTTTAATAAGCCTATGAATATTTTAAATAAATCGGCCTGAGGATGTTGAAGAATATGTTTTGAATTCTTTTGAAAATGGATTGGCACAGGAGTTGCTGTCATATTAAATGGATAGATGTTTCGCTTGGAGATGGAATGTAAATGCTTAAATTATTGGAAGCGTAAAGAGTCATGAATAAAAAGCCTAAATAATATGTAAAAAGAAGAAACAGATGAGAGGAGGTAAGATTTATGAAAAAAACAATGATTGGATTAGGGTTGGTAATGGTAATGCTTTTTGGTGCCTCATATGGCTATGCGCAAGAACAGAGTGACCCTCCAAGGTATGGGTGGATGCACGGCGAGAAATCCTGGGGCCGAGGGAAGAGACTTAACCTCACCCCGGAGCAAAAGGCAAGGTTCCAGGAATTGCGTCGAAAGTTTATAGGAGAAAACGCTCAACTCATAGGGGGACTTGTAGCCAAAAAGCTGGAACTCCGGTCACTTTGGATCGATCCAAAAGCTGATTCCCAGGCCATTCTGGCTAAGGAAAGAGAGTTGAGAGATCTTCAAAACCGGATGAGGGACAAGATTGTCCGATATAGATTGGAAGCTCGCAATTCCCTCACGCCTGAACAGATTGAGAAGCTTGGATCAATGGGTGGAATGGGCCGTCGGGGAATGATGGGTCATGGCTGGGGAATGGGTCGCCCCGGAATGTAGCAGTGAGGAAATGCGCATCAATTGGAAAAAGAAAAAGAGCGGAGGAAACTTCCTCTTTTCCGTGAGAGAGATTTTCCAAAGAAAGTCTTTTTGGTTCATCCTCGTTACCCTTTTGTTTGGCGCCTGTGTCTATCCCCCATTTCGACTAATGACAGAGGCTGGACTTACTGCGGAACCAAAGTGGGACTTTATTTTGACAACACTTCCAACTCCGTATGAGGTTCCTGAAATTGATTTGGAAATGTTGCTCATCGAGGCGATAATAGCTATCCCATTAGCTATCGCGATCTCTTTGATTTTTTACAGTATGAAAACTGCTTTGAGACGAATAGACGATAAAAGATTAAGGCAGCACTATCTTAACAGAAGACTTTAATACCATCGAAGCAAACGTTTCCTGAAAAATCTGAGGCGGGTGAGTATGTCCGCGTTGCGGCGTATTTGTAAATTTTTTCTATTGCCATTAAAAACAAGTTCGGTAAAAGGAGATGAGAAGAGATGGAAAGAAAGAGGATCATTTGTCTATTTCTTTTTGTTGTTCTTATTTTCGTTTTTTCTTCATGCCACCCTCGTCATGTTTCAGATATTAAACCTAACATGACGAAAGAAGAAGTGGTCTCTTTGTGGGGGAAAACAGACCTTATCACTCATAGGCCTGTTAACGGGAAGACGATTGAAACTTGGGAATATCATTTTTCAAATTCCAATTCTATTTGTTGGGTCACTTTTTCTCAAGACAGAGTCGTGACTACCCAATGTCGCCCTCTACCAGGTAGAGGGTACTGGTATTATTCGCAGTCAGAGCAGAACAGACCGGGACCCCCTTTAACTGGACAGAGTTTGGTCCGTGAAGGTTCTTTTGCAATGAAGCTGGCTGAAGCATTGAAGATAGGACCGGTTAAGAGCGAGGCAGAAGCCGAGAGTCGGCTAGCCTCAATGGGTATCGCACCAAAGAATGGATGGATTGCTGATTATCCCTTAACGCCTGATGTGATAGGTGAGCTGCAAAATGCTATCAGTGCAGCTGCAGATTCTAGCAAAATAGCGATGAACAAGGATCAGGCATTGAAGGCGTTTGAGGATCTCATTATGAATATCGAAAGTCAGTATGCTAGAGTTGAACCGCCCCCCGGTAAGGAACCCTATTCTGAACCATATTATTACCCTGAACCCTATTACTACCCATACCTATACCCCTATTACTACCCATATCCATACTACTACGGTGGTTATTATCGTTTCTACTACCCTTATCGCCGTTATCGGAGATAACAAATGGCTTGTATGTCCATAAGGGGGGCGTTAAGGCATGACACCTATGAATTTTACTGGTGAGACCCAACAAAAGGGTATCAGCGCATTGGACCACTCCCTGAAAGGAGAAAGCGATTAAGTATGAAAAATAAATATGTGAACAAATTATTGTCTGTAACCGTTATAGCACTTTTACTTCTATTGGGTTGTGCAAGCACCAAATACCTCCCTTCAAGCTCTGAAACCTATCCTCCAACAAGTAGTGCGGTGGTCTATTATTGGGACAAACCAGATAGGCCTTATATGGAGATGGGGACGATTAATGTCAAGGCACACAGTGAGACAGGGATGTTGGAGAAATTCAAACAGAAGGCAATGGAAATAGGTGCTGATGGAGTCTTTATAAAGTATATGGATAATCAGTTAAGGTTCGGTACCCATATATGGTTTTTACTGGCGGCCTCTATTCGAGCAGAGGGTGTCGCAATAAAATTTAAAGATACATCACTCGAGAAATAGGCAAAGCGAAAAAGGTTCCTTAAAAGGAAGGGATAAGAACTGGGCAGTGAGTAATTTGAGAAAAAAATATTTGATATTGATCGCACGCAAAGTGGGGGAAATTTTTCGCTCATGAATCTTTATAGCGGTAAGAAAAACTCATAAAGATGGCATAACGAATTCTTAATGGAGGTTTTATCCATCGCCAGCAGTTAGGTGCAAGACAGGGGGTTTTGAAATGTTAATAAGGAGATCTCAGAGAAAAATTCTATTTTATATTATCCCACTTCTCATTTTCTCCTTCCTCTTTGGAAGTTTCATAAGAAGTGCCTATGCCATGACAACGGAAGAAGAGAAG
>Ga0116138_1000592_pt1 | contig 21373 bp, 20 predicted proteins | sample June2015DPH_20_1_2_FD_88971 | JGI IMG/M metagenome (GOLD analysis project Ga0116138, IMG submission 88971) | Peatland microbial communities from SPRUCE experiment site at the Marcell Experimental Forest, Minnesota, USA - June2015DPH_20_150 | ecosystem: Environmental > Terrestrial > Soil >... | reverse complement strand
GGTCAGAAGCTGCTCATCAGTCATAGCGTAAGTTGCGGCGGAAACAACATCAGATGGACTGGATTCAATGCCGCCAACGACGGAAACCACATAATAATATTTTGTCGAGCCGTTTGTTCCAAGGAAGTCGCTGTAGACGGCAATATCATCGAGAGATGTATTTATTTTTGTGAAAGGACCTGTTGCGGAATTGGCACGATAGATATTATAGCCACCTACTTCTGTTACTGGGTTCCATCGTAAATCTATTCTGCTGTCGTGGCCGGTCGCAATCAGGCCGTTGGGTTCGTTAGGTTCGCTCCCAATCAGTCTTATGTTGTCAACGTACAATGTGCCGCTGTCGGCGCCATAATTTTCAAAAACGAGAGCGGAGATGTGATTCAACAATCCAGGGTCAAGTGAGCCTATATTCATTTCAATTGTGAACCATTTGTTATTTTCAGTCGGCACGATATCGCCGAGGCTCCAGTGTTCCGGCAGCCAGTTATCACTCCAGATACCGATAAGCCCCGTTGGCTTGAATAAAGCTGCCCCGGTCGGTATAAAAACATCGACAAGGGCTTTGTCGAAGCCAGCCAAATTATAGTTCAAACCTCCGTGGTAGATTTCGACTTTGCGGTCGGGTTGCCCTGTCCAGGTCACCTTGAGGACATAACTGCCCTGCGTGGCAGCCGGTGCGCCGCCGGTGCCGCCCAGTACTTTCGTGAGCGTCATTCCTGTATCAGGGGAACTGATGGTAAGATTTGTTTCTGATGTCTCATAACTTACAACGGTAAGTTCCGAGGCTGATGCTGTCGCGACAGCTGCCAGTGCGATAAGGAACAGATATTTTATCTTCCGGCACATGAATTTTTCCTTCTGTATTTCAGGGGGCTGATTCCTTCGATGTCTTTGAAGTATCGAGCGATGTGGGCAACATCAGCGAAACCGAGTTTTGCGGCGATTACCGAGATATTGTCCGATGTCCCAAGTAGTATTTTTGAAATCAATTGTACTTTTGTCAGTTTAATTTCCCGATGAATCGAGCGATTGGACGATTTTTTGAACCGTCTTTCAAGTTCTCTTCGCGAAACCGAAACGTGATTGACGACATCGCTCACCTGAATTTGTTTGTTGGCGTTATTTTTTATAAAATCAATAGCCTTTGCGACCAGACTATCAGAAACAGCGGGCGTGTTCATCGCTTGTGCTTCCAGTATAAATTCCCGATAGCTTTCGACGGCCAGATTGTTTTTTAATAAATCGTTCATATAAATCGAAAAATCCTAAATCCTATTTTCTTCGCCGACGGCGGCAAGTTTACGTTTTGCAAGCAAATCCTTAATTTCATAAGCCCGCTGTTCAGTTAAAGGATATTTAATCAGCAATAAGACGCTTACAAGGCACATAACCGAGGGCAGGCCGATTTCCCATACCCGCAGCCAAAACAGGGTAGAATCGGACTGGGTTGCAAATTTTTCATTAAACCCTGTTGACCTGAGCAGAAAGCCTGATACGAAAAACGCGCCAGATATACCGATTTTCCACCACCAGTTATAAACGGCCTGGTAGCTGCCTTCTCTGCGTTTTCCGGTGTTAAGCTCGTCCTCATCGCATATATCAGCGAGCATCGAGTAAACAAGCGAGAACAGCACGAGAAAGCCAAGCGACAAAGACGCTGTCGGAATCAGAACTAACCAGGGATGCGTCCTGCTGTAACAAACAACTTTGAGTGAATTTCCCAGAGCCATAACGATAAGGAATATCATAACGGTTTTTGACTTGCCCAGACGAGTAGCGACATAAGTCATCAGGAAAACGCCAACAAGAGAAAGCGTTGCCCATAAAGTGCCGCACCAGCCCATAAGAACGGAGGCAGCCTGTTTGTCGCCGCTGTAAACAAAATAGAGCATTATGTACTGGCTGAAGCCGTTGACGAAATAGAAGCCGAGTGTTATGGGAAGAACAATTGCCAGCAGCCACAAAAACGTTCGATTTTTGCAGGTCATCGAAACGCTGCTCCAGAATTTGACCCGCTCCTGACGAGTAATCTGCTGAGTTTTTCTTTCTTTGCAGACAACGGCACAAACTATGCCGCCAAATATCATTAGAGCACCCATAGCGATACCGACGTATTTCATACCCTGCGCTTCATCTTTGAAAACGCTAAGGTTGGCGATGAAATACAGCCAGGGAGTTGTAATGGCGCCGACGTTTATCAGGAAGCTGCAATATGCGAACAGTCTTGTACGTTCATGATAATCATCGGTCATTTCATAGCCGAGTGCGCCGCGTGGTATATCGAAAACCGCGACGGCGGTATAGAACAACAGAGACATTACAAGGAAATAGCCGAATGTTGTATATTCGCTCCAGCCTTTTGGAGCCATCCACAGCAGCGAGAATGTAATACCCAGAGCAATCGCTCCGAAAAATATATAAGGCCTTCTTCTGCCGAATCTGGTGCGTGTGTTGTCGGAACAAACACCGATAATCGTATCGGTGGCGGCATCCCACAAACGCGGAATGCCCTGAGCAAAACCAAGTAAAATCGGATTTACGCCGAGGCAGGCGTTATAGATAAGCATAGTCAGATTGCTGAGCGAATTGACGGCTACGTTGGTTGACATTGCACCAAGACCGTAGGCCACCTTTTGGCTGAAACCAATCTTGTCCTGCTTATCTGTAAGGTGATGCTGTTTTAAGTCCATTTTTACTTTCACATATAAATCACATATAAATTTTTATAACGTTATTATTTCTGTCAAGTCTTTGTTTTAGCACTGAATCAGCCACAGATGCTCCGCCGGGGCGATAGGGATTTTGTCCTCTGTCAAAGCCGCATTGTTTTCCGTTGATTTCGATTCTGCTTACGCTGTTTTGATTTTTGCCTGCGTGATAGACAAGTTTTATATCTTTGCCGAGCAGATTTATATTGGCAGCGAGACCGTCGAATTTTGCTGGCATAACAGGGTCAAAAATGGTTTGTCCGCAGCTTTGGCGAATGCCGAGCAGATAACGAATGATGAAGCTGACGAACATTCCCGGTCCGCTGGAATAAATTCTCCAGCCGCCTTTGACCGGAATTTTGCCTGCGATTAAGTCGTTGTAGCGATTGCTCGCATCGCTGCGGTTGACGAAATCAGCATCGGAACTGCTGTAATAACAATTCGACTGGCGAATGTCGGCCTGCGGAACAATTTTTTGAATATCAATCGGGACAATCTGCGACATCGCGTTTACAAATTCATCGGCAAACCCCAGGCGAGCCAGAGCCTCGGCATAGCGCAGATGTGCGTGGGAATACATAAGGCCGACTTCTCGTCCGAAGAAAGCTGCGCTCTCTGCGCGTCTGAAAATTTTCTGAATTCCGCCGTGGTATTTGACGGGTCTATCCATCAGTCTTATACCATCGATGCCTTTCAGGTGTTTTTGTATCAGTTCGATGTGCGTTTTTGCCTGCTGAGGCGTAAATATGCCACTTAAAATCCCCTGTACCATTGGAAGTAGGCGGTAGTGAATGCCTGTTGTGTCGTCGCAGGGGTGCAGGAGCAAATCGAATTCATTTTCGCTGCCTCTAAGGCCGAAGCCTGCCACAACACCGTCTTTGATTAAGAAGCTGTTGAAGTCGAATCGTATTTCTCTGGAGAGTTTTTCAAGCTGCTCTGCGGTTTCAATATCACTTGCGGCACGACACATTACGGCCAATCGAGTGAAAGTTTCATAGCTAAGAGCGACAGTCCAGGAGCTTATGAGCCGATTTTCGAGGGATTTGTCGGCGGGCTGCATAGCATCGTCCCAGTCTCCGTCGCTGTAATTTACAAGTTTTGTATTGCCGGCGAAACGAACGGCGGTGATGTGTTCAATCGCGCACATAACGTGCGACAGAACGCCTGCCGGCTCTGACTGCGGAGAAATCTTTTGATGGCGGTATGGCAGCATATCATTGAGAAAATCATAATCGCCTGAACATTCGACATATTCGCACAGAGCGATTATAGGCCAGAAAACGACATCGCCGTTGGATTCGCCCGCCCTGACACCGGCGTAGCGGTCAAACATCCACCACTGTGGCCAGTTGCCCTCGGGATTTTGATTTGAGAAGACCGCGGCAAGAATTTTCCTCACCTGGGCATAATCGCCGAGGGCAAGCAGCATTTCAATCGGGCCCTGGCATACATCGCGAGTACCCCAAGCTGCCCCGCCGTACTGCTCCAGACCGTGCGGTGAGAGATAATGAATTCGGGCATTGTGAACGAACCAGGGCAGGATTTCGGCTATTTGGCTTATCTGCGATGAATCGCGGACAGAAGACAAATCAAAGTTTACGAAATTGTTTTTCAGTTCTGAAAATTTTACGGACTGTGTTTTATTTGGGGCAATAAGTCTGCCTTCGATATTCATTGTGAACTTATCGGTATCGCTGAGTTTGATTACGATAAAGTCAAGCCCCCTGCTTTTGCCGTCGGCGAAGAACATTTCGTCTGCACCGATTTGTTCAATGCACTGCGGTCTGTCAAAATTTATAACGTAATGGCCGGTAGGATACATAGATTGCAGTTTGCTTTTTGCGCCGGGCAGAAGTTTTAATGAGCCATTCAGTTCGGTCTGCCAGTTATGCTCTGCGGCAAGTTCGCAAGAGATGAGCCATTGCGGCTTTGTGCCTTTCAGTACATTCAGTTCAAGACGAATTTGTGGGCTGTCGGCATCGGCTCTGCAAATAATTTCAAAAAGCAACTGCCGGTGTTTGTATATCCAGCGGCAGTGATTGAGCGACATTTCAAAGGCTGATGGCAGAGCCAACTGATAATACTGCTCGGCCTGTTTTATAAAAATGCGAAGGCCTGTATGTCTGGCAACGTTTAAAGCGTTTGTGTTTACGGTTAAGAGGCGATTGAAATTGACATTTCCCTGTGCCAGGTGGGACAGGAAAGCTCCGAACATAAAGCAGGAGGCGGCCATTATTGTTTCGTCGCCGGGCAGATTGCCGCCGGTTTTGATTATGTGGCCGCAGGGACGATATGTGAGCAGTTCCTTGCGAGGCAGGACAACATGGCGATTGTCGCCATAGAAAAACGACAGCAGCCTGTCACCGTGAAATTCACTGTTCCGTTTCTGGCTGCCAAACAAAATATCCAACTCATCATCAGCGATATCTTCTGACGCAAAGGGTAAGGCCTGCGAAAAAGTGTTCTCGGCCTGTTCGGAATAAATGCAGTCGTCAGCCCAGGCAGTTACGGCAAGGTCTTTTAATTCCTCTATGGCCGGAGCGATAATTTTAAAGTCGGCCTGTGTTGTGGCAGATGGGTGATTTGCGTGATATATGCCGAAGAAACCGTAATCGCTGGTTTGCCGGGGTTTTAAAATAAAAGGCTCGCACTGCAATGCGACAACGCCGAACTCACCCTGTTTAAGCCCGGCCAGTTTGTCAGAGGACAATGCCTGCGGCACAGCGGTTTGCCTGTAAGAAGGCCCGAAAAATTGTAAGCCATCGGTTGAAAAACTTTTTGTTTTTGAAAGCGACCCCATCGCAAGCCAGGGGAAATTGCCTTTGCCATGTTCGTTTTGCCTGCAGCAGACGACATAGCCGAGCTTATCGTCCCAAAGCGGAGTGTAGTCAATATACTGGCTTATGTAATAATCGTTTTTCTCGTTTCCATCGGCGTAGAACAGGCCGATATCCTGAACATAGAGCAAATCAAATTCGGCAGGCTTGCCGGCGGTGTTGGTTAGCTGCACAGACCAGAGCCATTTGCTCTGACGCGGGCAAAGCAGCAGTCTGCACCTGAACAGCACACCTTCAAATTCGCCTTTTGTTTCGTAAGTGTTTTCGTTAATGAAATGCCCTGCCGGGGAAGATGGGCCAATCATCGCGACGGCGGAAAATGAGTCTGACCTTTTTCTTAGATATAAATTGCAGCAACTATTGCCGAGCGGAGAAGCACTAATAAGATTTATTTGTGTCTGACGACAGATGATATTTTCTATCACGCCGTTGTCAAAAATGGAAAAGCTCAGGCCGGTGGAATTCGCCGCTTTGAAAACGTTTTTACCATCAATCAAAATGTTATCTTTTACTTCCATTTGCCTTGTATTTTAAAAATTTCCCTTGAAACCGGCTCGTTTAAGCCCTGCAGTGATGTCTTGGTTTTTCATCATCAGATTCCATATAAGGCCGGTTCGCGCATTTTCAATCATCAGGAGCATTGGTCCCTGTGCGATGCCGATTATATGGTCTGATACCCACTTGCGGTCGATGTTAAATCCGTCCCAAAAGCCATAACCGCCTTCGTTTACACCCTGCCAGACGGGTTTGTTGTCGATTTTTAAATTGCGCATATAACGCAGCGCTGCAATCGCATCGTTCGGCACAAACGGCACAGACATACCCGCTCCATAAGGGTGGAGCGTGCCATATTCGCCCTGATTATCGCTTGCTCCGCGAGGCGGATGGCCGAGAACAACGTACTTGTCATCTGGGGCAGAGCCTGCGGTAATACCCCAGAGATTTTGGCCGTAAGTTGCGAATTTGCCGCTGTTATCTCTGCACCAATCGCGATTTGCAATCACCGCTCTGCGGGTGTTTTCAAACCAGTCAATGCCGAGCGAATCTTTGCCTGTTTTTTTAAAGTCATAAAAACAGTGCGCGAACATATAAGTGAAAAGCGTGCCGGGATATGTGTAAATATATGGTTTACCGGCTTTGTATCTGCCGATTGGTCTGTTGAAGGTTGTCATTGTATCGGGTTTGAGTCTGTATTTTTCAATCGGGCAAGCCTGACCGAGAAGCGAAATTAAAATTGTTTCGTCGGTGTACCAGTCCCAAGTTTGTTTGTCGAAACTGCCCGCCCCTGCCATATTGTTCGGGTCGTCTGCCTGCCAGGCCATATAAACCTGGCCGTTTTTGGGATTAACAAACGATGCCCAGTTGACTCTGCCGGAAATTTCCTCGGCTAATTGTTTTACTTCGCCGCCGAAATATTCGCCGGCGACAATTGCTCCTGCAATCATAAGAGCAGTATCAACAGATGATACGATACCTTCATAACCTAATTCAGTAGTGCTGCCGGTTTTTAAGTCAATAAAATGACAAAACATTCCATTATGTTGTGCGTTTGAATTTTGAAGAGTTTTTAATGCGATGATTGCGCGTTTTTTGGCAGCTTCAAATGAAACATATCCCCTTTCAACGCCTATCGGCAGAGCCGCAAGACCGAAGCCCAAAGAAGCGATACTGCAAACATCTTTGCCAGAGCTGTCTCTTACCAGGCCAGAGTGCGAATCGGCCTGATGCCAGAAAAATTGAAATGAGGAGAAAGTAATTTCGTCGAGCAGAGCTTCGTCGGCGGCGGAAAACTCCGCCCGACCGACTGAAACAGCTGTAAACAGAAGCAGCAAACACCCTATACAGCTAATGCTCTTCACACCTTTCTCCTATAAATTGTGAATTTTTTAGTTCTTCTTCAATTCGCAACCGCAGGACTGGCGAACGATAAGTTCGGCTTTTAATACAATTTTGGCCGGTTCGTTTACTTTGCCGGTGAGACGATTGAGAATTGTTCGCACTGCTATTCTGCCAATCTCTTTGGTAGGTATTCTCATTGTGGTGATTTTCAGTCTTCGCTGGCTTGCTATCGGGGAATCGTCAAAACCTATAACACCGGCCTGTCTGGGCACTTCGATGCCGCTATCCATCAGAAAATCCATTACGCCGCCGGCAATATCGTCATTGGCGGCCACAACGCCATATCTCTTTTGTGGCTCAATCAGCGGAAGTATATTTTTCCCCGCCAGACGATAGCCCTCATCATAACTGTAATTTGTGCAGAAGAACTGTCTTTGCTCGGCTTCGAGGCCTGTTCCTTTGAGAGCATCGGAAAAACCTAACGCTCTGGCAGTAGTATCAACGTTGTTTTCAGAACCGCCGAGGAAAAATACATCATCAACGTTATGGGTATCTATGAAATGCCTTGTTGCTTCAAAAGCTCCAAGCCTGTTATCCAAAAGTATATTATCAAGCCGCCAAGAGTGAACATCCTGGTCGAGGACTACCAAAGGACTGTTAATAGGGCCGATGCTTTCGAGGACATCGCTGTATAATGCTGTATAATTCAGATCAGAAAGCATTAAAATCACGCCATCGGTTCGTCCCTGCGAACACAAACGGGTAACAGCCTCGATTTTTTCCTCCGATTCCTTTGCCTTAATAACCATAATATGAACGCCGTTGGCCTGGGCTTCCTGGTGTGCTCCTTCCATCAGCATCGCAAAATAATGACCTTCAAAATCCGGCACAATCAGGCCTATGGTGTCTGTTCGTTTTCTGCTTAGAGCCTGCGCCCTGCTGTTTGGCTGGAAATTCAATCGGCGGATTGCAGATTCGACCTTTCGCCGGGTTTCCGGTGCGACACGCCCCAAGTCATTAACAACACGGGAAACTGTTGAAATAGAAACACCTGCAACCTCGGCGACGTCGTGAATTGTTGTGGTTGTTGCTTCTTTGTTCATCATTGCTAACCCTGAAAACAACTCTAATCCTTATGAAAACCTTTTTACAACTTTTAAACTTCGATGTCAAGATATTTTTTATTAAAACCAAAATCATATTTGCAAAAAACGCATAATTAAAATGTTTTATTGTTAATACTCTTCACGAAAAACCTGATCTTTGTGTCAATAAACGCATATCTTTTGATAATTTGCGTAAAAAAACGAAATTTTGATATATTTGAAACATTTTTTTTCTTGACTTAAATTATAAAAACCTGCAGAATGGCAATGTAAAAACGTTTTTATAAAATATAACTAATATCCGGCGGATATTGGTTTAGACCGAAAGGCTTTCAACCGGCGTAAAACTGATAATCAAAAATAATTCGGAGATAACAAATTGACACCCTCGGCATTAAAGGCAATACCGCAGACAATGGAACTAACATTCAATAATCAGTCGTTTGAACTTGACGGAAAAAGTTTTTTTTTGTTGAGCGGCGAGATGCACTACTTTCGCGTTAATGCGGAACTTTGGCAGAAACATTTGGAACTTATCAAACAGGCAGGACTGAATACTGTTTCATCTTATGTGCCGTGGTCGCTGCACGAACAAATTGAGGGCGAGGCGGATTTCACAGGCAGATACGCGGCCAATCTGAATCTTGAAAGATTTATTGAGCTGTGCAAAAAAATGGAGCTTAATTTAATTTTGAAGCCTGGACCATATATTCTGGCAGAGCTTTCGATGCACGGCCTGCCGAGATGGTTTTTTAAAAATTACCCTGATGCTTTAGCCTGCGATTCAAACGGCAAACCGTATCCGGTCGGTTATGCCTGTCTTTGCCAGCCGGATTATCTGCGAAAAACAATGCAGTGGTATGATGCTGTTATGCCGAAGATTGCGGCGAACCAGCTTTCAAACGGCGGGCCGATTGCAATGATTCAGGTCTGCAATGAGGTTGGCCTGTTCCAGTGGCTCAACGGCTGCGGCGATTACAGCAGTTGTTCGATTAAGGCGTATCGCGAGTATCTGAAGAAAACTTATAAAACAATTTCCGCGTTAAATGAACGCTGCGGCACAAATTATCGCGATTTTCAGGAAGTTGTCCCCCCTGCCGGTGAGGTAAAAACAAAGGCTGAGCATTTCGCGTACAGGGACTGGGAAAATTTTCATCGTGATTTTTACGCTGAATATATCAGAATGCTCATCAGGGAAATAAGACTTCGCGAAATTACAGTTCCGCTGTTTCATAATGTGCCTGGCTGGGTGTTCGGCAGAGCCAAAACAATGCCTGTCTGCCTGTCAATGTATCATAAACTATCGCGGCTGTATCCTGATATTCTTCTCGGCGTTGACCATATACCGGAAAACCCATCGTATAGGAATTTTCACGATGACAGAATTATCAACGCGATGACAAAATCCATACAGAGCAATCGCGGGCCGAGTTATGTGGCGGAATTGCAGGCAGGAACACGAGAAGCGAATGTTCGGATATATCCGGATGAAATGGAACTGTTCTATAAGGCTTGTTTGGCGAACGGCGCAGTCGGTATGAATTATTATATGTTCAGCGGAGGCGAAAATCCGCCCGGCTGGGGCATTTATGATTCAGCGTTTTATCTGCAAACGCCGATTGATGTTCAGGGCAGAGTCGGCGAAAGTTATCCTGTGATACAGCGAATCAGCGGCATTGTTAAAACACACGGCCAGAGGCTATGCCAGTGCAGCACAAACGCAAAACAGGCATTGGCGTTTTATCCGCCATATTATTATCGCGAGTTCCTCAATCCGCTGTTCACGGGCGAAAATCTCGATGACGGCTCGTGTGTCGGGCGAAAGCTCGACTGGCGAATGGTTACAGATGAGCTGCTTTTTGATGGCGTGGGCAAACTGCTGGCAATGGATAATCAGGAATATGATTTTGCAGATATTACGGCGGCAGAGGCGAGTCAGCTCGGCGGATATAAACAGATTTGGGCGGCTCTTACGGAACAGATGGATGCGGAAAGCCAGAAAAAACTATTGGAATATGTTCGCAACGGCGGTCATTTAATATGTTTTCCGACTTTGCCGAAATTTGACCTCAATGCCCTGCCCTGCACGATTTTAGCTGATGGTCTGGGCGTGAAAACGGAACAGATAATTGAAAATTCTGACGGCATAATTTATTGGACAGACACAAACCAGCCTATACACGGCATAGGTTATATTGAAACATTTAACGCAAAATCCGCTGATATTATCGCACAGACGCAAAACAGAAAGCCCTGCGGAATTAAAGTAAGCTGCGGCAAAGGCTCGGCGACGATTCTCGGCACGGGATTTATTTATCAATCGGCGGCTCACAAATATGCGTGGCAGAAATTAGGTCTTGCTGATAATTTCAGGGGGCAATTTGTGTGCGATAACCCGCTTGTTATAACGCGCACACGCCTGCACAAAAACGGCGGCGGATACTTTTTTATGCTGAATTACCATAATCAGGCAATTCAAACAAAAACAAACTTCGGCGGACAATTTTCCCTCCCGCCATTCAGTGGACTTGTGCTGGCGTTTGATATGCCGGTGTCGAAGGATTTTACGATTGTAAACACAACTTCCGAGATTGTAAACATTGAAACGACTGACTGCGGAATAAACATAGAAGTCAGCGGCAATGAGAATACGCCTGGACAGATTTGTCTGGACACTACGAGAACAATAAAAAACGTTTTGCTAAATGATAAATCAATACCATTTGAACAATCTTCACGAAAAGTAAAAATATATTACGTCCATAGTAAGGCAGCAGACCCAATCACAATAAAAATATCCTGACGAATCGGATAAATTTTAAAAAAGGAATCGCCACAGCAAGGCCGATAGTAAGCTACCAGAATGCACGTCACATCAAGGTTGAGCTTCCGGGCAGAGGGTGTATGAATGTAAGCTGGTATAGCCAGTAATCGTTGAGTGGCTACATCACCAACACAACCAAAATGCGTGTTCTATTTCAAGCTCTCCAACTTATGTATAGCTTCAGACACATCGCATATATCAACTTGCTTAAGGTTCTTCACGTAAGACTTTAGGAAGTCGAGCCGCTTTCTATAATCTTTCAAATCCTGTACTGTTAAAGCAACAACTATAAAAACAGGCGTTTCTTTCAGCAATCCCATGCAGTGGTCTGCCGTTATTATCCCGCCGACAACATGTTTTCGAGTGCCCTGCTCAACCTCTATGAGGGCAACGATTTTGGCTTTCCCTTTGCTTCTTAGAACAATATCAGGTTCATAATAAGCTCCGTGTTCAAAATAAAACCTGTTTTTCGAGCCTGTTATGATATCGAATTGGTTTCCCAGAGTACTAACTATATGACTGATGGTAGGTCCGCTACTTAGGTGACGTTCTTTTTGATTAGGCATAGTTCACGCTTCATAAAAAGATAGCCTAGTATACAAAATCCCGTACTTACTACAACACATAACTAATGCGCCAAAACAAGCCGCCCGCACGCCTAACTCAAAAATAGTCTATTTTTTGCAATAAAAAAACCAGCCATAAGTGGCTGGTTACGCAGAATTTAGCAATAGCGGGGGCATCATATAAGGACTAGGAGATACCGAACATTTGGCAAATGAGGCCGGAAATTGATGGCACTTTTGTCACTCTTTGAGGACCGCTAAATCACACAACTCTTTATTCGTTAAACTCTTAGCGATTTTAACGCCTTCATACCCTGACACGATTTTAAAGCATACCCCTTACTAAGCGTATCTTTCAAAACAGAGCAAGTTGAAATGATTGAGATAGTCGCGTGATATTGCAGGATTCGGGTGTAATGTCTGAATTTTTGCAGCCGCAGATATGGATGGATAATCCGAAACCTCCGGCAATGGTTTTAATCCGCTCAAACGCATTTTCTCTAATTTCTCTGGGCAACGCAACTCCAAAGGAATTCTTTAAACCAATCGGGAGTTTAACGCCATTTCGATATGAGTTAAGCAGCTTGGACACCATTTCTTTATCAGTTATGTTTTTCTCAATGCTCTCTTTAATGGCAGGTCTGAGGAACAGGTAGTTTATCGCAGCTTCCTTAACACCGGTTTTGGTAATCGCCAAAAATAAATCGCTCAGAGCTTTGTCGGAATCCATAACGCCATAAATGAGCGGGTCCGCACGAGCGCCGGTTGTGACGCCGATTTCAATTAGGTTTTTCATCGTCGCAAGTTTCTCTGAAACGCTTCCAGTGCCCGGCTCAAAGATTTTTCTGATATTATCATCGACAGTAGTCAATCCAATTTGGCCGCATACCTGATTATTGTGCTTGGTGAACAACTTAAGGAATTTAGGCGGGACGATGGCTTTCGTGAGGAATTGAACGCCAATTCCTGCTTCAAGCAAAATCGCCATCGCTTTGTAAGTTTGGTCAAGGATTTCGGGAATCGGCTGAAACGGGTCACAGGAGGGGCAAAAATATACGGCCTGTGGCTTTTTTCGTTTTCGGACAAGCTCTTGTTTCAACTTATCTGCGGTATTATCAAAGAGTATTACTTTGCCATCGCCCAGATATTGCGAATAGCCCTTCGTATAGCAATAAATGCAGTTATGAAAGCAGCCAGCCGTTATGTTAATGGTCGGGATTTTTGAGAGGCAACGAAGCTGCGAAGGCGTAAGGACATTTGATATTCGATTTTTTGTAATAACTCCGGCCATATTCTCTTTCCGGAAAGTAAATCCGCAAATTTCCCCTGCTCAAACATAATTAACCTCTCCGTCAAAACGTCAAAAGATTACTCTCATTATCCTGTAACCGACCTTAACTGTCAAGATTCCGGTTTTCGATCCCGGCTCAGCGGGACTCAGGACATGCTGGGAAAAGAATTGCCTTTCATCGGATAATAAAAACAGTTATCCTGATGATTCAGTTGCCACCCACAACGGCTGGCAAACAAAATAAAAAAAAGAACACAAAATGAAGAATAGGGCAAATAAGAGCACGACTATACCAGGGTTCATTAACGAAAACAGCCAAAAAAATCTTGGCCGAGTCGAACCTAAGCAGGCCGGGACTGACAATGAGCAATATGCCTATGTAATGAACTGCACAAAATGCGGCTGCATATACGGCTCAAATGGCTCTGACATCTTTCAAAGAAAATGCCCTAATTGCCAGGGCGGCAATAAAGGTCCAAAGCTTTTAACAAGCTATATAACCTTGGCTCACCCCCCGGCTGGCCAACAAAATAAAGAGCAAAACCATGACAGATAAATGGACGGATTGGTTCAATATCAATGATAACTGTAATTATCAAGGGCCGGCAGTCTATAAAGTGAGATTAGCCAATGCCAACAGCAACGCCTGCAAACTGGAGAGATTACTGATGGCGGATGATGAAGGCATAATGTGTATCGGTCAAACCGGCAATATGGAGCGAAGAAGAACGAAATTTCTTTCAGGTATCAAAAACGCTAACGGCCATTCAGAAATTAATCTCGTCTACTATTTGAACCGCTATACTAAGTTCCCAGATAAATTCAACGATGCTAATTTTCAATATTCGTTTTGTAAATGTTCTGATGTTCCCGAAAGCAAGAAAGAAGAAGATAAGTTAATAAAGGCATATTTTAAAGAATTCGGTGAAGTCCCACCATTAAACAGCGCTATACCAAATCGCTACGAAGGCTGGAAATCTTAACACGTCAACAGACCTCGAAGGTTAATAGCGGGTTAATGTGGGGGCAAAAAGAAAGAGATAACCGCCTGTTAGCCAGGAAGTTATCTCTGTAAACCACTAGCGGGGGGAGGATTCCGAGACGACATCGGGCTCTCCGCTACGCTTCGTGTCGAACCTTCTTGGCAGCCGCAACGCGGCTGCGGATGTTCTCATCCTCCCGATAAAGTGAAATCCGAAGGCACCATACAGATACCTTCGGATTCCAAATAGCGGGGGGAGGATTCGAACCTCCGACCTCCGGGTTATGGGCCCGACGAGCTACCAGACTGCTCTACCCCGCGGTCATTTATAAATCAAACATATCACCAAACTGCCTCTTCAGCAAGAAGAAAACCGTTCAAAGATGCTTTCTAATCTTTTCCGCAATTATTTCCACTTGCCCCGGTCTGTACTTATACGAAGGCCACTTCGCAAAAACGCCGTCACCTGTCTTACGGGGCACTATATGAAAATGCAAATGGTCAACAATCTGTCCCGCGGCCCTGCCGTTGTTGCACAACACATTATACCCATCAGCACCGGTCGCTGAGGCGATGGCTTCAGCGATCCTGCCTAAACGAGTCCAGATTTGTCCCAGCAGTTCAGGCGGACAATTATGCACATTTTCAAAATGCTGACGAGGCAGCACGAGCGTATGACCATCGCTGATGGGACCAATATCGAGAAATGCGACGATAATCTCATCCTCATAGATTTTGGCCGCTGGTATCTGGCCGGATGCTATCTTGCAGAAAATGCATTCTTGAGCGCTCATTCGTCGGTCCCCTCACCGAACACTTAATAAATGATTACTGCTTTGCGCCGGCGGCAACTTTGGTCTTCTGCTTGGCCTTTGAATGTTCGCCTTTTTCACCCTTCGGTTTTTTCTCAATGTGCTCGGAGCCAACCAACTGGAGCAAAACCAGTTCGCCGTTATCCCCCAACCGTCTTTTTGCCAGGTGAATAATTCGCGTATATCCGCCTTTTCTATCCAGATACCGCGGGCCAAGCTCGCTGAACAATTTGCCGATTATCGTGCCTTTGCGAACCTGCTGACCCTGCTCCTCCTTGATTATGTCACGGTCGCCCAATATAGAGATTGCCCGCCGTCTGGACGCCAATGTTCCCTTCCTGGCAAGTGTAATCAGCTTCTCAGCGAAACCCTTGACTTCCTTTGCCTTTCGGATAGTCGTCGAAATCGTCTCATGCTCAAAAAGAGCTACCGCCAGATTGCGACGCAACGCTATGCGATGCGAGCTTGTTCGACTTAACTGTCTGCCTACGACTCTGTGACGCATAAACTAAAAATCCCCTTTTCCGCCCCGCCGCCAAAACGCGGGGCAAATCAAAATCAATCTATTCCCGTCATTCCCAGCGACAAGCCGATATCCACGAGTTTTCTTTTGACCTCGCGCAAGCTGGTCTTGCCGAAGCTGCGAATCTCAAGCAATTCCGCCTCTGTCATTTTGACAAGCTGCCTGACGGTCTCAATTTTCGCCGATTCGAGGCAGTTGTTTGCCCGAACCGAAAGCTCAAGCTCCTGGATGGGCATATTCAGCTTGGCCTGCATTTCTTCGCCAACTTTGGGCTGCGGCTGGTCAACCGTCACTTCACCCGATACTGTTTCGGTTCCCATTTCGCTATACTGCACAAACGGATTGATATGCTTGCGAAGAATCTTGGCCGCCTCGACCATCGCCATATCGGGCGTAATTGCCCCGTTGGTCCATACCTCAAGTATCAGCCGGTCATAATTCGTTTTTTGTCCGACTCGCGTATCCTCGGTGATGTATCGAACCCTGGTGACGGGTGAATACACGGCATCGAGCATTATCCTGCCGACTTCCTGTTCGTATCTGTCAGCCGCGGCAAGCCGCTCCGCAGCAGGCATATAGCCCCGACCGCTTTCAACTACCATCTCCATCTCGAACTTCACGTCTTCGGTCAAAGTGACTATGACCTTGTCTTTGTCCACGATTTCTATCGCGGGGTCGGCAACGATATTGGCCGCGGTCACTACGCCCGCCTTGTTGACGGCAACCTTCATCACCTTCGGCCCGTCCGTTTGAAGTCGGACCGTCAGATTCTTGACGTTCAGAACGATATCTGTCACGTCCTCCATCACGCCCTTTATCGAGGTAAACTCGTGATTGACGCCCGCAATCTTGATGGAGGTTACCGCGCTGCCTTCAAGCGAGCTGAGCAAAACCCGCCTCAAGCTGTTGCCGATAGTCGTGCCTAAACCTCGCTCGAACGGCTCAATATAAAACTTCCCATACCTGTCGCTCGCTATTTTACTGTCGCGCTCGACACGAGTCGGCAACTCCAGACCACGCCATGTAATTCGCATACTGGCCTCCTCAAAATCAGCCAATTCAAAACTATCTCGAACAGAACTCAACAACCAACTGTTCCTCTACAGGAATTTGCACATCATCCCTTGTTGGGACTGCCACTATCGTCGCCTCCGGCTTATCACGATCCAGCTGCAACCAGCCCTGTGCCGTGAAATTCGGGTTCAACGCCAATTGCTGCTTGATTTCCTTAACACTCTTTTCCGAACCTTTTACCGTAATCTTGTCGCCTACATCGACGCTGTAATCCGGCAAATCAACCTTGTGCCCCTTGACATGTATGTGCCCGTGAGTAATCAACTGTCGGGCGGCTTTCCGCGACGGCGCAAAATTCAACTTGTATATCACATTGTCCAGGCGTCTTTCCAAAAGTTGCAACAGTGTCTGACCCGTGTTGCCTTTCAGCCGTTCGGCCTGGTGAAAATACCGCATAAACTGGCTTTCAAAAATGCCGTAGTATCGCTTTACTTTCTGCTTTTCACGAAGCCGAACCCCGTATTCGCTCATCCGGCCTCGTCGCCAGCCGTGCATCCCAGGCGCCAGATTCTTCTGCTTTTTTTCCACCGGGCATTTCGCCGTCTCGCACCTGCCGCCCTTCAGCATCAGCTTGATGCCTTCGCGACGACAATGCTTACAAGATGATTCAAGGTAACGTCCCATTTGTTCCAGCCAAGCTCCTAATATTAATACAAACCACTGTTTTTAATCACCAACAACCACACACAAAATTATATTCGCCTGCGTTTGCGAGGCCGGCACCCGTTATGCGGCAGCGGCGTTACGTCTTCAATTGATGATATTCGCAATCCCGCCTGCTGTAACGCGGCAACCGCGGATTCCCGTCCCGGGCCGGGGCCTTTCACTCTCACCTCGACCTCACGGACGCCGTTGCGCATAGCCGCGCTGGCAGCACGCTGCGCCGCCTGCTGGGCCGCAAACGGCGTGCTCTTACGCGCGCCCTTGAAGCCGACACAACCGGCCGAACTCGTGCAAATCGCGCCGCCTTCAACATCCGTCACTGTAATCAGCGTATTATTGAAAGACGCCTTTATGTGAACGACCGCTTTTGCTATATTTTTCCTGACTTTATGTTTTACGACATTCGCCATTGTTCAAAAAACTCCGCGAACCAAATTATGAAAATAAAAAACTATCCTCGTATTTCCTTCACGCCCTTCTTCCCGGCAACCGTCTTCCTCGGCCCCTTGCGCGTCCTGGCATTGGTCCGCGTCCGCTGGCCGTGAACAGGCAACCCTTTCCTGTGACGAACGCCCCTGTAACAGGCGATGTCACGCAGACGGGCGATATTCTGAGTTACCTGCCTGCGAAGCTGTCCGCCAACGACGTAACTGCGCTCGATAATCTGCGTGATTCGACTCAGCTCGTCTTCGGTCAGCTTGCCTGCCTTGGTATTTATGTCAACCTTCGCCTCGTTAAGAATTTCCACGGCGGTATGTCTGCCTATGCCGTAAACATAGGTCAGCGCAATCCACATTGCCTTCTGATTTGGAATATCAATACCAACAACACGCGGCATAACTGCTCCTTATAAATTGCCTTCAGGCCGTGACCGCCAAACTACCCCTGTCTCTGCTTATGACGGGGGTTGCTGCAAATCACGCGCACCACGCCTTTACGACGCACAATCCTGCAATTCTCACAAATACGTCTTACTGAACTTCTTACCTTCATTTCCTAAATCCGCCTTGTAAAACAAACGCTGCACAACCAATCGTTTAATTTCGCAAAATAATCCGGCCCCTGTTCAGGTCATAGGGCGACATCTCAACCGTAACCGTGTCGCCCGGCAGTATCCGGATAAAATGCATCCGCATCTTGCCGGAAACGTGCGCCAGAATCTGATGCCCGTTCTCAAGTTTGGCCTTGAACATCGCGTTCGGCAACGCTTCGAGCACTTCTGCCTGCAATCTTATTGCGTCTTTTTTGGTCATAACCTACTTTAACGTCAACACTTCACATCCACGACCGGTTATCACTATAGTATGTTCAAAATGAGCCGAACACTTTTCGTCAGCAGTTACAACCGTCCAGCCGTCTTTAAGCGTCCGAACGTCGCTGACGCCACTGTTTATCATCGGCTCAACCGCCAAAATCATTCCTTCTGCCAGGACAATGTCATTCGCCAAAAGCTCATCGCTGACGAAATTAGGCACTCTCGGCTCTTCGTGCATCTGGGTCCCGATTCCGTGTCCGACAAATTCGGTCACAACCGAAAAACCCGCCGATTCAGCCATCTTCTGCATTTCGCCCGCTATTTTGCTCCAGCGAACTCCGGGGGCAGCCATTCTTATCGCCAAATCAAGCGCCCCTTTGGTGATATCCATCAACCGGCGGTTCTCCACGGATATCTCGCCGACGGCAACCGTAACGGCCGCGTCGCCGCAATATCCTCGAAGCCGCACGCCGAAGTCGATACTCAGGATGTCGCCCGGTTTGAGCATTACCTGGTTCGACGGTATCCCGTGAACCACCTGCTCGTTAATCGACGCGCAAATCACGCCGGGAAACGGCATCTTGGCATAGGGACTGCGAACCCCCTTAAACAGGGGTTGCGCTCCCGCCTGGGACGTCAGTTTTGCCGCCACCTCATCCAGATGAGCCGTGCTCACCCCGGGCCTGGCAATCTCTTGCAATTTTGAAAGAACACCCGCCACAACGGCGCCTGCATCACGCATCAATTCAATTTCACGTCTGCTGCGAAGCGTTATAGCCATCTAAAAAAACCATACATCAAGCCAAAGAGGCCAACTTGCTGAATATCAGGTCTCTTACGTCTTCTGCTTCTTTGTTGGCGTCGATGTCATAGACAGTATTTTTTCGCTTATAATAATCAACCAACGGCGCCGTCTGTTCGTTATAATTCTTCAGCCGAGTTATCACAACCTCAGCCGTATCATCCGGCCGCTGTAAAAGCAAACTACCATCCTTGTCGCATACCCCATCAACGCGGGGCTTTAAATTCTCAACGTGATAAACCGCGGCGCACTTCGGACAAATCCGTCTGCCGGTTATCCGCCGGACAATAACTTTTTCGTCCACCTGCAGATTCAAAACCGCATCTATCTTCTGCTTCCTGCCGCCAAGCGCCTTGTCAAGGTCCGCCGCCTGCTTTACCGTGCGGGGGAAACCATCCAGCACATAACCGCCCGCAGGCGCCCTGGCGATTTCATCAATCATCATATCTATAATAATATCATCCGGCACTAACGCCCCGGAATCCATATAACTCTGGGCCTTTTTGCCCAGCGCCGTTCCCTGCGCCCTGTGACGTCTAAGGATGTCGCCGCTCGACAGATGCAGCAAACCATACTTTTCTACTATGTACTTGCACTGTGTGCCCTTGCCGGCACCGGGAGCGCCAAGCAGCACAATCCTCATGAATACGCTCCCTTTATCCTGCCGGTCTCGCTGAATCCTTCATAGCTGTGCATAAGCAAACTGGCTTCTATCCTCTGAACGAAGTCCAGCGAAACACTGACGACAATCAACAGCCCCGTCCCGCCCAAAAACGTAGCCACTCGCCAGTCAACGCCCAACAGTCCCATCACCACTGAGGGCACCACCGCGATTACAGCCAAAAATGCCCCGCCGTAATAAGTTACTCTCGTCATCACCGTCTCAAGATACTCTGCGGTTCTGCGACCGGGACGCAATCCGGGGATAAAGCTGCCCGCATCACGAAGATTCTTGGCAAGGTCTTTGGGCTGGAACTGAACTGAAACCCAGAAGTACGCAAAAAGGAATATCAAAATCATATATATGATATTGTAGGTGAACGCGTGCGGACCTAAAGAGCTTTGGATAGTTACGAATATCGTTGAACGCCCAATCATCTCTATCCGTCCCAGTTGCACCACAATCACCGGCAAAAAGGACATAAACGCCGAGGCGAAGATTATCGGCATCACACCGCCATGGTTAACCCGCAAAGGCAAATAATGCCTCTGGCCGCCATACATCCGGTGACCACGCATCATTTTCGCCTGCTGAACTGGTATGCGTCTTTGGCCCTGCGTTATCAAAATAGCGCCTGCAACAACAAAAACAAACGCACATACAAGAATCAGAATCTTCGTCGGACCGATACTGCCGGGAGGAGGGGCGACATTAAAGGATACTGACAGCATCAGCTTGCGCAATGCCCATGGCATACGGGCAATAATACCTGCCATAATTATCAAACTGATGCCGTTGCCTATGCCGTATTCATCAATCTGCTCGCCAAGCCACATCAGGAATATCGTCCCGGCGGTCATACCGATTACACCCATAATCGCCGCCTGCACGTGCATTCCCGGATAGGTGTAACCACCCAGCAGCCGCATATACATCCACGACTGAATCACGCAAATCGGCACCGTTAGATACCGCGTATATTCCTGTATCTTCTTGTAGCCGGTCTGTCCCTCCATCCGCAGCTTTTTCAAAGCCGGCACCACTTCCTGCACCAGCATCAAAATAATCGACGACGTGATATACGGCATAATGCCCAGACCGAACAAACTGCTGTTATCAAGGTTGCCACCCGTGAATATCTGCATCATCTCGGCGGCCCGCCCGAAGGGACTGTCCGTGTCGCGGGCGCCTGCCGCATTCATTATCGCTTCAATATCAAACCCGGGTATAGGGACATGAAAACCGATGCGATAGATAACCAACATCCCCAGCGTGAACAACAGTTTGCTCCGCAAATCAGCTATCTTAAATATGTTGACTACCGTTTTAAGCATCTTCGTTTTATTGGCCGACAATAATCCTTAAAATTATGAACGACGCGCTATACAAGCTGCACCGTTCCTCCGCAATCGGTAATTTTCTGCTCGGCG
>Ga0116138_1000574_pt1 | contig 21849 bp, 16 predicted proteins | sample June2015DPH_20_1_2_FD_88971 | JGI IMG/M metagenome (GOLD analysis project Ga0116138, IMG submission 88971) | Peatland microbial communities from SPRUCE experiment site at the Marcell Experimental Forest, Minnesota, USA - June2015DPH_20_150 | ecosystem: Environmental > Terrestrial > Soil >... | reverse complement strand
TGATCGATCGCCCGATCGTGAAAGCCCTCACCAATGATGACACGCTCGGAATTTACACTGCGAATTATCGGCTCGGTGTGCTGATGATGCTCGTCGTTGGAATGTTCGACTATGCCTGGAGGCCTTTCTTCCTGACGCACGCAAGAGATGCCGACGCGCCAAAACTTTTCTCGAAAGTGTTCACGTACGTTGCCGCATTGCTCATGCTGGTGTTTGTGACGGGCTCCCTGTTCATCGAGGACATCGTCCGCGTCAAATTCTTTGGGGGATACTTCATTCACCCGGATTATTGGGGCGGCCTCTCCATCGTCCCGATAGTCCTGATGGCCTATGTCTTCACCGGCGCCTACGTGAATTTCGTTGTGGGTATCTACCTTGAAAAGAAGACCAAGTACCTGCCATACGCCACGGGCGCTGGCGCGCTGGTCAATGTTGTCGTCAATCTCGTTTTGATACCGAAGTACGGAATTACAGGGGCAGCCATCGCAACGCTGCTCAGTTACGTAGTCATGGCAATCGGAATCTATTTTCCCTCGCAACGGTTATATCATGTAGAGTATGAATGGGGTCGCCTGATTCGCGTGATGCTCGCAGCATGTATCATCGTTGCCGCTGTCCTTCTGCTGGGCCTCCAACCGGCTACTCTCCTCGGCATTGCCGTCAAACTCGGAGCTACCGCCCTGTTCGTCCTCCTCGTTTTTGTCCTGAGGATCTTTGACACCGCTGACATCAGGGAAACCAGGGAAGCGCTCTCGAAAATGTTTGTTCGATCCTGAGAGTCTGTCTGTGTATCCGCACTCGAGCACCGGTCTGCTGATCAAAGCCACCCGTGGCATCCTTATCGCCATCCTGTTCCTTTCGGCATGCGGCTCACAAAAAGATTTGCCCCGCGAGGCGCGGAGCGTCGTCGGAATTCTGTACGTCACAGGCAACGAGCCGTTCACAGTCCTCTCGATCCAGACTGATGGTGGAGGGGTGCTGAGAATTCGAGTAGACACAGCCGCGGTGTATCAGGAATTGTGGAAGCTTCAGGGACAGAAGCTGCGGGTACAGTTCAGATCCGTCGGATCAAAATCAGATACCTCATCCATCACTGTCGAGCGATACGAGCTTGTCAAGAATCCCTAACATACTGATTCAGTTCTTCGGTTGTGTGTCTGTGTGTGTGAGCTTCGCGTTCACTCAGGACATCGTTCCTATGGAGAACGGATCACATGCGATCTGCGCCAGCGCCGCCGTCAACGATCCGAAGTTGATCCAGGAAGCATGGGCCAATACGCGAATGCAGCACCCCGGCCTGATCGAGGCGATGCAGCAACGGAGTCTGCTAAAGGGGACGCTCGATCTCCATGTCGGCGACCAGAACCTCTTCTGGGTTTACAATATCCAGAAAAAAGTTTTTGACACTGTACGCGCGGAGCTGAAGACAATCGGAGCGATCAGCTATGTGTGGGTTGCACTGGCAGAGTGGAACAACGGTCATGTCACATCGACGGAAGTTGATGCCGTTTCGAATGCCCTTGAACGCTCGACGAGCAGCACCTCGCTTGATTCCACCAAAGGCATTTTGCAGATCGACCGCCAGGTCTATGGCGATACCCCGAATATCAACTCGAGCTTTCAGAAAGGGAAGGGCGACGGGAAAACGCACTTCCTCATCTGTGACATACAGGATGGATGGGACGGATCGGGGAGTTTCGTGGCGGGATTCTTCTATTCTGTCGACGTCGATCCGAACAGTGGGGCGGCGAACACGAGCAACAAGCGCGACATGTTGTATATCGATTCGTACCCTGGAATCTATTACAACGGAATTCGCAGAACAAACCTGGCCCTCTCAACGCTCGCGCACGAATTCCAGCACCTGATACACTGGAACTATGACCCCTCAGAATTAACCTTCTTCAACGAAGGGCTCTCGGAATATGCCGAATACCTTTGCGGGTTTCAGCTGAGGAGCTCCGCGGGCTACTTCGGTAATACGAACGTGACTCTGACGGGTTGGAACAACGTCGTAGAGGACTATAGCCGTGCGGCGCTCTGGACTCGATTCGTGGCTGATCAATATGGCCTCGCCTTCATCAAAAGCTTTGTGCAAAATCCTGCCCACGGGTCTCCGGCATTCGACCAGTCTCTTCTGCAGAACGGCTACTCGACGACGTTTGTTTCGACAGCGACAAATTTCTTCGCCGCCAATTGGATCGGTTCGCAAGGAAACGATTCCACTCTTCGATACAAGTCCCCGCTTGGAATCAGGCCTGCCTTGGAGGGAGACTATACCGACCCGAATGTGCAGCGGACAGATACGCTGTCACAGTACGGCGCAGAATACATCTCATTCGCCGGCGCAAAAAACTTCCGCGCAACATTTACCTTCCCTTCAGGGATCTCTGTCCGCGCGATCGAATCGGGTCCCGCGGCAATCAGAGTTCGGGATGTCATCAATGGTGTCGATTTCACATCTCCTGAACTGGGGACCTTGTTCACTTCTGTCGTCTTTGTGGTGGCGGATGTGCAGACATCACTGTTTGCCACGTATTCATATTCCGCTTCGGGTGAATTGTCTCGATTCATTGCGGAAGAATCGTATGACAGCGGAACGCCTCATGCCTTCTCTCAAGGGTACTCCCCCTATCTCGGATTCGGGAACAATTCTGCCACACTCGGGATGGCTGTTCGATTCCAGCCTGCGGTGAAAGGGAATGTCCTGCGAAAAGCGAGGATGATGGTGGCGTTTAACCAGGAGTTCAGCAACGGTACGGCACTCCCGAGCGACAGCAAGAACTTTGTGTTTCACGTCTGGGGCGATAAGAACGGACGCCCGGGCACTGACCTCATTCAGCCATTCCTTGTCAGCGCGGACAGAGATCTCTATCCCTTAGGTACGTTTGTTGACATCGATCTCTCATCGTACGAAAAGGCATTGACAAATCTTCAGGGACCGGTGTATCTGGGATTTATGGAGGATGTCAATGATTCGGTTGGAACGTATCTCGCCGTCGATAACTATGTGCAGGGAGATTACTCCTACGTCTACCGTGGTCCAAGATATACCCGCGTCCCGAACACGTGGGAAACTATGACGGAGGTCAGTGCCGTCAACAACCATCAACTTGATGGCTTCAACCTCATGATTCGTGGGGTGTTCGAGTACAGCGATTCCAGTTCAGCGCCGATCCTGGTTGTCGGCTATTTGCAGAACCCATTACTCAGCGAGTATATTGATGTCGTCGCAGCCAGTCCCTCTGATCTCAGGCTTGGGAGCCTGAGCGGCACCATGACTCAGTCTTCAGGACCTTCGTCCCTCCGATTCTTCAGTGTGCCTGGAACGTCCAGGGTATTTCTCGACAGTACGCAACGACTGAAGGGAAGCGGAACGGTTTCGCTCAGAGTTCGTGGGGCAAAGAAATATGGAGTTTTCTATTCGGACACGACGGTCACATTCAATGCCAGGTTGTTGAAAGCCGACGAACCCACCACGGTCTCGACCCCCAGTGGCGCACTAACGCTATCGCTTGCTGCAGGTTCGGCGGCAACGCCTCTCTACATTACTGCATTTGATGGAACTGCCGATCCAAATACAATGTATTCAACTCCTCAGCCGTCATCGGGTATCTTCTCGCTTGGACCCTCCAATCTTGTTCTCTCTCATCCATCGCAGGTCAGGGTCTCGCATGTGAACCTTGACGATGCATCGACACTTGCACAATACCGCAATGGGAAATGGCTTTCAGTTCCATCGACCATTGATAAAGGCTCGGGGGAATTGACGGCATCTGTCAGCCGTCTGGGGCTCTTCGGTATTCTGAAGAAGAGCCAGGTGGATGGACAGGTGGATGATCTCCCGGGTCGGTTTGCACTCGATCAGAACTTTCCGAATCCGTTTAATCCGACCACAGCGATCAGCTATCAGCTTCCTGCCCCGAGTGGAGCCGAGGGGTCAGCTGTCAGTATTGTGACGCTCAAGGTGTATGATGTGCTTGGGAGAGAAGTGGCGGCACTCGTCAACGGTGTCGGAGAGCCAGGACTTCATGCTGTGCAGTGGAATGGGAAAAATGATCGTGGTGAAACGGTGTCGTCGGGAATTTACCTGTACCAGTTACGGGCTGGAAACTCTGTGATGACCAAGAAGATGGTCCTGTTGAAGTAAGGATAAGGATGCGGTGCGGGTGTGGTTGCGCTAGAATACTTTGAAAGCGCAGGAAAAAGAGTATATTCTGTACAGGCATGAGAATCTCCAACTACTTAGCGGCAATCTTCTCGCTCGCTGCACTGATTTCGTGTAGCACCGGCGATGTGAAGAAGATGGAACTCCAAGGTGAAGAATACAAATCCCTTGCTGTGCAGAAGTACGGTGAGGGAGTCGAGTTCATCCAGAATCTGTCCGGTACTGCAATGCTGTGCGTGAAAAGCTCAAAACCGACACAGCTGAATCCGCAACATCAGATTGCCTTTTTTGTCTACGATGTGAAGGCAAAGAGCGTGCTTTTTGAGGATTCCATACCGAATGGCTCGGTGAACTGGAAGGATGACTTTTCGATTGTCGTCACCGTTGTCCCTGGAACGATACGGGATGACGACAAAACTCGTGCTCCGCGTCCCGGCTACATTTATGATCTTCGGATCAGGAAAACGAGGGATCTCGAAAGCGTAGATGTCCGGTGACTATCAGAAGGGAAGTTGTATCATGAGACGCATGCTGTTGCATCTCTTCGGATTGCTGGCAGTCTGCATGTTTTTTTTCGTGCTGACCCGCCAGTCAATCATCAGGGATTCCCGCACAGAAGATCTCCCGCGTCCTCTGGTCGATCGCGAGCCGGAGTCCTACGAGGGGAAAGCCGAGAAGGTTGACGCTCCAGAAGGATTCGAAGAGTACGAACGCGATATCCGAACGCGGGATGGGGCTACAGGCCCAGCATATCCGGCGAATTATAAAATCATCGAAATCCAGAAGGCGAACGACCGGAAGGCGGCTTCGCTCAATAAGATCGCTGCACTCCCGTGGACGGAAGTGGGACCGGGGAATGTCGGGGGCCGAACGCGTGGAATAATTGTCGACCCGGACGATGCGTCAAAGAATACGTGGTTTGCAGGTTCGGTCAGCGGAGGAATCTGGAAGACGACAAATGCAGGATCAACCTGGGTGAGCAAAACTGCGTCACTTCCAAACCTCGCTACGGTCACGTTGGCGATGGCAGCATCCAATCATTCTATTATCTACGCTGGGACCGGAGAAGGATTCGGTAACACGGACGCTGTTCGCGGTGATGGCATCTGGAAGAGCACCGATCGTGGTGAATCATGGACTCAGCTTGCGAGTACGGCGTCCAACACGGACTTCTCGTACGTGAACCGGGTCATCGTCGATCCGTCCAATGCGGATCTTGTGCTCGCCGCGACAAATTCAGGCATTTTCCGCTCGACAGACGGAGGTTCGTCCTGGTCTGCGGTGTACGTGAGTGGAGGGAATGGGGGAAGCTTCAGAATTCAGCAAATCGTCCCCAACCCATCGAATTTCAATACGCTCTATGCGACACGAAACTTGACCGGAGTCTTGAAATCTCTGGACCGCGGTCTTACATGGAGATGGTCATCGACCGGACTGGGCTCCGGGGCAAGGTCGGAGCTTGCTGTGTCTCCAGTCGATACGGCGCGTCTCTTCCTGGCAGTGGAAACCAGCAGCTCCATTTCGGATCTCTATGTTTCGAACGATGCCGGAGTCACATGGGCCAAGACAGTTCAAAGCAGCGGGACTTCTCCAAACTGGTTGAACGGACAGGGCTGGTATGACAACGCTATTGCCGCACATCCGTATGACCGTGACGTGTGCTTTGTGGGAGGGCTGGATATCTACAAGATTCAGGTGATCAACGGATCGACACAGCCCCCGGGAATTCTCGATGCGGTCAATGCAACGTCATTCCTCCGTTTTGTGAATTGGAATGGGTCGTATGTGGGAAGCGGAATGGGCTTCGGGAAGGATCTGTTTGGCACAACCAGCGCGCCGCTGAGCCTTGTGGATGCCGATTATGTCTCGATCGAGGTTCGGTTTGGGCCGGGCCTTGCTCAGAGGGCTCACCGGTTTACTGTGGGGGACAACTGGCAATATGTCTACCGCGACTATGTGACCGTGCCATTCCAGGTATGGGACATCACGAACAATCGCCAGTTGGCGGCGTCATTCAGGGATACTGACTCTTCGGGAGTTTTCAAGCTTGGTCTTTACGATGCATCCGACCCGCGCGAGTACATTTTCATACACGCGGTCTCTTACAACAATTCTGGACCCGATGCGAACATCGCGATCACAGGTGGCGAGCGCTACAAAAACATTTATGCCTTGTGGCCGATCCTGAATACGGGCTCGACGTGGGATCCGGCAAACCTCCCGTCTTCATACGTCCGCATATCCTACGGTTCACTTGTCAATCTCACCAGAGCCAACACACGAATGACGAATTGGGTACAGAACCAATCGCAGCCGTACGTACATGCCGATCACCATAATATCACCGTCGTTCCGCTCAATCAATCCACTCAGAGTTTCCGGATCGTGAATGGAAGCGATGGCGGCGTAGCGGTCTCCGATAATAGCGGTACTTCGTTTGCAAACCCCAATATCGGGTACAACACAAGCCAATTCTACGGAGTCGACAAGCGGCCTGGAGCCAGTCAATACTTTGGCGGGACGCAGGACAACGGCACGTGGCTCTCTTCGATTGGCCCGTCATCCACCGCGGCGTGGACCGCAGTGATCGGAGGGGACGGTTTTGCGAGTATCTGGAACTATAAGGATCCCACCAAGTTGATCGGATCGCTGTACTACAACGACGTTCGCAAATCCACGAACAGCGGTGCGACCTTCTCGTCGTCAACGACTGATCTCGCAGATGTGGGGAGCGGCCTCGGACCGTTCATCACTCAAATCGGGAAATCGAATAGCGACACTGATTTGCTGTTCGTTGTGGGAAGCACGGGTGTTTGGAGGTCGGATAATTTTTCCGATAACTGGACACAGTTCAAGATCGCTTCTTCGAACTGGGGTTTTGGGACAGGCGCAACAGCCGAGATTTCGATGGCTGACCCGCAGATTGTCTGGGCGGGCATTCGGATGTCAAACAGCGGCACAACCGGAAAAATCCACGTCTCGACAGATGGAGGAGTGACGTTCAGTCCCACGGTGAACTATATGGGCGCAACACTTGGACGCCTCACCGGATTGGCGACGCATCGGACTCAGCGGAAGACAGAGTATGCACCCTTTCGGTTCGCGAAGGCTCCAAAGATTCTTCGCACCACAGATCTTGGTCAGACATGGCAGGATATTTCCGGATTTGGCTCCGGAACCGTCAGCACCAATGGTTTCCCGGATGTCGCGACGTACTCCCTCCTCGTCATGCATCACAATCCGAACGAGATCTGGGCAGGAACGGAAATCGGTCTCTTCATTTCGACAAATAATGGGGCATCCTGGTCGTACGCCAACGATGCTCTGCCGGCAGTAGCAATCTGGCAAATGCGCGTGGTCGATGATGAGGTTGTAATCGCCACCCATGGGCGCGGCGTATGGACTGTCAAGATCCCGGCGCTCACATCGGTCTCCCCGGTTGCGGCAACGCTTTCCCCCCGTCTCAACAAGCCTGCTCAGGCGCCCGACGGATCGCTCTCGATCAATATCAGTCTCAGGTCCGCATATGACTCTACACAAGTGTTTGTGAAGGGCTCGAGGTTCATGACCCTCGCACCCAACGCTGCGGTTGAAGACACGGTGGTGCAGTACCAGGTCGCCAAGTCGGATTCACTGACGATCAGCATCACTTCATACAAAGGCGGGAGATCATACATTTCCGCGGCCCGTGGAATGAACGTTGTCCCCGCCCAGACGCCGCGCACATTCTACATCGACAATTTCAACACGGCGACGTCGAATTTCACGTCGTACGGATTCACGCTGCAGACACCGTCCGGATTTCTGAATCCTGCCTATCACACGCCTCATCCGTATTCAAACAATCATACCTACACCCTGACTCTGAATATTCCCATCAGCGTCCGGTCGGCGAATGCGTTTGTCAGGTTCGATGAGATTGCGATTGTGGAACCAGGTGAGCCCGGATCGGTGTACGGTACCAATGCCTTCTACGACTATTGCGTCGTCGAAGCGACAAGGGACGGGTCGAACTGGATCGCGCTCGAAGATGGATATGATGCTCGTAGGGATCCGGATTGGCTCAACGCCTGGAACAGCCGGCTCAACGGTAGTCCGTCGATCATCAAAAAGCATGAGATGAACCTGCTGAACAAATTCCCGGCGGGAAGCGTAGTATTTATACGATTCCGGATGTATGCCGACCCCGGCACAACCGGGTGGGGATGGATGATCGACAACCTGGAGATACAGGCAAACCTCGTCGCGGTCGAGAACAACAAGCCCTCGCTACCGGTCGATTTTGCCCTCGCGCAAAACTATCCGAACCCGTTCAATCCCAGCACGACGATACGATTTGACGTGCCTGTGCAGGCCAGGGTAACGTTGACGATTTTCGATGGCCTTGGCCGGAAGGTGCAAACTCTTGTCGATCGGCAACTCAATGCGGGCAGATATTCTGAGCAATGGAATGCGGCTGCGTTTTCGAGCGGCGTTTACTACTGCAGGCTCGACGCGAAGGAATCGGGATCGCCGTCGAACCGCCAATTCAGCACCACCATGAAGCTTATGCTTGTGAAATGAAGACCTGGTTTTCGGAAATAGGGTTGCTCTGTCTGAGGGCAGTTGTGGGCCTGGCAGCGGCTCTGACGCTCGTCGCGTGCTCAAAGGATTCTTCGCTGTCCGGCCCTAATTCCATGCAATCGGATACAGAGTATCTCGCGCTGGGTTGGAAGCAGTTTGAAGTTCAGCGATATGACTTGGCTGCGACCAGCTTCACGAATGCATACGCTGCAGCTTCGACCCCGGCGATTCGGAGTGAGGCTCTCGAGGGAAGGGGGTGGTCTTCGATGTACAAGCGTGATCTGTCGAAGGCGAACACCGATTTTGCAGCTGCTATCGCGACGACGGGCATTCCAGCGGACGTGTTGGACGATGCACGAGCAGGAGTATCGTTCACACTCTACGCTCTGAACATGTATGCTGATGCCGCTTCCTATGCAAGTGCTGCATTGACAGATAAACCCTCATATGCCTTCACGCATGATGCAAAGGTGACGGCGAAGCGTCTCCGATTATTGCTCGCTCAAAGTTATTACGCCAACGGTCAGTTTACGCTTGCTGCAGCTCAACTCGATCTCGTCGATCCTGCACGAGCGCCGCACTCTGCAGATCCCACCATCCTTCTAGGAAACATCACTGCTGCGTTGAATTCATTGTAGAACGGTTGCAGACACTGTACCGCGGTCTGATAGTGAGCGCGGCGTTGATAGTCGCGCCATTCTTTGGTATATTGCATTACGCACCGACCATTGTGAGGAGAGAGAATTGGCTATAGAGAATCAAAAATCGAGTTGGGTACCAACAAATCCGCTCTATGATCCGACGAAACCCATGCAGGTTGGGGGGCAGGCGGTAATCGAGGGGGTTATGATGCGTGCTCCCGGTTCTGTGGCGACGGCCGTGCGCCGTGCCAACGGGGCTATTGTCGTCAAGCAGGAACCCTACATGTCGGTGGTAGAAAAGTACAAGTTCCTGAAGCTGCCGGTTCTCAGGGGAGCAATTGGGCTTGTCGATATGATGTATCTGGGGATCAAGACGTTGAATTTCTCCGCCGAGATCGCAATGCAGGATGTTGATTCCGGGAATGGGCAGGAAAAAACCAACGGGCAGAAGAAGAGCCAATCTTCGTTCGCCCTCGCCGGCACTTTAATTCTGGCGCTTGCCTTTGGCGTCGGCATTTTTTTCGTCCTTCCCATCTTCATTACCACGAAGGTGTTTCACTTCGAGCAGAGTGCTCTGGAATTCAATCTTGTTGCAGGCCTTATACGGATCAGCATATTGCTCGGATATCTGTCCGCCATCGCCCTCTCAAAGGAAATTCAGCGGCTCTTCCAGTTTCATGGAGCGGAGCACAAGACAGTGTTCGCATTTGAACTGTCCGATCAGCTCTTGCCGCCTGTCGTCCGGGGACACAGCCGTTTTCACCCGCGCTGCGGAACAAGCTTCCTCCTGATCGTGATGTTTGTGGCCATCCTCGCATTCAGCCTCCTCGACGCGGTCCTCATCCAGATTCTTGGCAGGATCACTATTGTTACTCGTCTTCTTACGCACCTCCCGTTTATCCCAGTGGTCGGTGGTCTCTCCTATGAGGTCATCAAATTCTCAGCGAAGCACACGACTACCTGGTGGGGAAAGCTGCTCATTGCACCGGGGCTCTGGTTGCAGCGTGTCACAACGAGGGAACCAGATGAGTCACAGGTGGAAGTGGCAATTGTTGCTTTGAAGTGTGCACTTGGCCTCGAGGACCCGGCAAACTACCCTTTGAAAGAACTAGCCGAAGTCGAAACCGTCCCCACGGTGTCAGGCAACTGATACCTGAAGGAACCATCGTTATTCAGTTCATCCCTTACGAACGTATGTTTGACAAGCTTGAGAAAATCGTTGAGAGAGTTCAAGAGATCCAACAGCTTCTGTCGGATCCCGCCGTTGCCTCTGACCAAAAGCGTTTTCGCGATCTTGGCCGGGAGCTTCGTATGCTGGAACCGATTGTTGCTTCCTATCAACGGTACAAAAAGGCAAGCAATGACTATAAGGGGAGCAAGGAGCTTCTGGAGTCAGTGAGCGATCCTGAAATGAAGGCGCTCGCACAGGAAGAGTATGACACACTGAAAGTGCAGGTGGCCTCCCTGGAAGAAGAACTAAAAGTTCTTCTTGTTCCGCAGGATCCCAACGATACGAAGAACTTCATCATGGAGATCCGCGCCGGCACGGGTGGCGAGGAAGCTGCACTGTTCGCGTCCGACCTGTACCGGATGTATACACGCTTCGCCGAGCGTAAAGGATGGAAGGTTGAGCTCATGGACTGGAACGAGACGGGGAAGGGGGGCTTCAAGGAAATTGTCTTTGCAGTCTCCGGCGAAAACGCGTACGGTACAATGAAGTATGAAAGCGGCGTGCACCGTGTTCAGCGTGTTCCCGAGACAGAAGCGCAGGGAAGGGTTCACACGTCGGCGGCGTCGGTCGTCGTCATGCCTGAAGTCGAGGACGTGGAAATCGAAATCAACCCGGCCGACCTGCAATTCGACACGTATCGGGCAGGCGGTAAAGGTGGGCAGAACGTGAACAAGGTCGAGACGGCTGTTCGTATCACGCACAAGCCATCAGGGATCGTCGTTGCCTGCCAGCAGGAGCGCTCGCAGTTCCAGAATCGTGAGCGCGCCATGAAGATGCTCCGGGCCAAGCTGTACGAAGTCAAGATTAACGAACAGAATGCATCCGTCGCAGCGACGAGAAAATCGATGATCAAGAGCGGCGATCGGAGCGACAAGATCCGGACGTACAACTTTCCCCAGAACCGGATCACGGATCATCGGATCGGCCTGACGCTCTACAATCTCGCCGGTGTCATTGACGGTGATCTGGATGAAATGATTGAGAAGCTGCGCGTGGCAGAGAGGGCGGAGAAACTTCAGGCAGAAGCGTAACTTTTTCGCGTCACTTCCGCGGCGCGACCTTTCGTACCCTACCGAAAAATCCCTTCAACAGCTCTTCGCTTTCCCGGTCGCAGATCCCGGAGATGACATGCACGGTGTGGTTAAGCCGTCCGTCGTGCACAATGTTGTACAGCGTTCCGCAGGCTCCGGCTTTGGGATCAAACGTGGCAAACACAAGCGTGGGAATTCTCGCCAGCACGATGGCTCCTGCGCACATCGGGCAGGGCTCGAGCGTAACGTAGAGAGTGCACTCTTCGAGACGCCGCGACTCGAGGTGATTTGAGGCCGCGGTGATCGCAATCATTTCCGCATGTGCTGTCGGGTCCTGCAGGCGTTCAATCTGATTATACCCCCGGCCGATGATTCTCCCCTTCTGCACGACGACGGCTCCCACGGGTACTTCATCCTGCTCGTACGCCCTCTCAGCTTCGCGAAGGGCCTGTTTCATCCATTGTTCGTGCTGGGTCATCCTGCTTACGTGGTGTAATGAGGTCGCCAACGGGGGAGTCAACTGTTTCGATCCCCTGGGCGTGAGCAAAATCGCGGAGCGTCGTCGCAATGCGTTCGGCGCTGTCTTTAATTTGTGAGAGGTTGTCCAGGACCTCGGGTGTTGCTTCTCCTTTGCGCAGCGCCCGCTGGACATAGAGGAGGATAATGGTCAGGGGATTGTTGATCTGGTGCTGCAGGGTTCGAATCAGTTGATGAGCAGTTTTCAACTGAATGCTCTTCAACTCCAGCTCTTTTTCCTTCTCCAGGCGAATCCTTTCCTGCTCGTTCAATTTATTACGGTACTCGATCACCCTTACCAGAACAACCGCCAGAAGCCACATCCAAACGAGTGCATCAAATCGTTCAAAGATGCCCCTCACCTTGAAGTGGGATTGTTTCACATCCCGGTAGAAGTCCATTGTCGCAATGAAGAAATACGCATAGATGATATACCCTGAGAGCAGCGCGGGATGCGTGATGAAATAATCCCGCACAGGTCTGAAGACCAGCATGATGATATGTTTGATCCAGGCCAACATCGTGGTGTGTGCCGTTGAGTCTTCCTGTTTTCACCAATGTGCACAAAAAAAGGGGGGGAATCAACGCTGTGCCAACTGGTATTAGGGGGGGTCTCGTTGTAGTTGAGGAAATCGTTTGCTAATCTTCCGTTCAGGTGCCGGAAGAAGAGAGGGGGGACTCGAAACGGTCCGTGCGTTGAGGACAAAATCGGTTTGGTTTCGCTGAGCATGTCGATAGTGCTGCTGAGGAGGAGAAACCGGCGATGAAAACACTTGAATGTAAACGGTAATGTCGAAAACGAAATCAAAAATCTCGATCCTGGATGTCGTCACCGAGCAATTCGAAATTGCGCGGGGACAACCGGTTCCGATGGGAGCGACATCAGTCCGGGGTGGCGTCAATTTCTCTCTCTTCTCAAGAAATGCCACGGATGTCAGCCTCGTGTTGTTCGCCCCTTCACAGGCGGAGCCGCTTGCGGAATTTCCGCTCGATCCTCGTTACAACAAGACAGGGGATATCTGGCACGCGTGCGTCAAAGGCCTTGATCCAGGAGTTGAGTATGGCTTCAGGGTCGTAATGTTGGGCAATCCTGCCCCCCACCTCCACCGGTTCGATACTGAAAAGGTCCTCATTGATCCGTATTCCCGCTCATTGACTGGCGGAGAGGTCTGGGGTCGGGGGCGGGCAGATCGAAATGCCGCGTGGCTTCGCCGATCGCGGGTCATCGATCCGGATTTTGACTGGAAGTATGATCACCCTCTTAACCGGCATCTCGCCGATTCGATAATTTATGAGCTGCACGTCCGCGGTTTCACGCGCCATCCTTCATCTGATGTCAGCCATCCTGGAACCTTTCATGGCCTGTCTGAGAAGATTCCCTACTTGAAAGAGCTCGGCGTGACGGCCGTCGAGCTCATGCCCGTGACAGACTTTCTCGAGACAGATTGCCTCGCCTGCAACCCGGCCAACGGAGAGCGACTGCTGAACTTCTGGGGCTATCATCCGATCAGCTTCTTTGCGCTGAAGGCATCCTATGCTTCAAATCCATCTCTGGGGAGCGAGGTGCGCGAGTTTAAGGCGATGGTCAAAGAGTTTCACGATGCAGGCATTGAGGTCATTCTCGATATGGTCTTCAACCATACCGGAGAGGGAGACCATCAGGGGGCAACGATTTCATTTCGCGGACTTGACAACTCGGTCTACTATATCGCCGATCAGACGAGCGGTGCATATCTCAATTTCTCCGGATGTGGCAACACGATGAACTGCAATCATCCGGTTGTCAGGGACCTCATACTCGACTCACTCCGGTACTGGGTAACAGAGATGCATATCGATGGCTTCCGGTTTGACCTTGCTTCCATTCTTGGCCGGGGGACCGACGGGAGCGTTCTCTCGAACCCGCCATTGCTTGAACGTATCGCAGCCGATCCCGTGCTTGCAAATGTAAAGCTGATCGCCGAGGCGTGGGACGCTGCGGGTTTGTATCAGGTGGGGAGCTTCCCAAGCTGGGGTCGGTGGGCTGAGTGGAATGGCCGATTCCGGGATGATGTCCGCCAATTTTGGATAGGCCATCCCGATAAGGTCCGTGCGCTCGCGACCAGATTCTGCGGCAGTGCTGACCTCTATCGCGGGAGCGGCAGGGCGCCGTTCCACAGTGTCAACTTCATCACCAGCCATGACGGCTTTACGCTGGCCGATCTCGTCTCCTTCAATCAGAAGCACAATGAGGCAAACGGCGAGCAGGGCCGCGATGGGTTGAATGAAAACGACAGCTGGAATTGCGGGGAAGAGGGGCCGAGCACGGATCCGTCCATCCTGAAACTTCGCAGACAGCAGATCAAAAACATGGCTGCAACGTTGCTCCTCGCCCAGGGCGTTCCGATGATTCTCGCGGGAGATGAATCTGGGCGAACGCAGAATGGGAACAACAACGCCTACTGCCAGGATAATGACGTGAGCTGGCTCGATTGGAATGCGGCCGGGGAGAACGAGGACCTCTTAAGGTTCTTCAAAGGCCTCATAGCGTTTCGGAGGAATCACGCCTTGTTCCGGCAGAGGGAATTCATCGGCCAGGGACTTGAAATACCTAAGATCATCTGGCATGGGGTGGAATTGCACAGGCCGGATTGGTCGTGGCACTCAAGCTCCATTGCCGTAGAGCTTCAGTTCGACGGGCTGGACAGCGACCTCTACTTCATCTTCAACGCATTCTCTGAGCCTCTCACGTTCCAGCTTCCGTTTCCTGCCGCTGGCAAGCAATGGCATCGCATGTTGGACACGTCTCTTGACAGCCCGGGCGATTTCGCTGATCCACGAGACGGCGAAGGAATGGTCATGCAGGATTCCTACGCGGTTTCTGCACGGTCGGTCGTTGGCTTTCTTCTGAAGTGAGCGGGTGGGTGCGTGACGGGAAAAGAGTAATCGGTGTGTCTGTATGTCATGAAACGAGAGTGCCCGGAATCGTGGTTTGATTTCGGGCACTCTCCTGTACTTCAGACTTCTTGCCTTGCTCGGGATCTGCGCTGCGGATTGACAACAGCTAACGTTCATACCACGAGAGGATCTCGTAGCTTCCCGTTGTCGGATAGAATGGCGGTGATTGAGTCATGAATCGACTATCGTAGCTATAGCTCTTCGAGTATCCCGAATTGACATTCCCGCTGCCGTCCAATGTCCCCACGGCAGCGCGTTGGTACTGCGAGATACCTCCAAGTAAATTGATCCTTCCGCGCGTTACCCCATTACTGTATTGCTCGGCGCCGAGACCTTTATTCAATGAGAACAGGGCCGCCTGAATGGTGATACTGCTTGCATTCTTGCTATTGTTCGTGACCACGATGCTGTCGGAGGCGCAGAGGCCCAGAATATCGTTCGATGGTCCATTGAGCGGATTATTTACGTAGGCGACACTGCTGTCAAGATACATCTTCCCTTTATTGGCTACGCTGCCCGACTGCACGGAGAGCGTTAGTTGGCCAGTGAATTTCCCCTTGATACGGACATTGGCGGTGTCAATGACAAGTGCCCCGTTGGGTACATAAGTTCTGATTTTCACAATGGTGTCTGGCTTGGCCCCTATCTTGATCGTCATCGTGCTATCGCTGTTAAATGTCAGCACCACATCCTGTCCGTGGATGTACCTCCCTCCTGAGTTAGCTGCCGTTTTGAGCGGGGTGAAGTCTGTTGGCATTTGAATGTCAATCCCTGTTTGATATCCACCGAGGAACTGCGGCGTTGAGGATGATGGACTCTTGGTCATTCCAAGCTTGTTCGTCACCTTTCCCCAAAAAACCGGAGAACCGTTTACAGTCATCTTATCCTGTGTGTGAAACGGTCCGTAGATCGTATCCTTGTTGGCCCAGTTGATGGAGCCTTCGACAGCGCTGTAATAGGCAAACTTTGAGAATTTGCTCTGTCCCCACACGATGATCACAGTGTCCAGGTAGCCCAGGTAATTGCTCGTTGCCGTCAACTGTACATTTTGCGCTGGAGGAGTTCCGGGGCCCGCTACCGTCACAGTCTTGAGGCTTACTTTGCCTCCGCCCAATGAAACGTTTGTCCATGTCGGAAACGCGTTTGGCGTCCTGTAGATTACCTGCGAGCCCATATTGGCAAAGCTTGCCGCGAGATTATGCGAGGCTGCTCTGTCATAGTAGTCTGTGACGTTTTGATAGGCTGATGTGGATACTCTTGACAGATTGAATCCCATGACGATAAGCGCGACACTGTACCCCATCACCATGAGCAACGAAGTTCTTCCCATAAAACGCTCCTCTCAGCTTATCGATTCTTTAAATTACGTGATGCCAAACGAAGCTGTCGCCAGAACACTTGAAAATCCGTCAGCGAATCGGCTGCTTTCTCCGACCGGTACTGTTCTTTGATTGTGTACGGGCTCTCACAGGCGATTGAGATCTGCATGGAATAGATGCCTGACGGTTGCGCAACGGGAGTTGGAATCAATTTGCCGTCGTAGTCAAAATACTGAAGCTGGAATTGTGTCACGCCGAGGACCCAGCCGACGGGAGTCGCGTTGTTCACCTGACGATAGATTTTCCTGTCGCGTGGATTGGGTGTGGATGACATCTCGCTCGTTGGACCAATATACCAGCGAATCGAATCGAGGTTCCCGGTGCTGTTGACGTCAGTCCAGAACGTGATGTCCGACGTGTCCGCTTTCCGGATCGACTGTGTCGGAAAAGGGATCTTCGTATAGTCCTTGCAGTACCCGATCCGGCGAAAGTCGTGCTCGATCCAACCTACGAGCGTTGTCATGTTTTGCTGAAGCGTGACGCTGCCGTTGTAGACTACCGACGTCTCATTGGCCTGTGCATTGAGCCTCAGGGCAATGAGAAGAAGCAATCCGGAAATGACAACGGAGCTGATGATATCGACAAGGCTACTTGTTCCCATAGGATCACCTGAACCACCAGTAACTGTAAGTGTATGACATGATGACGGTGTCTGGTTTGGGATGCGCATCTCCCCACGGTGTTATCGACGGCCAAACCTTAACAATCATTCTCTTGTTCCACGTGCGTGTCCCGGCGTTTACATCCGGGTTCGTAGTGTCGACGTAAAACACGGTTGTCTGAATGTGGAACGTGTCGACTCCATCAACGTACAATTTAAATGGATTGTTACCGCTGTAGTAGTTGTAGTCGTCAAAATCGTCGAAGAAATAATGCATCGGTGGGCCTGCGGCAACAGTATCATCTGATTCCTTTCCAAGTACATTCCAGTCCGTCAGCTGCGTCAGAGATGTGATGACATTACCGTTGCCCGCAGTGTCTGTTGAACTGAAATGATCAAAGGCCTTTCCTGAGGCCTCCTCGATTTTTGCCTCGGCTAAAGAGACTGCATAGATGTCAATTTCTGTCTGGTTGATGATCGCACCGTGCTGCAATGAAGTACGATTGCTAGTCAACACAGACATGCCCAAGATTATGAGAGCGCCGATCGTTAAAATGGTCTGCCCTGTGTTCATTCACGACCCTCGTAGGTTTCTTGATTTGGCTCGCCTCTTTATGGAGGGATTCAGATCAAACGGACCTGTGCTGCTTATGCGTCTCAACGAAGTGCTTTGTGGTGAAGTTCCCCCGTTCCATGACGGTTGTCACAGGTCATGGGTGCTCATAATCCGTCGTTTTTCGGAGGATTCTCGAATAATTGTGGTCCTACCGAGTATTGATGAGTCGTGACAGGTCCAGGCTTTTAGGGGATAGCCAGCGGGAGGCAAACAAGGCAAGCAGGGGACAAACCCAGCAAGAAGTCAACTGGGCAAAAAAAACCCTCTTTCAAGGAAGAGGGTTTTTTTGAATCGAGTAGAGCTGGGCAGAGCAGCTAACGTTCATACCACGAGAGGATCTCGTAGCTTCCCGTTGTCGGATAGAATGGTGGATTTTGGTTCATCATTCTATCGTCATAACGGTAACTTTTCGAGTATCCCGTGGCTACGCTGCCATCGCCAGCGAGGGTTCCCACGGCGGCGCGCTGTTTCTGTGAAACTCCCCCCAGAAGGTTTATTCTCCCACGGGTGCCGTAGTTGCTGTTGTCGTATTGTTCGGCCCCCAAGCCTTTGGTGAGCGAGAAAAGAGCGGCTTGAATAGTAATATTGTTGGCGTTGTTGGTGTTTCTCGTAATGACGATGCTATCTGTGGCGCACAGGCCAAGCATATCGGGGGGGTTCGGATGATCCAAGGGATTCCTGCAATACGCAACGCTGCTATCCAGGTACAACTTTCCTTTATTGGCCACACCTCCCGACTGAACAGAAAGGGTTAACTGGCCCTTGAAGATTCCTTTGATTCGGACGTTCGCGCTGTCAATGACTAGGGCGCCGTTCGGGGCGTACGTGCTGATCAGCACGTGTTGCGCGGCGGCCGCGCCGATCTTGATTGTCATGTATCCGGTGCTCATACTATCGAACGTAATTGTCACATCCTGACCGTGGATATATTTCCCTGCTGTGAGGGCCGCATTCTTCAATGGAGTGAAATCCGATGGCATTGGAATGTCGATGCCAGTCTGATATCCGTTATGGAACTCTGGTGTTGTGGTTGATGGGTTTTTCGTCATCCCCAGCTTGTTCGTCACTTTACCCCAGAAGACCGGATTTGCGATGGGCGGAGTGCCTCCGTTGACAGTCATCTTGTCCTGGGTGTGGAACGGTCCGTAGATGGTGTCCTTACCTGCCCAGTTGATAGACCCTTCGGTGGCGCTGTAGTATGCGAACTTGGAGAAATTGCTCTGACCCCACACGATGCTGACTGTGTCCAGGTATCCTTTATAGTTGCTTGCCACAGTCAAACGCATCCTTCCGAGCGAATCCATTGTCTTCGTCCAGAGATTGACCGTTCCCCCCGCAAAGGCGCGATTCATCCACGTTGGGAACGCGTTCGGTGTTCTGTAGATTACCTGCGAGCCCATATTCGCCATACCTGCTGCAATACTGTGTGCCGCGGCCCGGCTGTAGTAGGTCACGACATTAGTATAGGCATCGGCGGACACTCTTGAGAGGTTGAACCCTTTCAGGATGAGCGCCGTGCTGAAAGCGAGAATCATAAGTATGGATGTTCGTCCCATCGCTAGTCCTTCCCCTTTTATCGAGCCTTGAGATTCCTTGCCGCCAGGCGAAGCTGTCGCCAGAACACTTGGAAGTCCGAGCTGTCGGAGCCATTCTTTGAGCTTTGCCACTGCGTGCTGAATTTGTATGGGCTCTCGCAGGCGATCGAGATTTGAATCTCGAAGATCATGTCAGGTGATGCAACTGGCGTCGTCAGCACGCGGCGGGTATAGTCGAAGTACTTCAGCTGGAATTGCGTCACGCCGAGATTCCACCCCTTTGTCGCTGCGCCGTTGACAACGCGATAGATCAAACGATCTCTCGGATTCGGCGTTGCGGCCACGACTGGATCCGTGAGGGGGCCGATGAACCAACGAATCGAGTCAAGGTTGCCTGTATTGTTCACATCCGTCCAGAACGTGATATCGGATGAATCAGCTCTCCTGAACGCAGCCGACGATTTCGGGATTTTCGTCCAATCCCTGCAATAGCCGATCTGTCTGAAATCATGCTCGATCCATGCGACAAGAGTCGTTATATTCTGCTGGAGTATGACGCTGCCGTTGTAGACCATCGTCGATTCATTCGCCTGAGCGTTGAGCCTGAGCGCTATCAGAAGAAGCACCCCAGCGATGACGGCGGACGTGATGATGTCAAGAATTGTACTTGTTCCCATAGGATCACCTGAACCACCAGTAACTGTATAAATATGACATGATTACCGTATCGGGTTTCGCTTTGCCGGAGGCTGTGGTCTCTCCCCATGGCGTAATCGTGGGCCACACCTTCACAATCATTTTCTTGTGCCATGTTCGCGTGTTGAGAGCCAAATCAGGATTCGTTGTGTCAACATAGAATACTTGAGCCTGTATGTGGAAGGAGTCCACTCCCGGCACATACACGACGTATGGATGAGAATACCAGGAGTTGTAGTCGTCGAAATCATCGAATCCTGACGAACCTGTATAATTGTCGTCGCCTTCTGCTCCCAGCAAGGCCGGATCGGTGAGCTGTGTGAGTGACGTGATGACGGCGCCGTCTGATGCGGTGTCGCTCGCACTATAATGATCGAACGCCCTGCCGGCCGCTTCCTCGATGATGGACTCAGCGAGTGAAACGGAATAAATATCTATTTCCGTCTGATTGATGATCGAGCCGTATTGGAGCGAAGAACGGTTCGTCAATAGTACCGAGAAGCTCAGAAGCGTGAGGGCTCCAATAGTTAAGATTGTTTGACCCGTGCCCACAGTCTCGTCCTTCCTCTAGTTCAGATTAATTGCTGTAGATGAGGGATGTGATCCCCCCGCGGAACGGTGCGTATACTGGCGGTATGTTACCATAATTTGGAAGTCATGTCAAATGACGCATGTCACAGGGCGCTTTCGCATACTTCCGGAGTTGCCACACGAAAATGTCCAGCGAGACGCAAGGCCAGAATTCACACTCCCTTATGTATCAATCGGCGTGCCATATGCCGTTTGTGTCGCGGGTCAGGTTTTAATGGGATTCTTGGTTTCGACAAGGGTGGAGATTCTACATTTTATGGGTCAAGATGAGAAAGTGTATCAAGTTGCGGCATGAATTTCGGTGGGAGGGAGATGAAGGAATGTTAATGTCTCATGAGAACTCGCTGCAAACGTTGGGTCACTTGAGGACGAGCATCCTCTTCGTCAGGTACACGCTGTTCGCTTCCAGCCGGTAGTAGTAGACGCCGCTCGGAACGTGGGATGCATCCCATCGGACGGTGTGAGTGCCTGGCTGCTCTTTGTCGTTGACGATTGTTGCAACTTCTCTCCCAAGGACGTCAAAGACCTTTAAGGCTATGTTGCTGACGGCGGATAGCCGATAGCTGATGGCTGTCGTGGGATTGAACGGATTGGGGTAGTTTTGTTCCAGGACAATTTCGTGCGGGAGACTCTCTTCCTTGCCGGCTGAAGAGATCATCGAGAAGAAAACAAGGATCTTCGACATGATCTTTGTGCGAATATCCTGCGGGTAGATGGTTTCGAATGGGAAACCGAAAGCGACTACACCTCCTTCTTTCGTGCCCGAGGGGAATTGCCCTTTGAAGCTTACTCCGCAGAATCCTGACGCCGTGTCCAGGCCGGTGTACTTCGCGCATCCGATTCCCCCTGCGGAAGGTTTGACCACATCAGGCCATTGCACGTCGAATGTCCCGTGCGTACCATCGTCGAATGGTATTGCAGAAATGCCATCGAACATCCTGCCACTCAATCCTTCCGCCTGATAAACCGAGCCCTGGGAGCCGTTCGGAGCGTCCGCGACGTATTTAATCTTCAAATAGTTGTTGATGAAATCCTTCTCCGAAGCGCTCCCTTTTGCGTCGAGGTCCCAGGCGAGCTCGGAACCGGAGACAAAAAGCCTTCCCCCGTTCTGGAGGTATGTTTTCACCTTCGTTTGTTCGGTGCTGCTGAATGTTTCGTCCGTCGTGCTCTCATCCCCGAGTATGTAGTCAACGAGCGTATAGTCTCCCAGTGAAAACACTCCGTCGATGACTGCATCGTTCGTGGCAGAGGCGATTGGTGTTTTGTTCGCCATGAACGCCGCTGCGTGCTGCCTGATGAAATCGCGCGTGTTGCCGGGTGATGCGCGGTCGTATCCGTTCACGA
>Ga0116138_1000541_pt1 | contig 22609 bp, 21 predicted proteins | sample June2015DPH_20_1_2_FD_88971 | JGI IMG/M metagenome (GOLD analysis project Ga0116138, IMG submission 88971) | Peatland microbial communities from SPRUCE experiment site at the Marcell Experimental Forest, Minnesota, USA - June2015DPH_20_150 | ecosystem: Environmental > Terrestrial > Soil >... | reverse complement strand
GGGATCGGCGAGAGGTCGACAGCCATTTGACACCCAAGAAGGCTCATGCATCCGAAGTACTTAGCGGGCGTGAAACCAACGATCTTTGGTGATTGAAGGCAGACAGCTCCGCCCGCAAACTCAGCTCCCGGGCTAACGTCAACAACCTCATGTGCCGGAAAGCCTTCCTTGAACCACTCAATTAGTGTTTCATCAATGATGAATTCAAGCCAGGGCAGTACGTCGGGTTTTCTGAAATGTATGGTTGCTTTGAATCTTTGCCTAGGGGTCATTTCAGTTATTTTGCAACCCAGCGTTTGGATATCTCGACTCCTTCAACGGCCGTCAGCCCAGCATCATTGGCGCCTATTTCTCTTGCAAATTCCTTAGTCACTGCGTTGCCACCCAACAGAACTTTCGGTGTATGCCTCATTGATGCTTCCTTCAACTCGTCTATTGTGGTCTTCATCTCTTGCGTTGTAGTTGTAAGCAGGGCCGACAAGGCTAGGATTTCGCCTGAACTTTTTCTTAATGCATCCACGAACCGTTCAGGCTCAACGTCGACACCCATATCGTCAACTCCGAATCCTTCTGCCTCGGCAAGCATCTTGAATATGTTCTTTCCTATGTCGTGGATGTCCCCTCTGACCGTGCCTAGGACTATGAGACCCAGTCTCTTCATCTTGTCCTTCTTCAGTTGAGGCTCAAGGACATCGAAGCATCCGCCCACAAGCTCTCCAGCAAAGAGGAGTTCAGAGAGAAAGTATTCCGACTTTTCATACTTCTGGCCCACCTCCTCCAAACCCTTTCTAATGCCGTCCTCCACTATCTTGTTAGCGGGAATGCCCTGAGCAAGGGCATTTGATACGAGTTCCTTTACCTTCGCAGAATCTTCTAGTCCAGTAATCGCATGAGCGATCTCATCAAGAATCGCAACATGACTCATGAGTATTCACCATGGAGGACGGTCTATGGATATAATAGTCTTAGGGCACGATCTCTGTTTTTGAGCTAGTCCCCCACATGTGTCGGTGACAAGAGCAGCCTGAGCCAGGCACGTCGATACATGATTCAAATGCAAAGAATTGCTCATCAAATATCGGATAGCAAGGCGAAGATGAATTCATTCATGCACATGATTAAGTTGAACGAGGACGTGACTGTCATGAGATCATATTTGGCCGCTGGGTCACAAGCATTATAAGCGCTAAAGGCCTCGCGAAGAAGCAAGGCTCGGCTATGAGTGTTAGGAAACTCTTCGAACTGAGCGGCCAAAAAGCCATGCTGACAGGCGCAGGGGGCGGGATCGGTAGAGAGTTAAGTCTTGCACTAGCCGAGATGGGCGCGGATGTGGCCTTGGTAGACATCGAGCAGGAGAAGATGAAGAAGGTCGCTGAAGAACTGCGAAGTTATGGCGGGAAGGTTATGGTCTGCAAGGCCGACGTATCCAAGGCTAAGGAAGTCGAGGATATGGTCGCCAAGGTGCTAAGTGAATGGGGGAGAATAGACATCTTGGTCAACTGCGCGGGAATACCTCAGTGGGCCCCAGCCGAAGAAATGAAGGAAGATGACTGGGACCGAGTTATTGATGTCAACTTGAAATCTGCCTTTCTCTGCTCCAAGGCAGTCGCGCGAAATATGATTGCCAATAGGAGAGGTAAGATAATCAACATCGCCTCAATGTCGGGAACTATCGTTAATCGCCCGCAGCAACAAGTTGCTTACAATGTATCAAAGGCGGGCATGATCATGTTGACGAGGAGCTTGGCAGCTGAATGGGCCAAGTACAATATAAACGTCAATTCCATCAGCCCTGGCTACATGGTTACGGAGTTGACGAAAGCGGTGGCGGAATACCATGACGGGTGGAGAAAACTAACTCCTATGGAAAGAATTGGAGAACCGTCTGAACTCAAAGGAGCAGTAGTGTATCTAGCCTCTGAAGCATCGAGATTCATGACGGGACACGACCTGATAATTGACGGCGGCTACACCGTCTGGTAGAAAAACCGCGACCGCTGTTCGGAAAAATGTTGACTTTCACTAGATGCAACAGACCATTCTAGTGTAGACGCCTGAGTTGCTCGCCAACAGCCCGCGAACACGATGCTTGAGACAAACTAAGCTGGAGCATTGGGGCCTCGTCGCGCGACCAAGCGTGGCTCGGCCAAGGAGATTATCCGAATCGTTCTGCGCGCGCTACTTTTGGGCGCTCAGTTCAGTCAACAACATTTTTCCGAGCCTGGTCAGCTGATACAGGGTTCTTTTGTCTGCCGGGATTGCTCTGACGAGGTCAAGTCCCGCCAGTATCCTGATAGTGTGTCTGATTTCGTCGAGCGAGACTGTAGAAACGCGGTACCTAGGATGCCTGAGGCCTGGGTGCATTGCCGAGTGATTCTCGTTAAGCAAACCGAATGATCCTAGGTTTTCCGCTATTCTGAGGTCGTCCAGGTTTCCTCTTTCATCGAGGAGTGCAAGTACTTCTAGGGGCAGCATTTCTCAGGCCATCAGCTGGAATGCTTTGGTCCAGCGAGTCCTCTAGCCAGTTCGACACCCGTCATTGCGTCGTTTGCGTAGGCATCGGCACCTATCTGCTCCGAGAATTCTCTGGTAACGTGATGTCCTCCCAGCAACACCTTAACACCAGTAAGTCTAGCTCCCTTCAACGCAGCCGTGACCTTTCCCATGTTTGGTATGGTCGTCGTCAGAAGGGCTGACATCGCAACGATCTTGGCGTTTCTTGCTTTAGCTTCTTGGACGAATCTCTCTGCCGCCACATCTATACCTAGGTCATTGACATCGAAACCGGCTCCCATCAGTAGTGCCGCCGCAATGTTCTTTCCTATGTCGTGTAGATCTCCTTCCACTGTTCCGATAACTATGGTTCCGAGTAGAGTTGCTTTCCCCTCAGGTCTGCGCAGGATCGGCTCCATTACCTCCATGGCCGATTTTGTCGTCGCGGCGGCAGACATGAGCTCCGGGAGGAAATACTTGCCGCTCTCATACCTCTGTCCCACCTCAAGCATTCCCCTTCCGATACCCTTCTCGATTATCTCTACAGGTTGGAGACCGAGTTTCAGAGCCTTCTCCACTTTTCCTTTCACACCTTCAACGTCAAAGTTGACTATCGAGTCCCTTAGTGCGTCTAAGATTGCTTGGGTCGACAAAATTCTCCCCTCCTAAGTCTTGATTGGATATTTTCCGTACTTCTCCGCTGCTGTGATCACTGCAAGGTAATGTTCAATAGGAGTGCCAGGCGCGTCTCCGCCCGAAGGTCCTAACGCATAGTTTCCTCCCGGGGCAGCTACCTGGATGCATTTCTTGCACCATTCATCAATCATGTTGACAGGTCCTCTCAGCAGAATATCAACGGGGGGTATCCCGAAGGCCATTGCGATGTTGAGAGGTTGAAGCCTTCTCTTTGCCCCCTCCAGGTTCACCTCCGGATGGAGTCCGTAGAGCAGGTCTACGCCCATCTCAGCAAGGGATTCCAAGACGCCCTCCTGCTGTACCCGAGGTCCGTCCGTGTGGAACCACCTTATTGTATCCGGAATCGTGTCATAAATCGTCTTCTCATATGGGAAGACAAACTCCTGCCACACTTTCTTTGAGACGTAGCCTGCGTAATCGTCTCCCAGCTTCACTACACTCAGACCGCCAGCAATTTCGTTGATCTTTCTCAGCCATACTATGTTCGCCTCCGTGGCAATTTCGATAAGCTTGCGGGCGAATTCAGGATGCAGAAGCAGATCCGACATGAAATCAGAAGTGCCTCTCAATAGCGCGGAAGTGTCGATGGGTCCTAGGAGAGGAAAGAACTCCACACTTTCTCTAAGATCCTCTGGAGCATGCTCCTTCAAATAGAAGTAGCATTCGATGGCCTTCTGCATCGGTTCACACCTGTCAGGATCGGGCACCTCCAATTTTTCGAGATCTTTAGGTTCCTTGACGATAGGTTTCTCGATCCACGGCATGTGCTTGTCATCATACCTGACCGGAGCTCCGAATGCCGAAGGTGGAATCAGTATTCCCCAATCAACGAAGAGGCCTCCACCCCAGGAGAGGCCCTCTCTTAAATTTCGAAGTTGTACCTCCAGCATCGTCTTGGGATCCTTCATATATTTCTCGACGCTTACTCCGAATCTCTGACATTGAACCCACCCATCTTCATAGAAGATGAACGGCACTTGATCGGGAATCTCATGTCTTTGGACGGCCTCTAGACGGTTTATGTTCAATCTACCTAGTGATTCGTAATCCGTGTGCTATACCCCCGTACAGGTTGGATTTCTTTGAGCGGCATTGTCCCTCATGGACTCGCGTATATATGACTATCCAGTCGAAGTGCGTTCTCTCGTTTCCCGAAATAATTTCACTACCCGCAATAGGCGGTTCATGGTCAAGCTGAATGAAGCTGAGGGGGAGGGGTGCAGGCGAGATAGCGGTGATCCAACGAGTCTCCCACAGGCGGGTCGGACAGATCTGGCAAACATACGAGCACACAGGCATCCCTCCAACACTGAAGACGGCAGGCAAGCCCAAAGGAGCACCCGTCCGCCTACATGAAGCCGCCCTCGTCTTGAAGGTCTACGATCAACTCAAGGTTAACGCCTTAACCCTGGAGCGCGTACCCAGAGACGCCTACGGCGTCTAGCTGTCGCACAAAGGGACACTAGGCCCCTGCCTGCTCGCCAGGTCTTCCCACCAGAATACCAGGTCTATGCGGTCCTTTAGGGTTTCAACGGCCTCTCGGAGGGTTTCGATCGTGAAGTACGCCCAGTATTCAGCCATGTCATGCATGAGTTCGGGATCCTTGTAGAACATCGTGACAAAGCTCGTAACTCCCATCACTTGGACTCCGAAGCCATAGAAACCCGTCATGAAAAGGGCAGTCGGGCCCTCCTGATAGTCTTCGGATGCCTGCAAGTAATCGTCAAATCTACAGAGAGCGCCTCCCTCAAATCTCCTCTTGGAACTCCACCATCACACTCACCCATGAAGATTCTGTTCGGAATGCCGCTTCTTCGTATGACATCGGGCGAATTTGTTGAGCAGTGGCTTGGATTTGACCGTTCTCTAGATGTCCTTCGCTCGATTCACACAGCGATTTCCAGTCGCCACAGGATGAGCCGCAGCTCACGAACCGTCCTCCAATGCCAGATAAGAGATATTAGCGAGTCCTACAGCAATCCTAAAGGATGATACCTCAGATGCTCCTGCAAAAGATGAAGGCGTCTGAAGTTCAGGAGGAGATTAGAAAGGGAACTATAGTGGTAGTTCCAATTGGCTCCACGGAACAACACGGACCCCACCTGCCGCTTGACACTGATATCCAGATTCCGTACTATATTGCGACCAAGGCCGCTGAGAAGACCCGTTCAATCGTGGCTCCTCCCATAAACTACGGGTACAATGAGAAAGAGTTGACTTTTCCAGGCGTCGTGTCCGTGAAGACAGAGTCGTTTCTGAGATATGTTTTCGACGTGTGCGACAGCTTAGCTAGGAATGGGTTCAAGAAGATCGTGCTGTTGAACGGACACGGATGGAACGTCTATCTGGTCAACCAGATATCGCACATGGCTAACGAGAGAAAAGGATTCCTGTGCGCCGCGATCAGCTACTGGGACCTTGTCATCGATGTAGCCAAGGGAGTTCGCGAATCGGAACACCCAGGCGGGATGGCTCATGCCTGCGAGTTCGAAACCTCGATAGTCCTATTCCTAGACCCGGACCATGTGGACATGAGCAAAGCTAAGAAGGAAATAAGCTTCAAGAAGACAAAATACACATGGTACGACCTTCTAGAGTGGCCTCCCGTTTTCATGCCTGAACGGTTCGAGGAACAAACGAAGTCGGGCGTAATCGGAGATCCCACACTCGCGACCCGAGAAAAAGGAGAGAGGCTCGTGAGTGCAGCCATCGAGAGACTCGCCGATTTTCTGGTCCAGTTCAGAGAGACTTACTGATCATGGGCCTTGGAAGTGAACAGAGAATCAGAAGCCGGGACATTCTGGGATTCGGCCTGCAGAGAACCTATGGTGTCACATTGAAGCATAATGGGCATACGCGCTTTCACTCTCTTGCTGCTTCTAGGCTCGAGTTCCTATAGATTCATAAGTTCGAGGCCTTCAACGCGGTAAGTGATCTGGAGGTGCCTTGGCCTATGTTCGAATCTGAGAGCTATCGGGACATAAAGAAAGCCGTTGACGAAATTAGACTGATAGATACGCATGAGCACTTGATCCCTGAGAAAGATAGGGTCGCACAAGATGTGGATGTTCTGACGACGTTCTTAACACATTATGTGTCTTCGGATCTGGTTTCATCTGGGATGCAACTAGAGGACCTGCAAGCGATACTCAGCCAGGAAATTCCGGTTGGGGATAGGTGGAAGATCCTCGCGCCTTTTTGGGAGAATGTCAGGTACTCCGGCTATGCCAGAGCTGTAGAGATCGCAGCGAGAGATCTTTACGGCGTCGATAGAATAGATGAGGCGACCTATGCTGACCTTTCAAGAAAGATGAAAGAAGTCAACCGGATGGGCCTATATAGATGGGTTCTACAGCAGAAGGCGGGGATAGACAGATGCATTTTAGATCCTATCGACGAGTTAGGTAGGGCCATCCCGACAGTGGACGTGGATAGGAGCCTCTTTGCTCCGGTTATGCGATTCGATGGCTTCATTATGGTCAACAACCTTTTCGACATGAAGAATTTATCCAAGAGAGCTGGCATTGCGATTCACTCCCTTCAAGATCTCTTGAAGGCTCTTGACATTCAATTCGAGAGGGTTGCAAAATCAATATTCGGGGTCAAGACCACGTTGGCGTACTACAGAACTATCCGATTCGACAAGACCGATCAAACGGAGGCCGAGAAAGCATTCAACACGATATTTAGAAGCCAACCGCTCGACTGGAGGCCCGACTCGATTCCGGGCTCCGTACTTATGTACGGGCCTTCTATGGAGGAAGCAAAACCTCTGCAGGATTTCATGATGCATAGGTTAATTCAACTCGCAGCTAAACACCGGCTTCCGGTGCAAGTCCACACAGGTCTTCAAGAGGGTTTCGGCAACGTAATCTCAAATTCTAACCCTCTGAACCTCACTAACCTCTTCGTGGAGTACTCCGAAGTCAAGTTTGACATCTTTCACGGAGGCTATCCATACACTGGCGAACTCGCGACGTTGGCAAAGAACTTTCAGAATGTGTATGTAGATATGTGTTGGCTGCACATAATATCTCCTTCGAGAGCCAGATCGGCACTATCGGAGTGGCTCGAAACCGTTCCGACAAACAAGATTCTCGCGTTTGGAGGCGACTATCTGTTTGTTGAAGGAGTTTATGGTCATTCGGTCTTGGCGAGGGAGAACGTCGCGAGAGTCTTATGGGAGAAAGTAGAGGAGGGGAGCATGAGAATGAAAGACGCGAAGACACTCGCTAATCGATTGCTCAGGCAGAACGCGCTCAACCTCTTTCGCATCGAATGACAGAGACCCTTGAGCCAAATCGCGTGCTAGCCGAGTTCTCGCGACGGGTTCACACTTAATCTTCGCTTAGCATGATGATCTAATCTGGAGACTGGCTGGCCGTAGGGCTTTCAAGTGGGCAAGGAATCGCATTACGAAGTGCGGAATCGAGAAGATGCAAAGCCTTCAGAAGAGACTTTAACCACTCTGCGAAGTTAACCCTTGACCGTGCCAAATAGAAAGCCTCTAACCAGATGTTTCCGAACTATCAAAGCAAATACCAGAACCGGTAACATGATCAGGGTTCCGGTTGCGGCCATGGGACCCCATAGTTCGCCTTGAGGCGTTATGTAGCCTGTGAGCCCGACAGTCGCTGTCGACCAGTCGCGCCCCATGAAAACAAACGCAAGAACGAATTCGTTAATCGACATGATAAAGTTGAACAATGACGTAACTAGGATGCCTGGTAACGCCAGGGGCAAGCATATGCTCCGCAACGCACCCCATCTGCTACATCCATCTACAAGAGCGGCATTGTCTAGGTCCACGGATATGTCGTCGATAAAGGACTTCATCATCCAAACCACGATCGGAAGGTTTGGCAGAAGATATAGCGCGATGAGGGTGAGCGGGTTGTCAAATCCATTGAACATTCTTACGAGAATGACGAAAGGAACGGCCAGGCCTATCGGGGGAGCCATCCTGGCCGACATTATCCAGAATGAGATGTTCTCTTTTCCCCTATAAGGGAAACGCGAAAGGCCGTACGCACTCGGAATGGCGATTGCCAGTGAAAGCAGGGTATTCCCTGTCGCGACTGTGATGCTACTTCTGAACTGGAGTATAAAATTCGATTTCAGAAGCACACTTATGTAATTATCCAGAGTGGGTACGAACAACCAGGCTGGAGGCCAGCTGAATGCGAGTCGAGAGGGCTGGAGTGATAGCATTACAATGTAGTATAACGGAAAAACTACCCACACAATCAACAGAATGGCAACTAGGTACGACACAATGTCGGATCGGAAAATGCGCATTTACCTTTCACCTTCGCATCATCATCTTGTTAAACAGATTTGCGAGAACTACCGCTATGACCAGAGCTATCACGGTGAGCACACCGCCCTGGTCGAGATGGAAAGCTCTAAACGCCACGTTGTAAATGTGGTATGCTAGGGTCTCCGTCGCTGTTCCGGGTCCGCCTCCCGTCATTATGTAAATTGTGTCCATCCACTTCAGCAAGTCGATGGTTCTTATTATTAGCAGAGCGAAAAGCAAGGGGCGCACAAGGGGATAGGTAAGTTCGCGGAATTTAACCCAGCTGCTAGCCCCATCGATTTCGGCTGCCTCAAATGGTTCTTGGGGCAACAGACTCAGCCCCGTTACCATTGTCAAGACCACAAGCGGGGTCCACTCCCAGACCTCGGCCAGTATGATGCACGGAAGCGCCTCTATGGTAGAGCCGAGAAATGGTTGCGTCGGAAGCCCCAGAGAAAACAGGAAATAGTTTATCACGCCGCTGGTCGGATGATACATGATCCTCCAGAAAAGACCAACCACAACCGGAGCAACTACCATAGGCAAAATGAATATCGTTCTCAAAATACCCACTCCCGGTAGGCGTCTTTGCGTCATTCTGTGAAACAGAAGGGCTACCCCCAGCCCCAGGGTGAGCTCGATAGCTAGGGAACTTAGGACGAATATCCCCGAGGTTGCCAGAGCCAAATACGTGAATTGAGAGGAGAACACATCCACGTAGTTCTTTAAGCCTACGAAGGGAAGCTGTGTCCAAGGGCGATTGAGGGTCCAAGACACAAGGGTCTCGTAGGCCAGCAGCACAGTAGGAGGAATAGTTCCCACGGCGAGAGTCGCAATTACCGGAATAAGAAAGAGCCAAGGATTATCCGCAAGTTGTTTCCAGTTCAAATCTAGTCAAGTCCCTCCGCGAATGGAAAATAAGCGCCGACGCATTTGCACGCGCCGGCGCAATAGGGTTCCATTCAGTTCGGCCATATCTAGGCGTACGGTGGATATTTGGCGGCTTTCACTATTCGTTCTACTTCATCCTGCATTCTGGCTACAGCGTATTCAGGCTTGGCTCCGCCGGCTATGGTGTCCTGTAGGTATAACCCGACAATATCGCCTATGTCTGGCCATTCTGGGATTCTAGGTCTTATCTCGACGTCAGCATTCATGGCAGAATACAGAAAGGCGTCGACCCAGACATCTTTCTCAGCCTGTATCTGCGGCAGTGCCAGAACGGATTTACGAGTTACAGCTCCTCTATAGAGAAAGGGTGTTGGTAGATCTACACCTTTCCATAGGTTTGAGGTGGTCTTCTGCCCTGTCGCAAATTGCATCCATTTGAAGGCAGCCATTTTCCTCTTGTCATCGACGTCGGCATTTATTGCCCAGTTCCAGCAGTACAATTCCATCGGTTTCTCCTTATCAACGCTATAACCTGGGGCGCAAGGCATTGCTGGCATTGCCTTCCAGGCGTCGGGGAATGCGGAGTCTTTATTCTTGTAGATGTAGTGGATAATTGGTGTTGCTTCCATACCCTGTGCCACTATGCCTTTCTGATCGTCCACCAAGCAATCCATCACGCCCATCCCAGCCACTCCCGGCTGCGCGAAGTTCTGCAATATCCCTGAATACCACTTCAAGGCTGCCAAGTTTTCACTACTATCCAAAGTCGGGGTTAAGTCCTTTGGATAATCCTTGAAGAATCTGGCACCGAACGCTCTCATGACTGGCGCGTACGTATAGCAATTTTCGCCTTGGCCTCTCCTTCCTCTCAATGTAATCCCAAAGACTTTGCCCTTTTCGCCCTTGAATATTGTCTCCGCATTATGCCATAGATCATCTGTGGTCTTGGGTTCGGATAAACCGTATTTCTCATACAGATCCGTCCTCCAGAAGGTGAACGTCGATTCGCCGTAGTGGGGCAGCTCGTATTCGACACCATTGAACTGGCCCATTCCACGGAACGCGTCGACAATATCGTCCAGGGCCAACTGGTCAGGCTCAGCGATGCTGGGGTCATTTATGTACTGGTCCAGAGGTACAATCATGTTACCCGAAGTGAAAAGTGGTGTGAAATCCGTTCCCGTCATGACGACATCATACTGCTTTGTGTGACCCTCAAAGTCTATGAGAGTCTTTTCTCTCACCGCGTCGCTCGAGAAATACTCGTGGGACAACTGTATATTGTATTGGTTCTGGAAGGAGGGCACGTAACTCAGGATTTGGTCGGTGCCCGGAACGTTTGTCATTGCAGCGTGAATGCTCTGCCCCTCCCATGGTTTGCCAACAGCGGTTGTTGGTGGTGCTACTGTTGTAGTTGCTGACGAGGCCGTGCTAGCTGCTGAAGTGGTGGAGGGCGTTGGCGGCGCCGGTCCTGGTTGACTCATCTGATACACTCCGTATCCTGCTGCTGCAACAACTCCGACCGCGACAACTCCTGCACCGTACTTCAGGAATCTACGCCTGCTCTCTTTCTTTGGTTCGCTCAAGACAACTCATCCTTGAATGTATTGATGGCTGACGAAGATCTATTTAGCGCTTTCGACCTGTTTTTTTTTCGGTGAACCTCCGAAACTCCGATATGGTAGTTCACACAGTTGAACGGACCAAAGACAGCGAGGAAGTGGGCGACGTTGACAGAAAACGAAGCCATGACCCCGAGAGAAAGATTCAGGAAAAGTATGGACTTTAAGAAACTTGACATGATACCTTGGTGTGAGCACTTCTATGACGAGACGCTGACCAAATTCTTCTCCGAAGGGTTGCCGGCGCACGAAATCACCGTCATGGATTGGGCGTTATCATTGGAGGGCGCTGGCCTGTTCAACTGGCCGAAATTCACGGCTTTCGACCCGTTTTCCTACTTTGGATCCATCAACTTCTGGGGATGTCAGGTTCCTGTGGACCTTGGACCCATACCGCGATTTAAGCAGCGAAAGATGGGCGAGGATGCAAGATACGAAGAATATGTGATGCAAACTGGTGCGAAGGCCCGTCGGTTCAAGAAGGCGGCAGTAGAGAGGTACACGATGGGATACACGATGCCTCTATTCTACGAGTTTCCGGTAAAAGATCAGAAGACCTGGGAACAATACAAAGAAAGACTGAACCCCAACGATCAGAGAAGATACCCCAAAGACTGGGAAACGGACGGCTATGTGCAAGTCTTGGATGAATATCAGAGCGGCCCCACGACGATTGCGATTACCGGATTCTACGGGTTCGGAGCTGAGCTTATGGGAATACGGAATTTCAACTTGGCATTCTACAAGGACCCGGAGCTCATAACCGAAATGATCTCCCACTGGGAGTACTTCACAATCGAAACCCTCCGAGAAGTCGTTGAGACCCTCAAAGATAGGATCGACGTGGTTTTTTGGTGGGAGGACATGGCCGAAAAGCACGGGCCCAACATTTCACCTAGGCTGTACAAGGAGTTTCTACTTCCCCACTACAAGAGAGTTACTGGTTTTCTTAACAGGAACAGGATACGGCGAATCATGATGGACAGCGATGGAAATACGATGCCAATCCTAGATCTGGTCGTCGAAGCGGGAATTACCGGACATTGGCCTCTGGAGGTCAACTCGGGTATGGACGTACGGATACTAAGAAGACGTTACGGAGATAAGCTGTTCCTGGCAGGCAACTTTGACAAGAGAGAGATAACCAAAGGTGGGGAATCCATGCGAAAGGAAATTGACTCGAAGCTGCCTCTCATGAAGGAGACAGGAGGCTACATCGCAGGACTGGATCATGTGGTTCCTGCAGATTTTACTCTCGAGAGATTCAGGGAATACGTTGATTATCTAAAGAGCAAACTGGCGATACCATGACCACAGTCAGAGCTGTGGCGGTGAGCACGCCGGCCTGGCCGAGGTGGAACGCTCTGAGCGCCACGTTGTAAACATGGAATGCTAGGGTAAAACAGCTCATCCCGGTGGTGAGGAAGTGGCCGAGTAGATCCATTTATCACTCGGGTTGAGAAGCCAACTTTTCCTCCGCACCAAGAGTCTTTCATCTGGATTAGGTTGGGTCGATGAGGACTAGGCACCAGTGCGACTAACTGGACGATCTGGTCGGTCAGAAACATGGACTTCCAGCGATCGAACTGGTCGCGATATGTCGTTGCCGGCGGAAGTATTAGGCCGCACGGCTGACGCAACCTGCCAATTGCAGGAATCCTGTGACCCAGCATGTACGAACGATTCACGAGGACCCAAGATGCGCCCTAGTTACTAGAGAAGAGCCACTTCGGTCTTCCTATCGAAAACATGAATCTTTTCTCTGTTGAACTCTAAGAATATCCTGTCTCCTATTGCAGCAACGAGATCCGCTGAGGCAAAAGCTTTGTAGACGTCTTCCCCAAGCTTGAAGTCAACGAGTAGCTGATCTCCCAACGGCTCCGTGACATAGACTTCCGCAGGGATGCTGTTCTCCCTCTTCTCAAGTCTGATGGCAATGTCGGTCGGGCGAACGCCTAGAACAATCTCGCTGCTAGTCGCCCCATCCATGACGGTCTTGCCCATCTCGGGATCCATCTCGTAAGTGAAGGTGCCAGCATCAAGCATTGTCTTGTCGTCCTTCTTCACAAGCGAGCATTCAAACATGTTCATGGTAGGGCTTCCGACAAATCCCGCCACAAAAAGGTTGGCCGGTCTCCGGAATATGTTCTGCGGATTATCAACTTGAACGACTTTGCCAGTTGCCATGATCACAATTCTGTTGGACATCGTCATCGCCTCCAACTGGTCGTGGGTCACATAGATGAGGGTTGTCGCAAGCTCCTTCTGGAGCCTGATCAGCTCCGCTCTCATGTGAACTCTAAGCTTGGCATCCAGGTTCGAGAGGGGCTCATCCATCAGAAAGACCTTGGGGTTCCTCACGATGGCGCGTCCAAGAGCGACACGCTGCTGCTCACCTCCGCTCAGCTCCTTGGGCTTTCTGTTCAAGAGCTTGTCGATGCCTAAGAGGGTCGAAGCTTCTTTCACTCTCTCAGCTATCTCACTCTGAGGTCTCTTCCTGACCTTCAGAGGAAATGCAAGGTTCTCGTAGACTGTCTTGTGGGGATATAGCGCGTAACTCTGAAAGACCATCGCGATGTCTCGATCGCGAGGAGGTACCTCGTTGACTCTCTTGCCGTCTATGAACACGTCACCCGAGGTAGGTGTCTCCAACCCTGATATCATCCGGAGAGTTGTTGTCTTTCCGCATCCAGATGGACCAAGAAGCGTCAGGAACTCCTTGTCGCGAACCTTCAGACTGAGATCCTTGACGACTTCTTGTGTGCCGAAGCTTTTTGTGACGTGCTGGAGTTCCACTTCCGCCATACGATGTCACCGCTCACGAATGATATTGAGTGACGCAACTCCTTTTTAGGCCTTTGCGCCCGCTGCCTTCTCAAGCCTTCGCCGATCTCTGTCCACGTGAACTTGACGTTTACCGGTTCCTCTGCTCGTAGGTGATTTTCGGAGGCAAGTGCTCCCCAGCCGGCGTCGACAACATGGCCGAAGCAATTTACCGAACCCGCAAATGCAAATGAGATGTACCGGAGCTGCACGCTTGTTGATGACAGATGAACGGGAAGAGGGAAATGGGGTATCACTACGCCTGCCAGATACCTACGATTTTTGTTTGTCTTGGAACGTTCTTGATTTCTAGGTCCGAGGCCACTGTATCTGTGGGAAAGAGCATCAAGAACTTGCACTCTTTCCGATTGACCGGGAACGGCGCCCAATGCCAGTGCCCGGATGCATAGCAATGGCCTCGCCTTGTGCTATGTAGAAGGCTTTAATCCCTTGGATCTGTCCGTCACCTAGAGAAGGCTTCCCAAAGCAAATCGCCGAGTCCCCTTCCAGCGCGACCAGCACCTCCGGTGTGCTCGTGTGTCTCTCCAAACTCTTGACTATCGCTTTCCTTTCATGGCCGAACAGTACACCTGTACTGACTGTCTTTCCCATTTCTAGTAGCGAAACCTTGCCCCAGTAAATAATCTCGGTATTCTTAGCAAGGGGTCTTCCTCTTCTGGTGCTGATCACGTGTCCGTAGGCCCTGAAACTTGCTGGCGTGAGTTTGACTGGCTTGACCCTTCTCATCCTCTCGCGCCCCCTTGACGTAAATTGCCGGACCCTATTATGCGCCGCATCATCCTATCATGTGGGAATCCGACAACCACCTCTGCTACGACTGGTGCCTGACAAAGCGGCAAGAGAATCAGATACTAGACGTTCCTTTTCTTCGATTCTCTCATGAAATCTCTTACCTCGGACAAGCTGCTAGGAACCTCCATTGGACCAACTTTCAAGACTTTCAAAGCGCCAACAGCATTCGCGAAATCAAGCAAACCTTCGGGTGCTTCCTTTTTCATAGCCACGAAGTACTGCAGCATCAAACGCATCGCCAGCCCCGGTCGGATCTGCTTCCTTAACCTCGTAGGCCGGCCGAAATACATACCGTTGTCTGGTTATCGCCATTGAACCTTCGGGACCCAACTTCACAATCACAATCTCCACACCACGCTTGAGCAGTCGCTGTGAAGCTTTGTCCACAGTGTCTTCCCCAGTCAAGTCGAGCAGTTCTCTCTTTGAAGGGATCACAATTTCAGCGACGTTCAATAGTGGTGCACAAATCTTCCTTATCAATTTTGGCTCCATCAGTTCCGCTCTAACGTTCGGATCATAGGCTATGATCATTCCAGATCTGCTTGCGATCTTCGCCGCTTTGTAGCAGGCCGCTCTGATAGTGCCATCCATCGAAAGCGTCGATCCCATTATGAGGAGGCCGCGGAAAGATCTTACGAAATCCTTCTTAATGTCGCTTGACTTAACATGAGCAGCGGCCGATTGCTTCAGATGGAAAATGAAGTCCCTTTCACCATTCGAGTAGTAGGTCACGAACGCTATTCCCGTTGTGTATCCCGGAAATTCCGTGGTGCCCTCACCGAATCGCCGGATGCCTACGAAGGAGAACTATGGGCATCTGCCGCATCCTATGTCGCGAACGACTCATCCGCCAGCCCAACCTAGATAGTAGGGAACGCACAAGCGCTCGCAGAGACATTCAAACAGCCCATGAGAATGCGACCTCAAACTCGTAGGCGCCGGATGGCCCCGTCACTCTATCCATCAATACGACAGCAAAGAGAGATCCTCGCCGACTACGGGAGCCAGCTGTGGAGCGCGCCAGAAGGCCAATCAAGCTTCCACTCGAAATTCATCCAATAGCGCAATTATCCACGGTCACACATGGCCGTGAAGCTACAGACCTCCAGCAGAGGGCAGCTTCGGATATCATCTTATGGTATCCCTGCTATTTCCCCGTCCGCCGGAGGGGCCTGCCACATTGCTCTCGTCGGTATCCTCAGACTTCGGCCGGCCTCTTTCCACTGCTCGATCGACAGATCTTCCCGATACGTCGCCACTGTTTTTTCATCAAGCTCTATTCCAAGACCCGGCCCGTCCGGGACCTTGACAAATCCCCTATGATCGATTTGAAAAGGCACTCTTAGCAGTTTGTCACGCAGCGGGGTCATTTCGGTCGTGTCGAATTCAACTATAAATCCGTTAGGAATAGATGCAATCAAGTGCAGATTTGCTGCAAGCGATATTGGGGAGGTGAAAGTGTGCGGCACGCAGAGCAGATGGTGTGCGCTCGCCAAGGCGGCTATTTTGTAGGCCTCCGATATCCCTCCAGCCGTAACGACGTCAGGTTGAACTATGTCAACGGCTCTTTTCGTTATGAGATCTCTGAAGCCATATCTCGTGTATTCTTGCTCGCCTGTTGAGGTCGGTATATCAATTTTCGACGTTACGGTTGCAAGTCCTTCGAGATCGTCTGCAGACACAGGTTCCTCGAACCAGAGTATGTTGTGTTTTTCAATTCTATTCGCGAACTTTATTGCGGTTCTTGGATTCCACACAGCATTAGCGTCTACAATGAGGTCTACTTTGTCTCCGATAGCTTCTCGAACGGCTCTGACCCTCTCAACGTCCTCGGCAGGATCCCTTCCTATCTTTATCTTGACGGCGGTGAAGCCCCGTTTCGGAAATTGAGCCATCTCCTCAGCTAAGTCTTGGATTCCTTTGGATTCTTGATAGAATCCTGCACTTGCGTAGGCTCTAACTTCATCACGATAGCCGCCAAGCAACTTATAGATGGGCATATTTGTTGCTTTCCCGATAAGATCCCAAATGGCAATGTCTACGCCGCTGATTGCGCTGATCGCCACTCCTTTTCTCCCATAACGCAAGGAGGATAGATACATCTTCTCCCATATCCTCTCTCTGTGGAAGGGTTCTTCTCCAACCAAGTACTGACGGAAAGATTTCTCTACTATGGCCTTCACTAAGAGCGGCGAAGCGAAGGGCGCGCATGCCTCGCCGATTCCGGTTAATCCTTCGTCAGTATGCAGCTGAACTATGGTATCACCCCAAGCAAGATTCAGGTTCAAAGCGTCTGCGATTGGTTTCTCAGGGGCAAAAGAAAGAATTGTTACCTCGACGTCGGTAATCTTCATTTCCAACCAAGTACTCCCGATCCGGTCATGTGCGCGATGATTCGAGATTCTGTTCTTAAGCCTTGCCGTTCCCAAACGAGAGTGTGTTATCACATGGCATTTGGCACATCTCCGAAGTAGACTTCTGCTTGGTCTTGAATAGTCAAGTGCCATGTGTTGAATAGTTAAGTGCCATGTGTTGAATAGTTAAGTGCCATGTGTTGAATAGTTAAGTGCCATGTGTGGGCGTTCGTAGTTGTGGTATTCGATGAATTTCCGATGCAATGCGAATCTGGAGTGTTCTTGGTCGTAGGTTCGGAACCAGCGTTCGATCTTGCCTTGCGTGGTGGGTTTGCCGATTCCTCCGAGGACGTGCTTGATGTGTTGCTTCTGGCAGTACGTGTCGAAGCTTGATTAGCCTCTTCGTACGCTCCAGAACTGTGACCCATGGTCGGTGAGGATCTCCCGTGGTTTGGCGTATTCGTGGATTGCCCTGTCGAGTAGCCAGATCACGTTCTCCGTGGTGTCCTCGCTCAAGTGTTCGGATGCGGGTACGAATCTGGAGTGGTCGTCTAGGTTGGTGATGAGCCATCTCGCGTCTACTGCCTTCAGATCGCATTGCCAGAGGCTGTTCGGATGCCTACGCTGCCAACGCATGTAGGTTCGTTTCATTTTCGGCTTAGGGGATGGTTGAGGCCTTCTCGGCGTAGGATGCGGTAGACTGTCATGTGGCTGATTGGCGTGTTGTTCTTTCTGAGGTATCCAGCAATTCTGTGCGGGCACCATCCAGTCTCTAGGCGTAGATGGTTTACTTTGGCTACCACTTCTTGAGGGGTTCTGCGGATTGTGTTGGCGGTTTTGGGTTTGTCTGTGAGGAGCCGTTCTAGGCCGCCTTCCCGGTATCGCTGTCGCCAATTGTAGAAGGTTCTTCTGGGGATTTGGGCTGTAGTGCAGATCTCGCTGACCTGCGCCCCCTGCCCATCTCCTCGCATGCACCAGTGCTTCAGCCCTGGTAATGTCACGTTCTTTCCTCATGCTAGCACACTCAGTCTCTCAGCTTATGAGTGTGCCAGATGCGATGCGATCACAGAGTTCCTAAACGAGAGAGTAGTTTCCTATAGTTATTTCGCGTTCGGCATGTTTTCCTGTACTTCGATTGGTTCTTTGACTTCTGCACCAGTTAATGCATCGGCTCGGTCGCCATGGTTCGCAATTCTAATTGTTATGACTCGGTTGTAGTGGTAGGCATTTTGTCCGTCATGATCGAAGACTGGTACAGATAGTATCAGTTTGAGAGAATGCGGGAGTATCTCCGAATCCGGACAAGAAGGCTTCACTGGTTCAGGGCAAACACTCGTCATATGCTTGATACGTGTATCTGTACCTTAATTGCCACTACCTCACCTGTCTGGTGCTATTACATGAGTTTGAATACGCGGTACTTCCTATCATGGAATACCGTGTATGAGGAAGCGGGCTCTGACCTTGCCTGCAGTGCTCATCTTTCGGCAACCGTCCTCAATGGAGGAGTGTTTTCCCACGTCGCACGCGGCAAGGATCGCGTCGCCGACGACAACGGCCTCTTCTTCTTTGGATAGGTAGACCCTGCAGCCGGTAGCACCGATGCTGAAAATGCCAGCACAGGCGCCACGACAATGAAATATTCCCTTTTCATCGAGAACCTCCGGCCTTCCTCTTAATGTGCCAACAAGGTGATCGACTCACCATGCAGCCCGATCCGTAGACACTGTTCACTGCAACTTGGTCCAATGTCCAGCCCTCCAGCTGACTTTCCCGTTCAGACGGAAAGCTCTTCCTTTGCTCCCCTATTCGCGCTTTTCGCACGCGTACTCATTTATATTCGAAACCCAGTTGACCACAAGAGGATGGTGTCACATGTCTAGAAGAGCCGAATTGGCGCTCAAGCAAGAAATCGTAAAGACCATCGCGCTCCTGTTCCAAAGGGAGCTGATCACCCCAACAGGGGGGAACGTCAGCGCGAGGCTACATGGTTCTAATCACTTTTGGATTACTCCGAGCGGAGTCTTCAAGGGCGACCTCAAAGCGCGAGATCTAGTGAAGGTCACCATGAAGGGAGGCGTATCATCGGCAGCACTCAAGCCCTCCGTCGAGACGCCTCTCCATTCAGGAATCTACCATGTTAGAGACGATGTCGATGCGATTATTCATGCTCATAGTCCAATGACACTTGGGCTTGCGCTCGCAGGGATCGAAATCAAACCTGTCACGCCGGAGTCGGTTCTCCTTGTCGGCGAAGTCCCGATCGTCCAATTTGAGCCGCCGGGAACCGAAGTCCTAGCGGGCAGAGTGGTAGAGGCGCTAAAATCTCATCAGGTCGCTGTGATGCAGAATCATGGTGTGGTAGCTGTAGGAAAGTGCATGGTTGAAGCGCTAAACCGATTGGAGATCGTCGAGTTGACAGCTCGGATCATGACCACGACCCACATTTGGGGCGGGACTCCGACTCTATCCACAACGGAGCTGGAGAAACTCAAACGCCTCGCAATTACATGAATACTATGTCCTCTAAGCCCTTGCATGACCTTCTCTCATCAAGAGATGCTCGCGTCGATCGCGTGTGCTTGGTCGCGGCGGAGCGACAGTTTCATTTCGCCGTGAACAACTTAGGCCCAGCCGCCTCAGCTGGGCTTATTAGTATGCAGAGATCTTGCTCGAAAATCGCATAACCATTAGCAACGGCGGGGGAGTATTGAACGCACTCGCGTCACTATGTTGCATGCGATCTTGGAGCAGAAAGCTGCAGAGTTATGCTCGGTGCACTCACAGACGATGAATTAGTCATTGAGGAAATTCACAGGTTCCCCAACGGACCGACTACAGTTCTCGGCACATTGCGGTGGGACTTGCCGCGCATTTTTGAAGAATTGAAGAACGGTCTGCGCAAAGTAGCTGCGCGCCGTCATCATATTGAGAGCATCAGTTCTGATTCTTGGGGTACCGATTACGTGTACCTGCGAGGCGAAGAACCCATGCTCACTCTTCCGTATCACTATCGTGACCCACGCTTGGACGGCATACTTCAGAGAGCTTTTGCAGTCGTTCCTGCGGAGTTTCTGTATTCGGAGACCGGCATTCAATTCATGCAATACAATACTCTCTACCAGTTACTGGCTGATTTCGAGCATCGCCGTGAGGTCCTTGAATTCAGCGACCAGTTTCTAAACATCGGAGACTACTTCAACTACTTGCTTTCGGGCGTGCGTTGCGCAGAAGAATCCTTAGCAAGCACTACCCAGCTCTTGAGCGCCAAGCAGCGGAAATGGTCTCACTACCTAATGGAGAAGTTTCAGTTACCTGCTAGAATATTCCCCACACTAGTACAGTCGGGAACAAAGTTGGGGCCGCTACTGCCCTCGGTGGCGACTGAGGTTGGTTTAGAAAACACGCAGGTCGTGGCCGGTTGTTCGCACGATACAGCTGCCGCCGTGGCCGCCGTTCCCGCAGAGGGGCATGATTGGTGTTATCTCAGCTCGGGCACTTGGTCCTTGCTCGGGATCGAGCTGGTCGAGCCCATCATCAATGACAAGAGTCGAGAATACAACTTCAGCAACGAGATTGGCTATGGAGGCACGATACGCCTTCTCAAGAATATTGTTGGGCTCTGGATTGTGCAGGAATGTCGCAGGCGCTGGGCGAAAGAAGACCAAGAATACACGTATGATCAGTTGACGGAGATGGCGGAGGAAGCTGAGCCGCTCAAATGTTTGATCAATCCAGCGGCCCCGCGTTTTGTTGGACCGGGCGATATGCCTGAGAAAGTCTTGAAGTACTGTCACGAGACGGGTCAAATGCCTCCTAAAACGCCCGGCGAAACTATCAGGTGCGTCTTGGAGAGTCTGGCGTTGCTGTACCGTAAGACCCTGGAGGAGATTGTCATCGTAACCGGCCAGAAACCCAGGTACCTGCATATTGTCGGAGGAGGAAGTAGGAATCGACTGCTGAACCAACTCACTGCGGATGCCGCGCAGCTGACAGTACTGTCCGGACCATCCGAAGCAACCGCGATTGGTAATGTCTTGATCCAAGCGATCGCCCTCGGTCACCTAGGTTCGCTCAGCGACTTGCGACAAGTGGTTCGCCACTCGTTTCCCGTCACGACCTATCAGCCTCGCGAGGAATCAACTTGGCAAGAGGCGTACGAACGCTTTCAGAAGTTGACCGCCAAATCCTAACCCGTGATGCGATCAAACTCTCCATAAGCAAAGCACATGGTATTATGTCTCGTAGGATTTGGTCTATTCTTTGAATGAATCGCGCCGCTAGAGCTTGACCTGCGACTGTTTTAGGTCGATCAGTGCTCTGCGGGAAAGATAACCATGGCCTTGAGGATGGGAAAAAGGCTCCCCCAAGGGCAGTCGAGCGACGACCCGAGGGCATACTACGACGGGGGATCGATCCTCCCGTTCGGAGGACACAATGGGTACCCGTTATGTCTCGCTGCGGAACTTCTTGCCGAACCCTTGACCGGTCAACCCTTCGGACTCAACACGAGAATTCGCGCGTCCGGGGCGTTGATGATGGCAATCAATGTTTCTGCTTCTGCCCCAATTGATTCCTTCAGAGAACGAGTGAACGTTCACCTGATGAACATCAAGTCGTCTGCCAAGGCAGATGGAGCAGGTGAGATTCTGACCCCGGGTGAACCTGAGCTGAGAGAAGGTGAGAAGAGAATCCAAGGCCCGATATTCCTTGACGAAAAGACTTACCAAGAGATCTGCACCTTGTTCAAGGAACTCGGGCTAGAGTCCGCCCTAGCGCAGTCAGCGGAAAGCAGGCAACTTCTCTGCGACTATCTGTATTGATGTCCAGGGTCTCCTACCACATGAGCGCGTGGTGATTCGTCAAGCTTCCGGAGGGAAAAAATGATCAACAGCTGGAGCTCAGCGAAATTCTGATCTTGCGCAGAGGACTTGTGAGAATGAAATTCCCCCGTCAACTTGCTGCCTTGATACTGTTCTTCCATTTTGCCAGGGAGAAGGCTGTGTCCTCAAAGATCTTTCTCCCTTCAGCCTCGCGTTTGAGTAGCTCCTGCGCGTTTTCGAGGACTTGTGCCATCTTGCTTGCGGGAAACTTCACGGCCCCGTGCTTATCCATGTGAATCACATCTCCTGGCATAACGGTCATTCCACACACTGTCACTGGAACGCCTATGGCTGTCTGCATCGTCTCTCCATGCGAAGGGGTGACCCCAGTAGCCAAGTACTGGAAAGCCATCTCCCGGATCTCGTTAATATCTCTCATCGGACCATCAGTCACGACACCGACAACCCCAAGGGCCTTGTACTGTGTCGTCACGTTGCCCCCAAAGAGGCCTACCCTATTGGCCAGAGATGGCGTAAACGCTTGTTTGGCCACAAGGATGACAGGCTTCTTCGTGCCGTCTATGTGTTCTGGAAGAGCCCAGCGATGCACTCCTGCGTACTGGTTTGACTTCTCCGAGAATACAGCTGTCGTGGCATATCCGATTCTAGGACCCAATTCGGGATACATGCAGCGTATGGTGCTGTCTGTGTACCATTCCCCAAACCAAGCGTCATACAACTTCAAGCATAGGTCCGATTCAGGATACGCGGCTACGACGTTACTAATAGTCGGGG
>Ga0116138_1000536_pt1 | contig 22795 bp, 22 predicted proteins | sample June2015DPH_20_1_2_FD_88971 | JGI IMG/M metagenome (GOLD analysis project Ga0116138, IMG submission 88971) | Peatland microbial communities from SPRUCE experiment site at the Marcell Experimental Forest, Minnesota, USA - June2015DPH_20_150 | ecosystem: Environmental > Terrestrial > Soil >... | reverse complement strand
TTGTCGCCCCTTTGCAATCGTTTCAATATATGCTTGTCTTCAGACACAGTTACGCTTTCAAAAGCCAAAAAAACGAAGCTTCAATCACTTACCTGACGATTTTAGCGAGTGTTTTAGTTTAAAAAAACTGCTTTTTTCGCCGGATTACTTTTTCGTGGTGGATAAACGCCCTTTGCGCATAAAAAAGGCCGGGCAAAATACCCGGCCTTTTGGTTTTTGCCTGTATTAATCTTTCAATTCGCGAACCCAGATATTTCTGAATTTAACGGGGTTGCCGTGGTCCTGCAAAGATAACGAACCTTTATCGCCGTGCGGAACATAATCCGTTACCGCGTGCTGACCTATCCAGTTGGTCCCGCCCTGAAGCTCGACGTTATCCTGAATAATAACGCCATTTTGAAATACGGTAAATCTCGCTTTCCTGTCCACCTTGCCGTTCTTGAAGGTCGGCCTGTGGAAAACTATATCGTACGTCTGCCATCCGCCGGGCTTTCGACACGCGTTGACCAGAGGCACGTTGCGACCATAAAGCGCCCCGCACTGGCCATCCGCGTAAGTGCGATTGTTATATGAATCGAGCACCTGAATCTCATACGTCTCCATCAGAAATACGCCGCTGTTGCCGCGTCCCTGTGAGCTGCCGATTACCTTTTCAGGCGTGGCAAATTCAATATGGAGCTGGCAGGAGCCGAATTTCTGCTTTGAGCGGATGAAGCCGGCGTCTTTTACGGTTTCGAAATACCCTTCGCCGACCTTCCAGGGGAATGCCGCCTTGGGATTCTTCACGCCTTCCCATTTGGATGCATCATTGCCGTCAAACAGCACAATCGCGTCCGAAGGAGCAGTGCCGACTTTATCGCCGCAACTCGCCTCGCCCGGCGTAATCACCGGCGGCACGGGCCGATTCATATCGTGAACCATCCATCTGCCCGTCTCTGTCTCAACCCACTGTATAATCTCCGGCTTTTTCGCCTGCGGGGCCGCATTTGGCTCTGCGCAATTCGCAATCGTCGCCAACAAAACAATTATCCCCAAACCTAAAATCGCGTTCCTGACCATTGTCATCATCCTTTCAAAAACGATTAATGTTCCCAAACTCCAGCTTTATACCCAAAACCACCACCCTTGCCAAGTATCAAGGTTTCACATCGCGTAACTATGCAGGCCGGGGAATAGACGGGAGAGGTTCACCCATAACAGGGTTATGATAATGACAACAAGACCAACAATTGCCCAGAGCGAATTTATTCGCGGGAATCGTTTGCCGAACATATAGCGGAAATGGAAATAGCCGACATAAACCAGCCAGGATGCGAGCGACCATAATTCCTTCGGGTCCCAGCCCCACCAGTCACCCCAGGCGTTCTGTCCCCAGACGCTTCCGAGAACAAGACCGAGCGTCAATAGCGGAAAACCAGCGCAAATTATTCGATATATCGCCTCTTCCGGCGAAAGTAAATTCTCAACAGTTCGCTTACCTGCTAACTGTAAACCTGCCTGAACGGCCGCTTTTGTCATAAGAATATAAGAAAGCATATAAACAAGAACGTGGGGGCCGAAAAGCCAGGTTTGCAAAGCGGGTGGTAATTGCTGCGGCTCGGCACTAAAGACGAATCCTGCCGGGAAAAGCACAATGACTCCTATCAGCATATCAGCCGCGACGCCGCCTACTCGCAAAACACGATTGCAGAAAATTGAAATAGGATACGCCAAAACCCCAAGGCACAAAAACACCTCAAACAGATTTTGCATTGGAATATGTCCGACGTGCGCCCAGCGATAAACGATTGCCGCGCAGCCAACGAGAAACCCGGCCAAAAATAGAATATGCCCCGCCTTTCGCCGACGCGACAACATCGTGACAAACGCCAGTAAATACCCTGCCATCGCGGCGTAAATGAGCAAACCCTGAATGGTATATTCAATCACCATCGATTAGTCCTCAATCTCCCTGTCACCGAATATATGCCGCAGCCAGAAATGCCAGAAGACTCCGGCACAGAGCAGGATGTAGCCGAGAAAAACTACGCCCAGTCCCTTGTCGCTTGTCACGCCAAGCACAGTATATCGGCCCGCATCGCTGTCGTAGCCCTGCTGATAAAAAAGATACCCGCCATAATGCAACGGCTTATTGACCTCGATGCTCTTTCGCGTAACGACCTTATTATCTTTAACGACCTCAACATCGCTTAAAAAATCCTTAACCGGCCTGCGATAAGAAAACTGCAGATTATCATCGGGCCTGGCGCGGCCTGGAAAACGCTCGAATACATATCTTGTCGCCTCGCTGCCATCTGGTTTTTTCAGCAGCAGTTCAAGAGCCGGATTAGGCCCGCCGTTCGGGTCGTCAATCGCAACTCTTTTGTCCCCTTCTCGCGCCAGTTTGAAATTCTCAAATCGCCTGACAATCTCAACGCTGCCTAAATCTTTATCAAGCACATACTTTTGTCCCTCCTGGGCGGGAATCTTAAATCCTTCGCCTTTTTGTGTCCTGATAATCAACTGCCCCGGCTGATAATACTCGACTTTGAAATCCACGAGTTTTATCGCAAAGGGCAGCATCTTGATTACGCCATCTTCCAATTCCACCGCCCGCTCGGTCGTCCCTTCGTTGATTATCACTTGGCCTGTTCGAATCGTGTCTGTGCCGGACAATTTATCCTGAACCTTAAACCCAGCCTGTGAGCCGATTATGCCGCCCGCGAGGACAATGATACAGCCAAGATGAATCAGGAAAAGCCCCCGAAAACAAAGCAGTCGGCGGAACAGGACGATCGCCGAGATTAACAGGGCCGCAAAAGCAAGCCAGTAAACCGACAATGGTATCGAATTGAAAAACCCCTTCGCAGATTCGGCCCCGATGAACGCCCCGTATATTGAAAAAACTATCAAAAGCAGGATAAGCAACAGCCCTGCCCACAAAACGAGGCGTTTTATCCGATTTTTTAATCCCGCTTCCGGCATTATCGCCATACCTCTGGAACCTGCTGCAAACATAACGCATTATCACAAAAACAACCGCATTCGCAAGCACAATGCGGCTTTTGGCGTCGTAAGATATAGCAGTCAGGGTTAACGGGGGTTATAATAGGCACGATATGGAATTAGTGCTCCAGAGCGTAAATTATCACAATTGCCCGATTGGTCAGCGGGAAAAGGTGTCGCTTGCCAATGGCCAGCAGCAGGAAATGCTGCGCGCCCTGCTGGATAAGGATGGCGTCGTCGAGGCGGCCATTTTACAGACCTGCAACCGCACCGAGATTTACCTTTACGCCAAAAAAGACACCGACTGGCTCAAGCCCGTCAGCGAGCTGATGGGGCAGTTGGGTGATGAAGCCGGGCAAACCTGGCAAAAATACTGCATGCAAAAACGCGGCATCGACATCGCACGACATTTGTTTGCCGTCGCCGCAGGCCTCGATTCACAGATGCTGGGCGAGAACCAGATACTCTCACAGGTAAAGGCCGCCTATATCGAGTCCATCGGGTGCCGGGCGAGCAGGTTCATTTTTCATCGACTGTTTCATACCGCGTTTCGCGTCGGCAAGGCCGTGCGAACACAAACCGATATCAACTGCGGCGCCGTCTCAATAAGCTTGGCCGCGGTCGAACTGGCAAAAGAAAAAATAAAATCCAGTAAGGCCGTCGCAATGGTAATCGGCGCGGGCGAAAACGCGGAACTGGCGGCAAGATACTTAGTCAAGGCGGGACTCAAAAAACTGATTATCGCCAACCGCAACAAGGATAACGCCGAGCAAATGTGCGAACGCCTCGGAACAGGCCGCGTAATAGGTCTCGATGAAATACCCGCCCGCTTAGATGAAGCCGATTTGGTAATCGCCTCAACCGGCGCAACGCAACCCGTCGTAAATTATGAAAACGTCGAAGACGTCCTGGGTAAACGCAAAAAACCGCTGCTGATGATTGATATCGCCGTCCCCAGGGACATCGACGAGCGCATCGCGCAATTCGACTGCGTCACAATCGTCAATATCGACGACCTCGACAAGCGAATCGCCGTCAACAGAGAAAAACGCTCAACCGAAATCCCCAAAGCCGAAAAAATCGTCGATGACTTCACAAAACAATTCGCAAACTGGCGCGACTCATTATCCGTCGTCCCTGTTGTTACCCAGCTCACTCAAAGGGCGATTGAATTGGCGCGTGCCGAGGCCAGACGCTACGCGAAGGATTTTGGCCCCGCGAACGCCGCCAAACTCGAAACCTTCGCCGAATCGCTCGCCAAAAAAATCCTCCACGGCCCCGTTAGCTTCCTCAAAGACGCCGGCGACGACGACCCCACCACACAGCAGCTACGCGCCCTCGACCTGGTAAATAAAATGTTCCTTCTCGACGAAGAGCAGCCGAAATGAAAAAAACGCTCATCATCGCGACTCGCACCGGCTCGCTGGCTATTGTCCAAACCCAAATCGTCGTAGCCGCGATACAAAAACTTTTCCCCGCCCTCGATATCCGCATCAAAAAAATCGCAAGTCACGGCGACAAGGACCGCCGAACAACGCTTTGGGAATTGAAATCCACCGGCTTTTTCACATCAATTCTCGAAGATGCCCTGCTTGCCAAAGAAGCGGATATAGCAGTTCATAGTTATAAGGATTTACCCACCGCGATCCGTGATGGTTTGACTATTGGCGCAGTCCTCGACCGCAAGTTCCCCGAAGATTGTCTCGTAACCGCCTCGCTGATAAAATCCCTCGATGAATTGCCCAAAGAAGGAATAGTCGGCACATCGAGCTTACGAAGGACCGTCCAGTTAAAACGGCTGCGAAACGATTTGCGGTGTGTCCCCATACGAGGCAACGTTACCACTCGCCTCAAAAAACTCGAACAAGGTGATTTCGACGCAATAGTCCTGGCGCGAGCAGGTCTCGAACGATTAGGCCTGAGCGACAAAATCTCAATCATCTTTGACCCGACCAAGTTCATCCCCCCTCCCGCCCAGGGCGCTCTGGCTGTTGAGGTGCGAGCCGACGATACCGAAACAAAAGAAATCGTCTCAAAACTCGATGACAAGGATTCCCGCATTACAACTACCGCTGAACGTCAGGTCTTTTCCGCTTTGGGTTGCGGCTGTCACGCCCCAGCGGGCGTCTTCGCTCAAATCTCTGGTAACAAGATTACCATCTCCGCCTGCTTCAGTAACCCCGACGGCAGCAACTTCAGAGAGCATTCCCTCTCCGGCCTCATCACCGATTCCGCCAACTTAGCCCTATCTCTCGCAGATAAACTCAGATAATAATTTTAACCACGGATTAGACGGATTTCCACGGACTTGTCCGCCGTAGGCGGATTAACACTGTTTTTTAACCAAAATTAGAAAGTACCCTATTGGGTAAAACGCAGAAGTGTGATATAATTAAATACGCGAAGGAAATGTTGTTATAGAGGAGAAATATGAATAAGCAGAGCAGTTTAGCGGATAACGAAATCAATTTTGAATCGTTGTCTGAATATTTGACAAAAAGATATCCTGACCGAGAGATCTTAATAGATAAATGGCCCTATCTGTTTAAAGAATTCATCGACGAATTGTATAAGCATGGTCTCAATACAATCGGCAAAATACACAAGGCCCTTGATCGCACTAAAGAAGCATTTGGGCTATTCGAAAAAGATTTTCCGCCCAATCCCGTAAAGGATAGTCAATATTCAATTGAGGGCGTTGGTATAATATCGATGCGTCTTTTGGACAGCGATTTTTTTACGTGTCGTAATATTATCCTTAACGATGTCGCGCCAGAAAAACTTGAAGAATACCGCAAGCATATCTTACCTGAGCGAGAATAATTATCGAGGAGAAAAACAATGAAGTGCCCATATTGTGCCGAGCAAATTAAAGATGAAGCCATAAAATGCCCTTTCTGCAAAGAATTTCTTGAAAAAAGTGTTAGGAAGCCAAAGAAATCGCCCGCTGTTGCAGCAATCTTAAATTTTCTCTTCTGGGGAGCAGGCTATTTGTACTGTGGCAGACAATGGGGGGTAGCTATTCTGATTCCATATATTATTTACTTTCTATTCGTGCTTATTACAGTATCTCATGAACCTCAGTCAGAAACAGATTTGTTGGGCATGTTAATAGTTAATATCCCAGGATTCTTGATGGCTTGGCATGCTTATAAAATTACAGAGAATGATAATCAGGGACGGATACAAAATTGATAAAAAATTAAATATCCGTTCCCTATTATACTGTTACTTCTAAAGGAACTTTAACATAAATGGCAACATTAAGCAGAAAGACACTTGGGCTTATGATTAGGTTGCTCGAACAAAGTAAGAACCGAGCACAGATCAATCAACTTCTATACGAGTTAGAAATTCCTGAACGTTTTCTCCTCGGAGCATCTAAATTGAAGCTTTTACAGAAAGTTGTTATAGGCCTTGAAGATGCCCGTGAAGAAGAATTGCTTCGCAAAATGATATTTGCAGCAATTGACGATCTACCTAAAGAGTTGTCTGAACAACTAAAAGAGACTTTAATCAAGGACGGTTTTGTAATTGGAGATAAAGAAATTGCAGAGGATGTCCCTATAGCTGAGGAGAACAAAACCGCATTAGAAATTCTCATTAACAGTCATGCTGATGAACTTAATTCTATGATATTATCTCATCATCTTAAAAATACGCTCGATCTGTTTAAAGATGAAAAATGGGATGCTTCAATCGGTCAGGCGAGAAATTTCGTAGAGCAATTATTAGACGATATTGCTAAGGCAATTGCCAAAGCAAGAAAGGATTCTCCTGATTTGAGTAAACCTTTAAAAGTTCGAGAATATCTTATGGTCTGTGGCTTTTTTGATGATTCAGAAAAAAAGAAACTTGTGGATGGCGTATACGGATATTTTAGTGAAGAAGGTTCTCACCCTGGTATTTCAGAACAAAGTATCGCGAGAGTGTGCATGCATATACTTTGGGCATTTTCATATTATATCTTAGAGAAATTCGAAGATTGGAAGAAAAAGAATGGCTTATGACAACAAACGGTTGATTGAATTTCTGCGGGGAACAGTCACCCATTTTTTATAAAAATAAAAACCATCACTTGGCAGATCCTTGGCTGCCATACCAATTTCTTAATAATGCCCCTGCGAAAAATTTGATAATTGAGCAATAGAAAAACAGTGTTAATCCAGTGTAAATCCGTGTCGAAAAAACTCCGCGGTGAGTCAAACCCTGTGCGGCAAACCATTCAATGGGCATTCTCCGCATTTAGGCGTCGGCTTACAGAAATCCTTGCCCAAATGAACGATTAGCGCGTGATACTCGTTGAACAATTGAATACTTGAAGGCAGATTCGATTCGAACATTTCCTGAATCTGGTGATAATCAGCGCCTTCATCGATCAGATGATGGCGTGAACATATTCGGGCGGTATAGGCATCGACTACAAAGACAGGACGATTGAGGGCATAAAGTAAAATCGAGTCGGCTGTTTCGGGGCCAATGCCTTTTACGCTGAGCAATTGTTGGCGCAGTTCCGCGGTTGGCACATTTTCGAGATTCTTCAATTCGCCTGAGTAATTCTCAAAGAACCAGTCGAGGAAGTTTTTCAATCGTTTTGCCTTTATATTGAAGTACCCGGCAGGCCGAATCAGCTCCGCAAGTTTTTTGATATCGAGCAGGTGAAGCTTGTCCGGAGTAAGCGCCTTGGCTTTTTTCAGGTTAGTGATTGCCTTTCCGACGTTGGCCCAGTTGGTATTCTGGGTAAGAATAGCGCCAACGATAACCTCAAATGGCGTATCCCCCGGCCACCAGTCCTGCGGCCCAAACCGCTTAAAAAGCAAATCGTAAATCCCTTTCAGTTGTTCAGATAGCATTTATGCGATTATACAGGCATACTGTCAGATTGGCCACCGCGACTGCCAAAAGTGGTTTCGCAGTAACGATGGCGGAATTAACCCGAACAACCTAACTTATTATTTGAAAAGGGGTTAAAGTAAATAACTGGCATTATCGCCCCGGTTGGTATATCATTTGCAGTTTACAGCCACTAAGACTCTAAGTAAAAATGTTGATAAATTAGTAAGGAGAGCAGGCAATGGCAGTGAAACAATTGGCGTTTGATGTTGCGGCCCGACAAGGATTATTGAAGGGCGTTGAGAAATTGGCAGCGGCGGTCAGGGCAACCCTGGGGCCGAGAGGTCGAAATGCGATTATCGATAAGGGCTGGGGCGGACCGACCGTCACAAAAGACGGCGTTACCGTCGCGGAAGAAATCGAACTATCCGATAAAAACGAGAACATGGGCGCCAAGTTAGTCAAAGAGGCGGCCAGCAAGACCTCGAAAATCGCCGGCGACGGGACAACCACAGCGACAGTGCTTACCGAGGCGATGTTCACCGAGGCGTTCAGGAACTTAGCGGCCGGCGCAGACGCGATGGCGATTAACCGCGGAATGCAGGAGGCATCAAAAGCCGTGGTAGCGAAATTGCAGACACTCGCCAAACCCGTCGATATCAGCAAGAGGACCGACATCGTCAACGTCGCATCAATCTCGGCAAACAACGACAGCGAAATCGGCAACAAGATGGCGGACGCTTTTCAGCGCGTCGGCAAAGACGGCGTCATCACAATCGAGGACGGCAAAGGATTCGAGACAACGGTCGATTTTGTCGAGGGTATGCAGTTTGACCGGGGATACCTGTCGCCTCATTTCGTTACCAATCCCGACAACATGACCTGCGAGCTGGAACGGCCGTTGATATTAGTTTACGAAGACAAAATCAGCAGCGTAGCCAAATTAGTGCCACTACTGGAAAAGGCAGCAAAAGCGAAAAGGCCTTTACTCATCATCGCCGAAGACGTCGAAAGCGAGGCGCTGGCGACCTTAGTGGTCAATAAATTAAAAGGTATTATTCAGTGCGCAGCCGTAAAAGCCCCGGGCTATGGCGACAGACGCAAGGCAATGCTCGAAGATATCGCCGTATTGACCGGCGCAGACCCGATATTCAAGGATTTGGGTATTGAACTTGAAAACATCAGCGTCAAACAATTAGGTCAGGCCAAGAAGGTAACAATCGATGGCGACAACACGATTATCGTCGAAGGCGCAGGCGATGAGGCAGCAATCAAAGGCAGAATCAAGCAGATACAGGACGAAATCTCGAAAACCACCAGTGACTACGATAAAGAAAAATTGCAGGAGCGTTTGGCGAAGCTCACTGGCGGCGTTGCCCAGATTAACGTCGGCGGAGTAAGCGAAGCCGAAATGAAAGAGCGAAAGGCGAGAATCGAAGACGCGCTGCACGCCACAAGGGCCGCCATACAGGAAGGCATAGTCCCCGGCGGCGGGGTAGCGCTGATTCGCTGCATCGACTCGATAAAGCAATTGAAACTGACCGGCGATGAGAAGACCGGAGCCGCCATCGTCGCCAAGGCGTTGACGATGCCCTGCTACTGGATAGCCGCAAATGCCGGAGCGACAGCTAACTTGGTTGTCAGCAAAGTCACGGAAGGCAAAGGCGCATTCGGCTACAACGCGGACAAAGACATCTACGAAGACCTGATAGCAGCCGGCGTCATCGACCCGGTTAAGGTAACAAGAATCGCCCTGCAGAACGCCGTCAGTATCGCCGGATTGCTGCTGACGACGGATTGCGTTATTACAGAAAAGCCGCAGGACAAAAAAGAGGGACATCAGCACCCCGGTATGGGAGGTATGGGCGGCGGCATGGGAGGAATGGGCGGTATGGGTGGCATGGACGACTACGGAATGTAAAATTAAAAAAAGAATAAAAGATAAAAGGAGATTTGGATATGAAGTTGGCGCCATTGGATGACAGGGTTGTAATAAAGCAATCGGAAGCGGAAGAGAAAAGCGCGGGCGGAATCATACTGCCGGATGCGGCGAAGGAAAAACCGCAAAGAGGAAAAATCATCGCCGTCGGGCCGGGCAAAATTTTAGACAACGGCAAACGCGGCAAAATGAACGTCAAAAAAGGCGACGAGGTCATTTACGCCAAATATATAGGCAACGAGGTCGAGATTGACGGCGAAAACTACGTCATACTCCACGAAGGCGACATACTTGGCGTAATCGAGAAATAGGGCTTGTTTAAGAAAATCGATTTTCGATTGAGAGGTTGAAGATATGGCAAAGCAAATGATGTTTGATGATGCGGCGAGGCAGCAGCTTAAGGAAGGATTGAGCGAGCTGGCCAGCGCCGTGAAAGTTACATTAGGACCTACGGGCAAAAACGTGATACTGCAGAAAAGCTGGGGTTCGCCCAAAATCACAAAAGACGGCGTAAGCGTCAGCAAAGAAATCGAGCTGCAACAGCCCTTCAAAAATATGGGCGCCAAAATGGTCAACCAGGCGGCAAGCAAAACAGCCGACGAGGTAGGCGACGGCACGACGACGGCGACGATATTGGCAGAGGCGATATACACCGAGGGCCTCAAATACGTTACCGCTGGCGTCAACCCGATGGCGATACAGCGAGGCATCAACAAGGCGGTCGCCAAGGCCAGCGAATTCATAAAGTCGATTTCGACGCCGGTCAAAGGCGACGACATTGCCAAGGTAGCGACAATCAGCGCCAACAACAACGCATCAGTCGGAAAACTGCTCGCTGAAGCGATGGAGAAAGTGGGCAAAGACGGCGTCATAGAGATAGAAGAAGGTAAAGGCACGGAAAACGAAGTCAGCGTCGTCGAGGGTATGCAATTCGACCGCGGCTACATATCGCCCTACTTTATGACCAATCCTGAAACGCTTGAATGCGTGCTTGAAGACGTGCACATCCTGCTGCACGAAAAGAAACTCTCGAACGTGCGGGAAATGATACCGCTGCTCGAAAAAATAGCGCAGGTCGGCGGCTCGTTATTGATTGTGGCCGAAGACGTGGAAGGCGAAGCCCTTGCGGCCCTTGTTATTAACCGGCTGCAGGGCGTCCTCAAGGTCTGCACTGTAAAGGCGCCGGGATTCGGCGACAGACGCAAAGCGATGCTCCAGGATATGGCAACACTTATTGGCGGCGAGGTAATCAGCGAAGACCTCGGCATAAAATTAGAAAAGATTGAGCTGTCGCAATTAGGTAAGGCCAAGAAAATCGTTATTGATAAAGAAACCACAACGATAATCGAAGGCGCCGGCAGCAAAAAAGACATACAGGCAAGATGCGACCAGATACGCAACCAGATGGAAAAAACGACGAGCAGCTACGATAAAGAAAAGCTCCAGGAACGATTGGCAAAACTCACAGGCGGCGTCGCGGTAATCAAGGCGGGAGCGGCGACAGAAACCGAAATGAAAGAGAAAAAGGACCTCCTCGATGACGCGCTGCACGCCACAAAGGCCGCGGCGGCGGAAGGTATCGTCGCAGGCGGCGGCGTAGCGTTCCTGCGGGCGATAGCCATAGTCGAAAAAGAAAAAAGCAAGGCAAAGGGCGATGAGCAAATCGGATTCGATATTATCGCCCAGGCGCTGCGCAAACCCACGATGCAAATAGCGGATAATTCCGGCGAGCACGGCGACGTCATAGCCGAACAACTGCTCGAGCGTTTAAGCAGCGAAAAAAATATCGGATACGACGCGAACAAAGGCGAGTTTGTGGATATGCTCAAGGCAGGCATCGTTGACCCGGCCAAGGTCGTGAGGACCGCCCTCGAGACGGCCGCCTCGGTCGCAGGGCTGATGCTGACTACCAGCGTGCTGATTACCGATTTGAAAGACGATGACAAAGACGCCGAGCCGATTGCCGGGTCGGTAAGATAATTTTGATTTGCGAATTTACGGCCCCGCAATAAATTGCGGGACTAAATGATATGCCGAAACGGGATTACTACGAGGTTTTAGGGGTTGCGAAAAACGCCTCGCCGGACGAAATAAAACGCGCGTATCGGCGGATGGCGATAAAGCACCACCCCGACAAAAACCCCGACAATAAAAAAGATGCCGAGGTAAAATTCAAGGAATGCGCCGAGGCATACGAAGTCCTCAGCGACCCCGAGAAACGGCAGCGATACGACCAGTTTGGCCACGACGGCCTTCGCGGCTCGGGCGTGCGCGACTATTCGCATATGCGATGGCAGGATATCGGCAGTTCCTTCGAGGACATATTCGGCTTCGGAGACCTCGGCGACCTTTTCGGAGGCGCATCGCGAGGCCGAAAAGGTGCCAAGCGCGGACCGACGAGAGGTTACGACCTTGAGACGACGGTCGAACTGTCCCTGCAGGAAGTGGCCAAGGGAACGGAAAAAACAATCGAATTCACGCGCCAGGATTTGTGCGGCGAATGCAACGGCACAGGCAGCGCAAAAGGCACCAGACCCGGGGCGTGCCCAACCTGCGGAGGCAGCGGCCAAATTGCGAGGGGCGGCGGATTCTTCCAGATGGTCTCGACTTGCCCGCAATGTCGGGGCACCGGAGAAGTAATTACAAACCCGTGCAGGCAGTGCGGCGGCTCCGGGCATATGCCAAAGCAGCGAATCGTAAGCGTAAAGATACCCGCGGGCGTTCACGAAGGACAGGGAGTTCGAGTGGCCGAGGAAGGCGAACCGGGACGCAACAGCGGCCCCAGGGGCAATTTGTACTGCTACGTCAGGATTAAGCCGCACGAATTTCTCGAACGCGACGGCAACGACCTGATTGCGGCTGTCCCCGTAAGTTTCACGCAGGCGTCACTGGGCGCGGCGATTGAGGTGCCGAGTTTGGACGGTATGAAAGAATTGAAGATTCCCGCCGGCACTCAGCACGGCAGCGTATTCCGGATAAAAGGCCAGGGTCTGCCCGACCTGCGAACAAGACGAACCGGCGATGAGCGTGTGCAGATACTCGTTGAGGTGCCGACGAAATTGAACGCCAAACAGGAAGAACTGCTGCGGGAATTTGCAAAAACGGAAAACAAAAGCGTGTTTCCGAAAGCCACTGGTTTTGTGGACCGGCTGAAAAAATGTTTTGGCGGTAACTAACAATGTTCCCTAAAAAGAAAGAAAAACCCAAAGAAGAACATAATCCCGCCACGGAGCAGGAACAGCCGAGGATCGAACCGCCGGCGCAGGATGCGGAAGCACTGCAAAAACAATTAGAGGAATTGCGCAGGCAGGCGGAAACGCTGCAAAAGGAAAAGGACGATATTTTCGCCAAACTGCAACGGGTTGCGGCGGATTACGACAATTATCAAAAACGCTCGGCAAAACAGATAACTGACAACGTCGCTTACGAAAAAGACAAAATAGTAAAGTCGCTGTTGCCTATCCTGGATAATTTTGAGTATATCCTCGCTAATACCTCCTGCAGCGCTGCTGACGAGACACTGCTGAAAGGCGTAAAAATAATTTATGACCAGATGCTGGATGTCCTGAAGGGTCACGGAATAGAGCAAATCAAATCGGCAGACGAACCGTTTAACCCGGCGCATCACGAGGCGATTACGCATCGCAGCGAAAATGACAAGGAAGAAGGCCTCGTTCTCGAAGAACTGCAAAAGGGCTACAAGCTCAACGGCCGGCTGATTCGCGCAAGCAGGGTCGTCGTAAACAAGCTGCCTTCTTCACAAACGCCCCAGCAGCCCGAAGAACCGGAAACAAAGGACACGCAGTAGCTATGCCTACTTACGATTACAAGTGCAATAAATGCGGGCACCTGTTCGAGCAACTTCAAAGCATAACTTCCAAATCGTTGCGAAAATGCCCCAGGTGCGGTAAGTCCGCTCTTAAACGACTAATTGGCACCGGGGCCGGCCTCATCTTCAAGGGCAGCGGCTTTTACGCCACCGATTACAGAAGTGAAAGCTACAAGGAATCCGCAAAAAAAGAAAAGCCGGAAAAAACCAGCGAGAAAAAAGAAACGACCACAACACCGGCAAAATCGGAAACCAAAAGCACAGGCGAAACCAAAAAGACGGCGAACAAAAAAAATCAGGAAACTAACCGCCGGTAAACAGCTTCGATTGTATCGACCATCGTCCCGGGGCTAAACTTCTCCTTCACAAATTCCCGGCCCTGAACTCCAAGTTTTTTGCGAAGCCCCTTATCCTGTACCAATTCCGCACAGGCGGCGGTTAATTGCTCGACATTTTCCGGAGCAATCAGCCGGCCCGTGTTTTCATTTACAACCTCCCTTGCGCCATCGAGGTCAAAACATATCGCTGGCCTTCCGCAAAGCATCGCCTGGGGAAGCGTCCTCGCAAGACCTTCTCGCAGCGAGCAATGAACAAGAATATCGGATGATTGCAACACAACCGGCATCATCTTCGGCGGCAGCAACCCCGTGAATCTGAACCTGTGTCCAAGCCCCAGGCCGCCAATCCAGCTTTTGTATCTTTCCGCCAAAATTCCATCGCCGACGAAAAGCCAGATTACCTTCGGAAATTGCTCGGCAAGTTTCTTCGCGGATTCGATTATAAACTCGTGGCCCTTGAGATGAAAAAGGCGTGCGATTGTTACAAGCACGATTGAATCTTCCGGTATGGCGTATTTTTGCCTGAATTGTTTTTTCTGCTCATCGGAAATCGGCCGAAGAAAATCTTCCTCCTCAATCGCGGAATAAGCAGTGGCGTACTTGTCTGGCGAACCAATACCCGCGGCCAGCGACTGATTTGTCATCGCATCCGCCACGCTTACAAAAAAGTCGGTGCGTTTCGCCGCGGCCTTCTCAACTGCGATGTAAAATTTATTGAGCATCTCGCTTTGATAAGGATGAAAAGCGAGACCGTGAACGCCGTGAACAACCTTTGGCAGACCCGCTCCCCATTTACCCTTGAGCGAATGCGCCGCGTATCGGCCAAGAATGCCCGCCTTGGCCGAATGAGTATGAACAATCTGGGGCTTTAATTCCCGCAGTATGTTCTTGATTTGAAAATACGCCGGTATGTCGTAACGTGGATTTATCTGGCGTCGCAGGTCATTAAGGATGATTAATTTGAATTCCTGATTTTGTGCAAACTCGTAAAGGTCTCCCTCTGGCCCAAGGGCCGGCCCTGTTACCAGCGTAACATTGTGGCCTCGCTGCGCCAGCAGTTTGCAGGTAATGAGCGTATTTTCCTGCGCCCCGCCGAGTATGAGCCGAGTTATGATATGAACTATCTTCAATATCGAATCCACATTAAACACAGACCTTCTGGAGGGGCGATGGGGCCTGCGGACCGCCGGTTTTTTGCTTCGATGATTTCCGATATTTTTTCCGGCTTCATCCTGCCCACGCCAACCTCGACAAGCGTCCCGACGATATTCCTGACCATATTATAAAGGAAACGGTCGCCTTCGACATCGATAAATACCCAGTCGTCGCCCAACATCGGCGCATCGCTTGGATTTTGAGGCGGAAATTTCGACGAATACACCTCGCAGCGAAAAATAGTGCGGATTGAATCAGTTCGATGGTCGTCCGCAGCGGCGAATGATTTGAAATCCTGCTTGCCCATAAGCAATTTGGCCGCCTGGTTCATAAGGGCAACGTCGAGCTTCGCCTCCGATAGGTGCCAGCAGTGATGGATTTCGAAGACCGGCCTGTCTTTGCCTGTGAAAATACAGTAGCGGTACAATTTGCACCTGGAGTCGCCGATGACGTTGAAGCCCATAGGGACATCAACGGCTTCAGTAACAGCGATGTCATCGGGCAGCCGGTCAGTGATTGCCTTAGCAAGGTTTTTGGTTGGAATCGGCGAATCAATCTGAATGATTGCGACTTGGCCTTTTGCGCTGACCCCCGCGTCGGTTCTCGATGCGGCTGTTACCCTCGTGCGCCAGCCCAGCAGTTCGCTCACCGCGTTGGCAAGCTCCGCCTGGATGGTTCTTTTGCCGGGCTGTATTTGCCAGCCGTGGTAGCTCGTGCCGTCGTACGATACCGTCAGTTTTACGTTACGCAGCGCCATAATAGGAATAAAAAAGCCCCCGGTATTACCCAGGGGCTCTCGTAAAATCTCCCGGTTACAGCAATTTCTCAGCGATTTGAATCGCGTTAAGTGCCGCGCCTTTTCTGAGCTGGTCGCCCGCTACCCAGATATTTATGCCGCGGTTTTCCGGAATGGAGAAATCCTGCCGGATTCTGCCGACGAAAACATCGTCTTTGCCGGTCGCGTCGATTGGCATCGGGAAACGATTGTGCTCACGGTCATCGAGAAGCGAAACACCCGGTGCGTCCTTTAGCAACTCCCGAACCTCATCAGGCGTAATCGGGTCGGTGAATTCGAGGTTAATGCTCTCGCTGTGCGCCCGCAACACCGCCACCCTGATACAGGACGCGGTAACTGCGATATCCGGGCAATCGAATATCTTCCTGGTTTCGTTGACCATTTTGACCTCTTCCTGGTTATAGCCGGTGGCGTCCAGCGAAGAGTTGTGACTGAACACGTTGAAGGCAAGCTGATAAGGCAGAACCTTGATAGTCGGCTTTTTGCCCGCCAGTATCTCGCGCGACTGCTGCTCAAGCTCCAGCATCGCTGACTGACCCGCCCCGCTTGCCGCCTGGTAGGTGCTCACGACCATACGCTTCACCGGGTTTGCCCTGTGCAAAGGCCACACCGGCACGATGCCTATTATGGTCGAGCAGTTCGGGTTCGCGATGATACCCTTGTGCTCTTTGATTTTCTGCGGGTTAATCTCCGGGATAACAAGCGGCACATCAGGAACCATCCTGAACGCCGACGAATTATCGACGACTACCGCGCCCGCCTTAACCGCCGCCGGCGCGAAGGTCTTGCTTCGGTCGGCTCCCGCGCTGAACAAAGCAATATCAACCCGGTCAAAACTCTTGTCGGTCATCTGCTCAACAACGTATTCCTTGCCCTTGAACTGGATTGTCTTGCCCGCGGACCTGCTGCTTGCCAGCATCTTTATAGAATCAAAGGGAAAATCCCTTTCTTCGATAATACTCAGAAATTCCTGCCCGACTGCGCCGGTCACGCCTGCGATAGCTACATTCCAACCCATACTAATACTCCTTAATATTCGATAAAAAAGGCAGCCGAATATAGCTGCCCCCATAATTAACAATGTCCAGCCGAATCAAGCATTCTAATAAGATTATTAGCGAAATGCAAGAGGTTTTGGCTTCGGATTTCCGCCGTATTGAGCCCTGCCACTCTTCTCGCCGAAGCCCCCTGCGGGGTTTGTTACAATGGCGTTTTTAACGTCTTCGACGTGGCTTATGGTGTCTCATAGTCGAGAATCTGCCCCTGTGCAGCCCCGGCTGTACTTTCGGCGTCTCGATTTTGATGTGAACATAGGTAAAGCCGGGACATTCGATGGGGGTAATATCTCGCCCGATGAATCTTTCAATCAGTCGAAGCTGCTTATGCTCCTCACTTGAAACAAATGTAATCGCGTCGCCCGTCGCCTCGGCCCGGCCTGTCCGCCCGATGCGGTGAATATAATCCTCCGGCATGCCGGGCACGTCGAAATTGATGACGTGCGATATCCCCGTAACGTCAATGCCGCGTGCCGCGATATCCGTCGCCACCATAACGCGGTAGTCGCCGTTTTTGAAGCCATCAAGCGCACGCTGTCTCTGGCTCTGCGTCCGGCCAGAGTGTATCGCCACCGACTCAATGTTCGCATGTTCGAGATGCCGGTTAATCTTGTCTGCGCCATGCTTGGTGCGTGAAAAAACCAGCACGCTGGATAACTGGCCATTCTGGAGCAGGTGCAAAAGAAGGCCGATTTTCCGGTCCCTCTCGACCATATAAATATGCTGTTTGATTGTCTCGATGGGGTTGCGAGGCCTGCCGATTTGAATCATTATGGGCGACCTCTGCACGCCCGAGGCCAGATTACTTATCTCAGGCGTTACCGTCGCCGAGAACAGCATCGTCTGGCGATTCGTGGGGACCGCCGAGATGATTCTCCGCACGTCCTTAATGAAACCCATATCGAACATCCGGTCCGCCTCATCTAAAACCAGCACCTCGATGTGCTTGAGTTCGATGGTCCGCCGGTTCATATGGTCAAGCAGCCGGCCCGGCGTCGCAACGACAATATCAACGCCCTGCCGAAGCGCGCTGAACTGCCCATTTATATTCACCCCGCCATAGACGGCCAATGTCCGCAAATGCAGAAATCGCCCATAGTCGCGTATGGCCTTTTCGATTTGCACCGCCAACTCCCGCGTCGGCGTCAATATCAGCGAGCGAACAACCTTCCTTTTGCCCGCCTGCTCGTGGCTTAGCCGATTCAAAATTGGCAGCACAAACGCCGCTGTCTTGCCCGTGCCCGTCTGGGCGCAGCCGATAATGTCCTTGCCCGCAATTGCCGCCGGAATCGCCTGCGACTGAATTTCGGTTGGAGCCGTGAACCCCGTGGCCAATATCCCCCGCACCAACGGGTCGGCCAGTCCAAATGTCTTAAACATCTCTTAATCCTAAAAAAAATATTAAATGTGGCACCCCTTAGGGGTGAATGAACAACCAAACTTGTCCTGAGCGCAGTCGAAGAACTGATCCTGAGCAAAGTCGAAGGGCTCGAAATGACACCATACGATATGTTTCACAACGCGTCTGGATTGAGTCATATTTCCAATAGTATATCACACTTCCCGTAAAACCCAAAGTACTATCTTTATACAACGTTTACCTGCCACAAGTAGGACGATATACTAACAGCGATAAATGCAGAACGCTATTTCAAGGAGTTCTTATGGCAAATGTAAGATATAAAATCGGAATTTTGTTTTTCGCGAGTGTTGTTTTTATTCTCCCTGCCGTAAGTTTGGCGGAAAATCAATGGGAACCCGCAATAAAGGCATTTGAAGCGCAGGATGCCCAAAAACGCCCTCCGAAGGACGCCGTGTTGTTTCTTGGTAGCTCCAGCATTCGATGGTGGCGCACGGACCAGTTATTTTCGGGATTTCCGGTTATTAACAGGGGATTCGGCGGCGCACAGACATCGGATATTAATTATTATTTGAATCGCATCGTCATCCCCTATAAGCCGAAAGTTATCGTCTTCTATTGCGGGGGCAATGACTTGGATGTCGGAAAAAAATCTCCTGAACAGGTCTTCCAGGATTTTAATTCGTTTTATGTCGCTGTTCACAGCGCTTTACCAAAAACACGTATTATCTATATGTCCCTTAAGCCGGGACCTGCCGCATGGAATTCGCGTCAAGTGTATTATGAAATAAACAGCAAAGTCAAATCACTATGCGAAAAACAGGAGAATCTTTTTTACGTTGACGTCGCTACCGGAATGCTGAACTCAAAAGGGTTGCCTGACCCCAATGATTACCAGAAGGATGGCGTCCATCTCACGTATGGAGCGGATATAAAGTGGGCGGCACTGCTCAGGCCGACGCTGAGAAAAATATATAACCTTAAATAAGGAGTTCTTATGGCAAGGGTAAGATATAAAATTGGTCTTTTGTTTTTTGCGGGCGTTATTTTTATTCTGCCTGCCGTCGCACAGGCCTCGGATGTGAATATCAATTCCGACCTCTTAACGAAACGATGGCAGGCATCGTGGGTTTCACATCCGACGGCGTCGCCGAAAGATTACGGCGTGTATCATTTCCGCAGGACCTTCGACCTCGATTCACAACCCGAAAAATTTATCATTCACGTCTCGGCGGACAACCGTTATCGCCTCTTCGTCAATGGCCAAAGTGTCTGCCGCGGGCCTGCACGGGGCGACCTTATGCACTGGCGATTCGAAACAGTTGATATCGCCCCTTACCTTGTAAAAGGCAAAAACACAATCGCCGCTGTCGTCTGGAATTTCGGCGAACTTATCCCCGGTGCGCAGATGACCCTTCGCACGGCTTTTGTCCTTCAGGCCGATGACCCGCGTAACAACTTCGCAAACACCGACCCAAAATGGAAGGTCATACAAAACCTCGCTTACTCACCTGTAAGCCCCGCACTGAATTCCTTCAATTTTGTCGGCCCGGGCGAAAAAATAGTAGCCGACAAATACCCCTGGGGCTGGCAGCAGACCGATTTCAACGACAGCAACTGGGCAAAAGTCCGCCTGCTCGATAAAGCGGTGCCACCCGGCGTCGCTACCAACAATACATGGATGCTCGTGCCCCGAACAATCCCGCCGATGGAAGACAAATTGCAGCGAATCGACAAGGTGAGAAGAACAGCCGGCGTGGAAATCAACGATAACTTTTTCGACGGCCAACATAAACTAATCGTCCCCGCGAGTACGAGGGTGACAATCCTCTTTGACCAGACCTTCCTCACCACTGCCTATCCCGAACTTTCAGTCAGCGGAGGCGAAGATTCACAAATCGTTTTAACCTTCAGCGAAGCCCTCTTCGATTCTAAAATGCAAAAAGGCAACAGGAACGAAATTGAAGGCCGAAAAATCAATGGCTTTTCAGATACCTTCCTGCCCGACGGCGGCGACAATCGCCTCTTTAGCACGTTGTGGTTCCGGACCTGGCGATACCTCCAGATGGATATACAGACCAAAGATGAACCCTTAACAATCAACGATTTCTACGGCAGATTTACCGCGTATCCATTTAAGGAAAACGCGGTCTTCGCCAGCAGCGACCCATCCATAAAAAATATCTGGGACGTCGGCTGGCGCACCGCTCGGCTTTGCGCCAACGAAACATATTTCGACTGTCCCTACTACGAACAGCTCCAGTACGTCGGCGACACCCGCATACAGGCGCTTATATCGCTCTACGTCTCCGGCGATGACCGCCTTATGCGAAACGCCATTGCCGCCTTTGATGATTCCCGCGTCCCCGAAGGCCTTACCCAGAGCCGATACCCCTGCTCATCTATGCAGATTATCCCGCCTTATTCACTGTTCTGGGTTGCTATGGTTCACGATTACTGGATGCACCGCGACGACCCTCAATTCGTCAAATCATATCTGCCCGGCATCGACTCCGTTCTCAATTGGCACGAAAAATATATCGGCTCAAACGGAATGCTCGGCGCAACACCCTGGTGGAATTTCGTTGACTGGTCCTGGAAATGGGACACAAACAAGGGCATAGGCGGCGTCCCCGCGAGCGACGCTCAAGGCCGCTCTTCCATTCTTACGCTTCAATATGTTTACGCCCTCAATTACGCCGCCCAACTGAATGACAATCTCGGCAAAAAGTATTTCGCGGACCATTACAGAAAACTTGCCGATTCGCTCAAAAAATCCGCCTACAAACTTTGCTGGGATGACAAACGGGGACTCTTGGCCGACACGCCGGATAAAAAAATTTTCAGCCAGCACGCAAATATCCTCGCCGTGCTCGTCGATTTAGTCCCGCCCAACGAGCAGCAAAAGCTGATGGAAAAAGTCATTTCCGAAAAAGACCTCATCCAGTGCACTTTTTATTTCCGTTACTATCTTGTAAGGGCTATTAAAAAAGTCGGCCTCGGCGACCGCTACATCGAAATGCTCCAGCCTTGGCGCGATATGCTCAAAATCGGTCTTACAACTTTCGCGGAAAATCCCGAACCCACCCGTTCCGACTGCCACGCCTGGAGCGCAAGCCCCAATTATGACTTGCTGGCGACCGTCTGCGGCATCGAGCCGGCCGAACCGGGCTTCAAATCCGTCAAAATCGAACCGCACCTCGGTCCTTTAACCTGGGTCGAAGGCAAAATGCCTCATCCCCTCGGCCAAATTTCCGTCCGCCTTGAACGCAACGGAAAAACCGGCATCAAAGGCAGCATAACTTTACCGCCGGGCTTGACAGGAAGATTCCTTTGGAATGGAAAATCTGTTACGCTAAAACCCGGCCCACAAACAGTTGCTTTGTAAAATCAATGTTTATGAATCAATGTCCGTTGTGCTGTTCGTATTGTTCGATGAATTTGGAACCGGCGCGGATATAGACAAGCGTTGCTAATACCGCGGCAGCAGCAGCGGACCACCATAAGACCCGCACAAAATAAACCCAGCCATGAAAAACGGATGAGACCTCCGGTGCGATTAGAATCGCCGCTACCATAGAAAGCTGTAACGCAGTGGACGCCTTTCCCGCAAAGACCGGGACAACGCGGACTTTACCCGTAAGAAAATAGATAATCAAAAAGCCGATGAATATGAGGAGGTCTTTGCCGATAATCAGCACGACCACGGTTGGCGGCAGGATGAAGCCGGCGACACCGGCGTGATGTGAGGTAAGGAGCAAAGAAGCCGATGTGATGAGCAGCTTGTCGGCTGTCGGGTCAAGAAACGTCCCTAACCGGGTCGTCTGCCCATTTTTACGCGCCAAATACCCGTCAATACCGTCGCTTACCGCCATAAGAAAAAATATCGCAACGGCCGAATAGCGAATCAGGTGCCGAATGTGCTCGCTCAGGTCAGCGTCGTTTATCTGGAGCATACAACTGACAAACGGCGCTATCAGCAATATCCTCAGAATGGTTATTCTGTTTGCCCAGCTTAACGTCATCTCTTATTTCCGATTGATTATTTATTATTTTTTAATATCCGCCTGCGGGGGGATTATACAAATTCAAATCGCAAACTGCCAACTTATAATCTTGCTGATAATGCCGGAAGCGTTATAATTCATCCTTCGCAGTAGTTCCGTTTTGGGCGGGACTCGTGCTTCGCAGCAAAGATAGCAACACCTTGCTGTTTCACAGAGCACTGCTACGGAGAATGGATTGACCCGCTTTTAAGGTAAATTTTATGCCGGTTCTAAATGTAAATATAGACCATATAGCGACGGTTAGACAGGCAAGGCGTGCCGATGAGCCGGATCCTGTTTGGGCGGCGGCGGAGTGCGAATTGGCAGGGGCCAACGGGATAACTACGCATCTTCGGCAGGATAGACGTCATATAAACGACCGCGACGTCCAGATTCTCAAGGAAACGGTCACCTGCAAGTTCAATCTCGAAATGTCAATGGAAGAAGAGATTGTCCGCA